>OLLH01000237.1_pt1 | contig 33306 bp, 29 predicted proteins | sample 1604451 | NCBI WGS metagenome assembly OLLH01 (sample SAMEA104055714, study PRJEB20765) | soil metagenome | isolation source: soil
GACCCGCTTGGTTTATCCTGAGCGAAGCGAAGGGTACAGTGGTGTGAGAGGCGCACCCCGTCAGATTTTGGCGGGGCCGTCTACTCGATTAGCTGCTGAGCATGTCTTGTTTTTCATCCTCGTATTTGTCAAATGCGTTAATTGTTAAATTAATTAGTTTTATTATGTCCCTTAAAGATTCAGGGGTGAATTGCCAATAATGTTGTTTTAATCCGTCTTTATTAAAATATAATTTTACATAAGTAAAACCGTCCTCATTCACGTGATGCCAGTCTGCGTGCACAACCGCATTACGTAAAGTTCCGCATTTTTTTAAGTCTTGAATTAATGTATTAAAAGAAGGCAAGTCTTTACCAAACCCTAACTCCATTGATCTAATCATTCTATAAAATAAGTCAATCTTTGCTGAATAAGACAGTTTATGAATAATAACTGCTCCAGGTCCGTCAGATCTGTCACTAACTCTTTCACAAATGGCATGATCTAAAGATTGTTCCAAGGAATTAAAAAAGTGAACAATATATCCAATTAAAGGCGCAGTGTCGTCTAAAAATTCTCCAGTATCCTTTTCAAGGTCATGATTTTCAAAAAGATATTGTCCTAATTGTTTTTCTACTTTTTTCATTTCTGTTGGTTGTCGTTGCTTTGCAGCTAACGGTTTGGCGCTTGGCGAAGAAGCGGATTTCGAAGCACTAAACTGTCTGCTAGCACTGAACTTGTATAGAAGCACAAAATTTCATTTAAGCACTTAACCCGCTTTTTTGCCAAACGCCTGTTAGCGGTTCGTTGTTCTTCTCTGTCGTTACATTCTGTCATAAATTTGTCTCGGTATTCGCTTTAATAATACTGCAATTAGTCGCCATCGTTTTGTAACATAGGCAACCTTTTTTTTACTAATAATTGCTTTGTAAATCTGTTTAACCGTTTTCCCAATAGGCATTACCCAAAATAAGCCTTCACCTTTTGCCATTTCTGTATCAACAAGTCCTGGTCTAATGTCTGTCACAAAAATTGGTTCTTTAAGTTTTGTTGCTTTCTGCCTCAGTCCTTCTAAATAATTTATTTGATAGGCTTTTGTCGCATTGTATGCAGGTGCTTGTCTGCTACCACGAAGTCCGCCAATAGAACTTATTGCCACCAAATGTCCGAATTTTTGATTTTCAAAATAGTTGAAAGCCCAATCTGCAATGCAAGTGAACCCTAATACATTTGTGTCAATAGTTCGTTTTTCAATTCCAAAATCTAAATTTTCATTTATGTCGCCGGTTCCTGAACTTATTATAAGTAAATCAAGTCCGCCAAGTTCAGATGTCAATTCTTCTAATTTCTCAACTGTAATTTTTGTATCTGTTACATCAAATGATTTGATAAAATAAGTATTCGGGTTTTCGTTTTTCAATTCATTTAACAATTCGGTTCGTCTTCCTGTTAAACCAACTTTATAATTATTCTCAGCCAACAGTTTAGCAAGTCCTTTCCCAATTCCCGATGTTGCTCCAATTACTATTGCTTTATTCATTCTGTTTGTCGTTCGTTTTCTGTCGCTCTATAATGACCGCTAACGTTTTGCGCCTAGGCACAGTGGCGACTGATTTTTTGATTTTCACTTATCATTTTCTACGCCATTGTGCTTAGGCGCTGTTACCAGCAGGTAACTACTTGATTAGTGCAATGAACTCATTAGCGAATTTTTCTGCAATTTCTCTTCCAGTATCAATGGAAATTGTTTCCTTGTTCCATCTTGCTTTGTTTGTCCAATTATATGAGCCATGAAGTACAACCTTGAAGTCAATTATGCAAAATTTGTGATGCATAATGTTTTCATATATTCCATCAGGCTTAACTCGTTTTGTCTCAAAATATGTTTCAAATTCAAATCCATATTTTCGATTTATTTCATCTTCAATTACTATTAATCGAATATTTAATCCCTCCTTTGATTTGTTGTAAAGTTCTCTCATTAATTCCTTATCAGTAAACCAAGCAACAGCAACCCAAATTGTAAACTTTGCTAATTTAATTTGTTCAATAATTTGTTTTTGAATATCCTCGAAATGTATATCCACTGCTATTTCGTCAGGCAGGATTGCTCCAATTATCTTATAAATACCTTCAATATTTTCCAGTCTATAACCATCTTGTTGAATTAGAGGGTTAAATTTTTCAACAGCAAGTTCGATTTTTAATGAAGGTTCATTTGAAAAGTGTCTTGGATCAAATAATAACTCAATTATATTTTGAAGTTTTTTAGTTCCATTAATCTCTTTCAATGTCGTGAAAATATATTCATTTCGACTTTCGCTTCTTGGCATTCCACCGACAGATCTATCATAAATATCTTTTATACCGATTGCATTGAAAAGTCGAATGATTTTTGGTCCACTCAAGGGCGGAGTTAATTCATTGTCTCCTGAAAAGAATTCTTTAATGCTGTTTAATGTATATTCAGTAAGTTTCATTTGTTTTTACTTGCTGGTAACGAACAAGAATATACGAAAGTAGGCTTTAAGTAATTCCGTCCGGTATTGTTTTTGCTCTTCAGTTATTTGATTGCGATACACGTGGAGAACCACGTCTCGCCTACTTTTGAATATTTGATGTTATGGGCTGTTTTTTTTAGTTGTCAATTGATATATTAGTTCGCATGTAATCTGCAATTAATCTCTCGTTCGTGTCGTTACTTTCTGATAATGTGTCGATTATTTTTTGTTTCTCTGTCTCTGTCCTATTTTGGCTTAATTTCTTTTTTGCTTGTAAGTCAGTGACTATAATTTCGAACGCTACAATTCCGTTTAGCATTCTCGACTTATATTCTTCTGGAAAATTGTCCCAATGTTGCCTGTAGCCAACTTCATAATTGTCGATTGTTTTTTCTAAAACTTGCAAAATTTTGTCCGTTTCCGAAATCAAATTTCCTTGCCCGTAAGCATGAATCGAAATGTAATTCCAAGTCGGCACATTCAGTTCTTTGTCGTAATTAGTTGTTGAAATATAAGCATGAGGCTCGCTAAATATTACCAAAACTTTACTGTTTTCAATGTCTCTCCAATGTTCATTTGCTTTTGCAAAATGTGAAGTCAAAACGACTTTGTCTTCTTTAATTGTTACCAGAAAAGGCAAATGTGTCGCAATTGGGAAGTTATCTTTTGAAGTAATGATCGTTGCAAAACTAAACTGCTTCATGAAAGCAACGATTTCGTCTCTGTCCGTTGTTAAGTTTACTTTAGGAATGTACATTATTTCTCAACTGTGTTTGGTTTTATAAAATAGCCCATAACATGTCTGTAATCGTATGTTGCGCTTATTTCTGCCCCCGTTAGACGTAGCGTCTTCGCTACGTCTAAAACTCTCCTGGCCTCTGGCCTTTTAAAACATTAATATAAAAGCAATATAAGAAATATCTATCATCCTGAAGAATATATATATTCAAGTGCAAGGAATTATGCTGATAAAGAAGGTTTATTGGATGTATGTGTATTAAACAGAAATTGGAAAACTGTTTAGGCCGGAGGCCTTTTTTATTACCGACGTAGCGAGGACGCTACGCCGAACGGGGGAAATTCCAGTTCGAAACGAACGGTTAGTTAAAGTTGAATAGGAAATTGCAATAAGTCAGCTTTACTAATAACCTTAGCACAAACGCCGTGGGAGTTAGCCTTTAGCCAAGCCTGACCAGTTTTATTAGTTAAGGCATCCAATACGATATGCCTGTATAACTTTGGCACTCTTATTCTATAAACGCAATCAGAAAGCAAGCCGCGTCCGCGTTTAACCATTGATACTTTTCCAATACAACCTCTACCGACTCTTGCAAGTATAATATCTCCAACTTCTGCAAACACAAGTTTTTTGTTTTTATACTTAACAGGTTTTAAAAAAGAAACAGCAGTGCCTGTATTAAGATTCGTTGTATGCACAAATGCTTTATTTTGAACTTTAAGCTCAGCATGAGTTTGAATCCCTCTTTTTATTTCGCAGCCTAATTCCGTTAAAGTTTTAAAGCTTTTGGTTTTTTCCCTTTTTTGATTCCATTTATGAAAAGTGAAATCCATTCTTTTACCAAGAGAATTTGTCGAAACTTCAATTTGGTCGTAGCACTGTCCTTCCTTATTTGAGATATAAAGCTGAGTTTTTATTTCGGCTGAACAGCCTTTTTCAATTAATAAAATATGTGTCCTTGCCTCGGTTTTAGAAAAAATGTTTTCTGGAAGCTCAATAATACCTCTAATTGAATGTTTGGAGAGTATTGATTCACGCAATATTTTAAAATCATGTCCAGTTAACAGGCTATCAGGAAGAATTATTCCAAGCTCGCCGTCTTTTTTTAACATTCTTAAATTTTGAGCAAGAAAAATTATATCGGAAGTAACCTTTTTTAAGTTTTTACAATTCTCTAAGTCAGCTTCTTCAAATAAACTAAAGTAATTTCTTTTATCCTCTAACTTTAAATAGGGTGGGTTACATACGGCTATGTCAACGGAGTCAACTTTTAGCTCTAATTTTTTGGCAATATTTTTATTCAGGCTGTCGGCATTGATAATTTTTACAAAAGGCAGTTCCTTATTAATTTTCTTAATGGAATTTTTATCAATGTCCGCAGCGTAAAAATCGGCATTTTGCCATCGTTGAGAGGCCGCTTTAATTAATGATCCACCACCGGCTCCAAGATCCAGAACAGTTGATGGGGCGCGAGAATTAAATTGATCAATTAATAGATTAGAAAATAATTCTTGAGTATAATATCTTCCTAAAAAATCCATGTTCTAAACTAATTTTACTCCATATTTTTTCATTACGAAAAGTAGGTTTAATTTGTTTATAAATCAAATTTTACATCAAATATGTGCCACGACGAAATCTTATCCGTTCTTTTACCTTCTTTATTAGGGTGGTCAAATAGTAAGCCTATTTCAGGATGAGTAATGGCAAACAATATGGTACCAATTCCAGAGGGCTTGGTGCCGATTGGAGCAACCTGCATGGTTTCTTCGCTAGCTAAGCCTTTATGAATTTCTTTTAAAACGCAATACGCAGCATAAGGATCGGCTGCGCCACAAAAATAAACTCCTCCAGCTATTTTTCTTTCCCTTATCATATCAATATTATTCGCAAATGAATCCATTTCCCATCCTGCTTTGAATGCAGGCACGCCAAATGCTAATGAGCAAAACTTTGAATTTATAAGTGGATTATCTTCAAATGCTCTATCCATCCTTGCCGATTCAAATCCAGGAAAAAAGACAACTTTTTGAATACTCTCATAGGAAAACATTTTCATGTAACCGGGAATTGGTCTGAAACCAACTACTTCGCCAGAAAGGTCAAACTCTCTACGGTGTAAAAAAAGATTCTTCTGCTTTTTCCTATAACTTTCTGGTTCTACGTACACAAATGTTATTTCTACGGCACCTGAATTCTTAATACTTTGTGCCGCTAACAATATTTCGACAAAACCAGTTGTAGTACTTTCTATAACTACTCTTTTACCTTTTAGGAAGGATAAGGCAGATTCAAAATCATCGATATCGTATTTTTTATTATTTACAGATATTTGTAAGTCTGCGGGTTCGTATTTTATTGAACAGGATTCTTTTGTGTTCGCTAAAACAAAGTCAATTGCTGCTTTACCTCTATCATCTAAGGCTTCGCCAACAATAGCTATATCCCACTTTGAGTGAATTAGGCCTTCTGACTTTTCTGATTGTTGCATTTCAACTTTCATTCTTCGTCAGATAAATTAAGGCCAGAAAATAGAGATGGAGAATCAGTATTAACGGGCAAATTCCATTTTTTATTAAACTTCTTTATAAGACCTTCATAATCTTCAACCTTGCCATCAACTAGGCAAGACATTTCATCAGATGTAAGATCAAGTTTTCTTATTTTTCTATAGCTTATCCGAAAATAAGATGAATAAATTGGATTTAGCACGAACTCGGTACTATCTGTCCGAGTACCAGATTTAGTCTTCGTCGCTCTTTCCTCATATAATACCGACCATTTAACAGCTTCGGAAAGAAATTTAGCGTATTCAGGTTTTAAATATTCTCCAACCCCCATTGAAAAGTGATTTTGTTCAGGTTCACTTTGAGTTACACGTCGCTGAACTTGGTGAAAAAGGCCACCAAGCCTTAGAACAAATGTGTGTAATTGATTGCCATAATTACCAAAAGACCTAATTTCACCAAGAAAAACTGTACTGGCTTGCTTCGCCGCTTCTGCTTGATGAATTGGGGTAATACCGTCAATTACTTTTATAGTTTCATTTGTATTGTTATTTGAAGCTCGTATGAATGTTTTATAGCAAAGTTCCATTAAATGTCTAATGTTACCATGAGACATTTCACAAAATGTATCAAAGCCTGCGTATAAAGGACAAACCCTATTCAATGGTTCGTAAAAAAGCAATAAGCAACCAATAAAATTGTTTCCAATCCATTCAGTTTTCCCATCAAATTTGTTTTCTTTACCTAACAAATGCTTTTTAAATTCCATCAATATTTCACCGGGGTCCAGTTTTTTTCTATGTAGTAATGAAACACAAACAATACTTGCCCGAGCGCCTTTTTCAGAAAGAAAATCCTCTGCTTTCAAACTGGATTTTCTATTAGATAGTGCAATTTCCAAGTTTTTTCTAAGCCTTTCGTATAAGTCTTTGTCGTCGAATATATGTTTAGCAAGTTCAACTTGCGACAAACTAGGAAACATTTTTTCAACTCGCCCAATCAATAGCTTTTTATATTCATCACTTTTTCGTGAAGCTAATTTATCTGGATCTCTTAAAACGTCGATGTCAACTGGAAGATCCTTAAATCCCTGTTTATAGAGTCGGAATTGTAGAATTTCAGATGCAAACAGTTTAAAGGCATCATCTTCGTTGTAGGATTCTTCTAAATCGTATAAGCGATAATCGTGTACTGAGGCTAATGATTCATTTCCTAGGGTGCCTCGCTCCTCCCAAGCATTACGTTTCATTGCGATATTAAAAATAAGTGGCATCTCGCTATGCTTTATCCACGTATTAATAATTTTCTGTTGATACCCGAGAAGATTTTCAAATTCATCAAGATATACAAAGTAATTTATGTTTTTAAAAATCGCGTTGTGTGAGATAATATTATCAATTAAACTCTTTATGAATTCGATAGGAAGAAAAAAAGGTAATTGACCAGTTCTAACATTATTTAACCAAGCTTGAAAAGATTGTAAACGATTTCTTATTTCTATTTTGAGGTCATTAAATCTGCTTGGAAGAGTAGCATCGAAATTTTTAGCTTGATCAAATATCAAGGCATCTGCGTCTTTGCTTGTCCACTTCTCATAATTTGAAGCCGCCAAATTCTCTAGGCTTTTAAAAAGTTCTGTACTGATAAGTAAAGTTATCATATGTTCAAAAGCACTTTCCCAAACGTCGTCATCAATACTTCGCTTTGTCATGCATTGTGATATTTGAGTATCTACTCTCCAATAAAGGCCAATGTGAGAAAGCGTATCATCTGTAATGGGATTTCTTTTTGTAGAAAACTTACTTTGGTGAGATAAATAGCGCAATAACATTGTTTTTCCACATCCTCTTCCACCAATAATCACTTTAGGTTTTTTCGATTTTAATAAATCTAATTTGGAAAAGAAAGGCGGGATTACATATTCTTCCCATAAATCATAGCCAAATTCTTCAGCTCTATTTTGTGATAATGAGTTATTATTCATGGCCTTTTCCTTTTATTTTTTATGTAGTGAATCCCAGTTCGTTTGTTTATCCCAAAGTATGTGCAAAGAGTTATCCGGACTGCCATGTTCAAAGAGATACGCAAGAGCTAAGTTACCAATGCCGTATTTATTATCTGGATTAAGAATTTCTAGGATTCTCTTCTTAAGTATCTCGTCATAAAAAGCTTGGGCAGATTCGGGCGAATTAATATTGTCGTTAAAACAAGTATTGAAACTTGAAGCGTTCTCGTCTAAGTATTCGGCTGCGACAACATGTAAGCTTGCACATTTAGTTTTTAGTTTTTCAATACCTACTTTGTGAGCAACTAAAGGGGCGAACACCACGTAGTTTTTAGATATAACATCTAAGAGATCTTCTTCATCGCAAATTTCTTTGAACTGCTGTCCGGTACCTAGAAGATCATCTATGAATACCAATATTTCTACACCATCATTCAAGCATTTTTTTATTTCTTCGGGCTTAATAATCCAATTGGAGTTAACTCCCATTTCTTGTCTCATCAAGCGAGACACATGAAAGCCACTGGTTGCCGTGCCGTGTGATTTGCTCATTGCTGTAACTAATCGGATTTTTGGATCAGCGTTGCTCTGTAACCTTGCTTGCCAATCATTGATAACGCCAAGTGGAGAATTTGCTCTTCTAGTTAAATCAGGCAGGCTGCGAAATAAAAGCTGAAACGCTAAGGCTTTTGTCTGAGCGTTGCTTCGATATATTAATGAATCTAATATGCAAGCAGCAAAATATTTTTCTTCGTCGGTTTTAAAGTTCTGCAACCACACATCTATATTATTACTTTGAATACCAGTCCAAATATGGCAATTAATTAAGTCATGACACCTATCCCTGATTGTAGCAATATATGTTTTAGCCTCTGGAGGAGGTGTAAATGCTTTCAGTGCCATAATCTATGAGAAAATTATAGGTTTTAATTCAGCGGGAGAATAATAGATTGATTTCATTACCTTATTATCACGACTTCTGTATACGAGGAATTTATTATTTATTTCTTTAACGATGCAATCAATGTTTTCAGTTTCTTTATAATGTTTAACTGTAGCTTCCGCATCTTTCATTGAATTACATGCTTTACTCATATTAGACCTTTGTACTTCTTCAAATAGCTCTCCGAATTTTTCTCCTAAACCAAACTCCAGTATAGCACCGGCAAGAACATATTGAATGTCACATAATGCATCTGCTATTTCCACAATGTTTTTGTCATTTATTGCATTCTGAAGCTCTTTCAATTCTTCATCTAGTAAAGAGACCCTTAATTGACATCTTTCACTCGAAGGAATTATAGGTTTTTGTTGAACGGGGTGCCCGAAAGTTTCATGAAACTCGGACACGTATGTTAATGATTTCGCTTCTTTCATTTGATCTAATAGTATCTAGAAACTAAAGTAAAAATACTTTCTGAGGTAGCCTATTATTTTTTTCATCAATATCATTTAGAACATCTTAACTTATAAACTATTAATTGCCATACGCCTGTGGCTTGTGCTTCTGACTGAACGGAGTGAGATGCGTAAAATCGTGGCGGTTTCCGCCACACCATATTGTCTGTGCGGTGAGAGCGCAACCTTTTTGCAACCCGCCTTGATCTAAAATTACAAGCGGGCTTGGTTGTGGTTTTTTGCATAGCGACCGAACGGGGGGGTTGTTCATTAGAAATGTTGCTCGATTTTTTTTTGTTAAAAGTAAACATTGTCAGAATCGCTGCTGCAATAATTGAAGATGCCGAAATGAAAACAAAATCACTTTGGTCTGTCTGAATAATGTTAGGTGGTAAAGTCGGTTTAATTGTTCCGAAAAATATTATTCTCTTTTCATATATCCCAAAAGCAATTTCGTTGGTCAGGAATAAAATTGCAAACCAAATAAATTTTGTCGTTCGGTTTTTGATTATAGTCCAAAGTCCAAGATTAATAATTAGTCCAAATAGGTTTGGAATAATAACTGAAATAACAATTAGGTGAAAATAATAAAGTCCACCATTACGAGCGACACTTAAAAGCAAAAATGAAAGTATATTCAGTAAAGTAAAAAGCAAAATCTTATTATAATTCATTAGCTTGTCTTTTGTCTGTCCTTTAAATTAATTTTCACCACGTTTTTAATTGTTTGCAGTCGTGTCATAGCATGCCGCATAACGTACAAGTATAGGCGAAAGTTGGCTTTAATTGCACGTCCGTTTGGTTTATTAGTTCTTTAATTAATTTCTCGTTCGCTGGAGAACCACGTCCCGCCAACTTTCTAGCTTATATAATGTTATGTGCATTGTTTTTTTATTCTGTCAGCACTATTTTTTGATTCGTAATAAGTTTTTTGTCGGCCGAATATATTTGCAGAATGTACCTTCCTGTCACAACGTTAGATAGATTTAGAACATTAAGGTCAGTGTGGTTTTGATAAATTATTTTACCATGCAGGTCAACAAGGTATACCGACTTTAAACCATTGTATTCGATGTTTAAATTTCCGGAAGTTGGGTTAGGGAAAACATTGATTTTATTCTCAACAGTTGATTGTTCTTGAAGTCCAAGGATAATTTTGTTTTTTATAAACTTAATGATTTTACTGGTCGAATCTGTTTTAAGTCTAAGGATATATAAACCATTTGGTATAGAGTCAGTTTTGTAATTTATTGCATATGTCCCATTTGTTAAAATAGTGTCTTTATAAAAGCTTTTTATCGATTCTCCCATCAAGTTGAAGACTTCAATTAAAATTGGTGAGTTTTGAGAAATTTTAAAATTCACCGTAATCAATGAGTCACAAGGATTTGGTGTCACATAAAGCGTGTCGATATTTGTTGCCTGAACAGAAGTCAGCCCGCATTTTATAAACAAAAAAATCGTCAAAATAAATACTCTCATATGGTGTCGATGTCAGCCCGATTTAATTTTTTATAACATTGCACATAACAAGTCTGTAATCGCATGTTGCGCTTATATTTGCCTTGGACGAAACTTTGGAAATTTTGTAAAGACCTGAAATATAGCTATTTGTTTTTTTGATTACGTTCATCCAATTGAGATTATTTTTAATTTGATTAGTTTGAACTTGTTTGGGAATCGATTGTATCTCATTTTTCTTTTTCAATTATTATATCAATTTGCAATTTGTTTTCAGGCAGATAATTCGTTGCAACATCCCATATAATTTCATAATCTATACCAAAATACTCATGCGAAACTTTATTCCTTAGATAGTACATTTCTTGCCAGGGAACATGAGGGTACTTGATTTTTATAGCTTCGTCCAGACTTTTAGATGCCTCGCCAATAACTTCAAAGTTTCTGATAACAGCATCTACTGTCTTATAATCTTTTTTGAATCGCGCAAAATCATATCCATCTGTATATTCAGCAATTCGGTTCATTGCTAATTGAATATCTTCAAGAAACATTTTATAGCTGCGATTTTCCTTTTTCAATACTATACGAAGTTTACCTGTCTTAAAATGCTTTCTTTGATCTGCGCTTTTAGAGCGTTCTTTGTAACCAAATCAATTTTTCTTCCAAAAATTTTCTCAAGATATATTTCTAATGAAAAAAACTTCCATCCTATTGGTTTTTCCAATTCTACGAGAATGTCAATATCGCTATCTTCTGTATTGGTATTATCTGAAAAAGAGCCAAACAAACCGATCTCCTTTACCGAATAATCTTTGTAGAGAGCAGGCTTTAACTCGTGAAGTTTACTTAATATGTCATTTTTTGTTATCATATTCCAAAGATAATGAATTTTGATATATACAGCTTTTGTTCCAATATATTTCCATAAATTATTCTTAAAAAATATCTAATTTATCAAGCGGACTTTTAACCTGGTCAAACCCTTTAGTGGTTATATGAGTATAAATCTCAGTAGTCTTGCTGCTTTCATGCCCGAGCAAACTTTGTATGTAACGCAGATCAGTGCCGTTTTCCAACAAATGTGTTGCAAAGCTGTGGCGTAAAGAATGTACAGTTATTTTCTTTTTTATTCCTGCCAGAGTTGCATATTTTTGTAAAACCAACTGAATACTTCGTGTTGAATATTGATTCTTCGATTCTCCTTCAAAAAGCCATTTCTTTGGTTTGTGTTTTACAAAAAACCTCTCAGTAAATTCAGTAGGTTAGGGGAAGGAGGGTGTATCTGTCTTTCTTTCCTTTAGCCTGTTCAATTCTTATCTGCATTCTGTTTGAGTCTATGTCGGTAAGTTTTACATTAATTAATTCGCTCAGGCGCAATCCTGCCGAGTAGGCGAGCATTAAAATAGCTTTGTGTTTAATGTTTTTTGCAGCCTTTAATAAATCGCTCACTTCTTTTTCACTTAACACTACGGGAAGTTTCTTTTCTTCCCTCGGCCGATCTACGAGATACACTTCGTTGTCCTCCTAAAATCCTTTCGTAATAAAACTTGATGGCATTTATAGCCTGGTTCTGGTAGGAGGAGGATACCTTTCTCTCAGTGTTAATCGTAAAACAACAGACAAGAGGTGACACGCAATTACTTATATGATAGTTTCATTTTATTAGTTACTTCGTTTGCTTCGGACATTGTACTACCACCGGAGCCATAACTTCTGCCACCGCCGCCACCTCTGCCGCCACCGCCACCACCTCTACCGCCACCCATTCCACCTCCACCCATTCCACCACCACCCATTCCACCACCACCACCACGCGTTCCTCCTCCTTGCCTGCCATCAGATGCCCCGGCTGGACGTTCTGTTGCATGAAGTCCGTTTATTTTTACCTTGTAGTTGAATACCCGATTGGTGTCGGCAATCGTTAATTCATTTTTATAAAATGCATTGAAAGGTATAACTGCTTCATAATACATTATTCCCAAGCTGTCAATATCAATTGCGGCTGAAATCCCAATGTTGTTATATAAAGATATTGTTCCACCGAGAGGAGCTTTGAAACCAATAAGCATTAAATCTTTTGCTTCATAAATAAGTTTTTTCTTCATTGAAGAGCGGTCAATTTTTTCGCCAGAACCATTTACATTTTGTGTTTCGTTTTTTTTCCATTCTCGTTTTTCAAAATTAGGTGTTGGAAAAATGAGAGCGATAGGAAATGACTTTTTTCCTGCCGTGTCAATTCTGAATTCCATTCCTGCCCGAAGTATTTTCATTTCAGATTCTTCGTCAGAAACTTTCAAGCACAAATAAAGATTTTTGCGGTCGTTTGAAATGGTATAATTGATTTTGGAATTGTAAAATCGCAAGGGATTATCCCATTCAGGAATTTTTCCATCTACTGTGACCTTGTTACTTTGCCATTGAAGCGCGTCATAAGTTTTAGGAGCACAGGAAGAATACAACAATACGACAAGAATAAGAATTGTGTTTTTCATTTATTTGAATGTATCTATTTTACTAGAATTCATTTAGAATATGTATAGTACTCACCAATTCAGAAATAGCCAATTTTTGTTGTTCTCCTGAGATCATATTTTTCAGAGAAAGCGTTCCATTCTGGATTTCTTCTTCGCCAATTAAAACTACAAAAGGAATTTTTTTAGTGTCTGCATAACTCATCTGTTTTTTCATTTTAGCCGCTTCAGGGTAGATCTCGGCATTGATGCCGGCTGCTCTTAAATGGGATAATAATGGCAAACAAAATTGTTCTTCTTTCAAACCAAAATTCGCGAAAAGAACTTTGGTCGTTGCACCTGTTGTATTGGGAAAAATATTTAATTCTTCCATCACATCATAAATCCTGTCGGCGCCAAAGGAAATACCGACTCCGGAAACGTTGGGTAATCCGAAAACTCCTGTCAGGTCATCATACCGCCCACCGCCGGATATGCTTCCGGTAAAAGAAGTATTTTTTGGTTTTACTTCGAAGATAGCTCCGGTATAATAATTTAAACCACGGGCAAGGGTAATATCAAATTCGATAGTGGTTTTAGCCGCAGCAACATTGACTTTCGCCGCAGTAATGAGTTCGTAATAGTTAAATAAATACTCCAGTTCTTCAATACCCTTTAATCCTGTTTCCGAGAATTTAAAAATCTCTTTCAATAGATTTAATTTTTCTTTTGTTGTTCCTTTTAATCCGATAATTGGGTGTAGTTGTTGGATAGCTGTATCAGAAAGTCCTTTCTCTTTTAATTCATCGTTTACTTTGTCAATACCAATTTTATCCAGTTTATCTATCGCAACGGTGATGTCAATAATTTTATCTTTTTCACCAATCACTTCGGCAATGCCACCTAATATTTTACGGTTATTGATTTTAATAGTCGCCTCGATATTTAATTTCGTAAATACGTCTTCGAAAATCTGAACGAGTTCTATTTCATTCAATAAGGAATTGCTCCCTATGATATCAGCATCACATTGGTAAAACTCACGGTAGCGGCCTTTCTGAGGTCTGTCAGCCCGCCATACAGGTTGTATCTGGTAACGCTTAAAAGGAAACGTAATGTCATTTTGATGCATGACAACATAACGGGCAAAAGGAACTGTTAAATCATAACGCAATGCCTTTTCTGAAATCTGAGGTGTTAATGATTTCGAGTTTTCTTTTTGGATTTGTGTTCCACCAATTTTAGAAAGATAATCTCCGGAGTTTAATATTTTAAAAATTAACTTATCTCCTTCATCACCGTACTTCCCTGTTAAGGTAGCAAGGTTTTCCATAGCTGGTGTTTCAATGGGTAAAAAGCCATAGAGCTGAAATACTTCGCGGATCGTGCTGAAGATGTAGTTTCTTCGTACCATCTCTGTAGGTGAAAAGTCGCGAGTGCCTTTTGGTATGGAAGGTTTCATGGCCTCCTCCTACATCGTTTTCAACTCAGCCACTAAATCGCTCAGCGCTTTTTTTGCATCACCGAATAACATACTGGTTTTAGGGTTGTAGAATAACTCATTCTCAATGCCTGCATAACCTGCATTCATACTTCTTTTATTAACGATAATATGTGCTGCATTTTCAACATTTAAAATGGGCATTCCATAAATAGGAGAAGCCGGATCGTTATGTGCAGCAGGATTTACCACATCATTTGCTCCAACCACCAATACAACATCTGTAGTGCTGAATTCCGGATTGATTTCTTCCATTTCTACCAATTTCCCATAATCCACATTTGATTCTGCCAACAATACATTCATGTGACCGGGCATACGACCGGCTACAGGATGAATAGCATATTTTACTTCAACCCCGCGTTCTTCCAACAATGTTTCTAATTCATGTATGATATGTTGTGCCTGTGCTACGGCTAAACCATAACCCGGTACTATAATTACCTTCTTGGAATAATTCATTAGAACAGCTGTATCAGCAATTGAAATATCTTTTATAGCGCCAGTTGTTCCTTCTCTTCCTTCTGCAACAGCTCCACCGCCACCAAAGGCACCGAAGATCACACTGGTTAAAGAACGATTCATTGCTTTACACATAACAATAGTTAACAAGGTTCCTGCCGATCCTACTAAAATACCACCTGTTAACATTACCTGATTGCTGTACAAGAAACCACCGAAGGCAGCAGCCAATCCTGTAAAGGAGTTCAATAGAGAGATAACAACCGGCATGTCAGCGCCTCCAATCGGAATGACAAATAAAACACCGTATGCTAAAGCTCCAAAAAATAAAAGATATAAGAGTGTAGTACTTCCACCACCTGCAAAAACAATATATCCACCAAACGCAAACAGCGCAATAAGGAAGATGTTATTGATCATATTATAACTGGGAAGGCGGATTGCCTTGTTCATTGTTCCGTTCAATTTAGCAAAAGCCACCATACTACCGGAGAAAGAAACACTTCCGATAATTAAACCTGCTACAATTGTAAGTAAGGCTGTAGTGTTGCCAGTATTGTGATGAAATTCAATCAAAGAAATTAAAGCCGCGCAAGCTCCGCCCATTCCATTAAATAAGGAAACCATTTCCGGCATCTTGGTCATCTTAACAGTCTTGGCGCTAATCCAACCTATTACGGTACCAATGGCAATGGCAGTAAATATCAATATATAAATTAAAGCAGGAACTTCAACGTTATGCAATCCTTTATGCAATGCAATAGTTGCGATAATGGCAATGGTCATACCGAAGGCAGCGATTAGGTTTCCCTTTCGTGCAGAATCCGGGTGACTAAGCATTTTTAACCCGATAACGAAAGTTACAGAAGCTATTAAATATATGATGTCAATTATATAAGGGTTCATTTTTCGTATATTTTTTTCAGTTTTTCATTGCTCACCCCAACCCTCTCCTGCAGGAGAGGGTTGGGGTGAGGTTTATTTTTTTGCTGGTTTTTTCTTGAACATTTCAAGCATTCTGTCGGTTACAACAAATCCCCCTACAACGTTTAACGTTCCTAAAACTACGGCTACAAAACCTAATGCTAATGCTAAAGTATTGTCCGCTTCAGAATTGAGCATTACTGTAATAGCCCCGACGACAACAACGCCATGAATAGCGTTGGCTCCGGACATTAAAGGAGTATGCAATACAGAAGGAACCTTTCCGATTACTTCAATCCCAACAAATATTGAAAGGATAAGTATATACAACATCTGTATATTCGCTCCGATAAAGTTTATTATTTGATCCATGTGTTTTCTATTTAACGAATTACCGAATTAACAAATCAACGAATTATTTTTTAACTACGCTTGGATGAACCGCCTGTCCTTTATGAGTAATTAAAGATCCTTTAGTAATTTCTTCGTCCATTTCCCATTTAAAACCATCTTTAGTGGCTAAATGAATTAAAAATGTACTGATGTTTTTAGCGTACAATTCGCTGGCATTAAGCGGAAGTAAACTCGGCAGGTTGGATTCTCCAATAATCGTTACTCCGTTTTTTACCACTGTTTTATTCATCTCACTTCCCACACAGTTACCACCGGCTTCAACAGCCATGTCTACAATAACAGACCCCATGCGCATACCTTTTACCATGTCTTCAGTAAGTAAAACAGGAGCTTTTCTTCCGGGGATTAAAGCTGTTGTTATAACGATGTCAGCATCTGCCACATGTTTGGTAATAAGCGCTTGCTGCATTTTCAAAAATTCATCTGAAACTCCTTTTACATAACCACCTTCTGTTTTTATAGAGTCATCTCCTTTTACTTCAATAAATTTTCCTCCAAGGGATAGTACCTGTTCTTTTGTTTCCGGTCGGATATCCGATACTTCTACAATGGCGCCCAATCGTTTTGCTGTTGCGATGGCTTGTAATCCGGCAACACCGGCACCCATGATAACAACTTTTGCAGGCTTAATGGTTCCGGCAGCAGTCATTAATAAAGGAAATATTTTACCTAACGCATTGGCTGCAATAATGACTGATTTATATCCCGCAAGGTTGGCCTGAGAACTAAGGGCATCCATTTTCTGAGCGCGTGATATACGAGGTATAGCATCTACTGAAAATGCAGAAATTCCTTTTTTTACACAAGAGTCAACTAATTCAGGATTAGAGCCCGCTTGCATAAATGAAAGCAGTACAGCATCTGTTTTCATCAGCGCAATTTCTTCTGCCGCAGGAGCATTCACTTTTAACACGACATCAGCTTCAGCATACAACTTGCTCTTGTCTGCTTGAAGGGTTGCACCGGCTTCAGTGTAAGCATTATCAGGAAAATAGGAATTTAATCCTGCTCCCGTTTCGACAATACATTCGAATCCGCTTTTTATTAATGATTTTACGACATCCGGTGTTAATGCCACACGTTTTTCGTAAGGTTTGGTTTCTTTGGGTACAGCTATTTTCACAGCTTATGTTAATTTAAAATTATGAATTGATTATTAAAATTAGGACCTTAAAATGAGGGGCAAAGAAAGTAATAAAAAATGATTTAATCAAATGCCATTTATTAATAAATTTTGTAATTGTGTATTGTTAGATTGTTTTAATTTTGTTTTCACTGATAATGTTTTTAAGTACCATTATATACTTCGATTTTGCGTAAATTTGCGTTCGTGTTTTAATAGTTTTTCTTAATTGCCGAAATAGATTTTATAGATGCAGATAACTTTTTTAGGAACCGGAACTTCTCAGGGTGTGCCCATTATTGCATGTACATGTGCTGTTTGTTCTTCAATTAATCCCAAGGATAAACGTTTGCGTTCATCCATCATGATTCAAACAGAAGGTATTACTATTGTTGTAGATTCCGGGCCCGATTTCAGGCAGCAAATGTTAAGAGAAAAGGTGATGCATCTGGATGGACTTGTTTTTACACACGAACACAAAGACCACATTGCCGGACTTGACGATATTCGTAGTTTCAATTATGCGCAGAAAGAGGTGATTGATGTGTATGCCGCCGATCGTGTTCAGGCAGCTATCCATCGTGAGTTTCCTTATATTTTTGATGAATTTAAATATCCGGGAGTCCCTGAAATAAATTTAATTACGATAGATCAAAATGCGTTTAAAATAAAAGGTATAACTTTACAACCGATAGAAGTGATGCACATGAAGATGCCGGTACTGGGCTTTAGGATTGGAGACTTCACTTACATTACGGATGCCAATTATATTTCTCCTGAAGAGAAAGAAAAAATCATGGATTCAAAAATTATAGTGCTGAATGCCTTGCGCAGAGAGAAACACGTGTCTCATTACAATCTTCAGGAAGCGATTGATCTTGTTAATGAATTTAAACCGGAGCAAGCTTATTTTACACATATCAGTCACCAACTTGGGTTGCACGATGAAGTAGAGAAGGAGTTGCCCGAAAATATTCATCTGGCTTATGATGGGTTGAGGTTGGAGTTGTAAGGACTCAGAAATCCGTAGCTCGTCATGCTAAACTCTTAAAAAAATGAACAGATCCTGATCCGCCTCAGGCGGATCAGGATGATTGCAAATTGATACTTTTGAGACAACCACTTTAGGATGAGGTAATTTTTTTACATTTGCAGCAAAGTCAATTTTTATGAATATATATGCTACCATAGTTGAAAGTAAATCTAAAGGAAAGAAGCAATTCGCTATCCTTATTGATCCCGATAAATTAACAGAGAATGAAGAGGAGCGTATAGCTAAACAAGCTCAGGAAGCCGGAGTAGATTTTATATTTGTCGGAGGGAGTTTGCTTACAAACGATAATTTGAATACGTGCATCACCACATTAAAAAAAGAGTGTACTATTCCCATTGTTCTTTTTCCAGGTAGTACGCTTCAGATAAATAATCAGGCGGATGCTATTCTTTTTCTATCCCTTATTTCCAGTCGCAATGCCGAAATGCTTATAGGTAAACATGTGGAATCGGCGCCGTATTTAAAAGCCAGCGGTCTTGAAATACTTTCTACAGGGTATATGCTAATTGAAAGTGGCAGGCCGACCGCTGTTTCCTATATGAGTAATTCAACGCCTATTCCTCATGATAAAAATGAGATTGCCATCTGTACAGCCATAGCAGGAGAATTACTTGGTTTAAAGCTTTTGTTTATGGATGGTGGTAGTGGAGCCATAAATCCTGTCAGCAAAGAAATGATAGCAGCCGTTCATAAAAACAGTTCCATTCCTTTACTAATTGGAGGAGGCATTAAAACACCTGAAAAAGCTTTAGAAAATTGCATCGCAGGTGCCGATATTATTGTCGTTGGAAACGCTATTGAAAAAGATAAAAGCATTATTAAACAGATTTCTCAGGCGATACATTCGATTTGATTCGTTGATGATAATACATCTTGGAAATACAAAATTAACGAATCAACGAATCTCCAAATCAACGAATCTTTTTCACATTCTCATTAACAACATCCGATTCAATAACCCCATCCCTAAGCCTGACGATACGGTGTGCATACTGCGCAATATCCTCTTCATGGGTTACCAAAATAATGGTATTTCCTTTTTGGTAAATTTCATGGAACAAAGACATTATTTCTATGGACGTTTTTGAGTCGAGGTTACCTGTTGGTTCATCGGCTAATATAATGGACGGATTGTTAACAAGTGCTCTGGCAATGGCAACCCGTTGACGTTGTCCACCCGACAATTCATTCGGTTTGTGATCTACCCGATCTTTTAATCCAACATCTGTCAATGTTTTTAAGGCTTTCTCATTGCGTTTAGACTTACTTAACCCGGCATATATGAGTGGTAAGGCTACATTTTCAAGCGCCGTTGAACGTGGTAATAAGTTAAACGTCTGGAATACAAAACCTATTTCTTTGTTTCTTACTTCCGCCAGTTCATTGTCCGACATCTTACTAACGGCTGTGCTGTTTAATGTGTATTCTCCTTTTGTCGGCGTGTCTAAGCACCCAATAATATTCATCAACGTAGATTTGCCGGAACCTGAAGGACCCATCAATGCAACGTATTCATTTTTAAAAATATCCAGATTTACACCGCGCAAAGCGTTTATAGTTTCAGTACCAATAGTAAAGATCTTTGCTATGTCTGTAACTTTTATGATGGGTTCCATCTTTTATACTAAAATTTTAATTTAAAATGCTGCTTTTTCTGCTCCGATCGGAAGAAGACTAAACCAATAAAGAAGAGATCAACAGTGACAATTACTTTTGGATGATTTTTTATTGTTTTCCATGCTTCCTCCATTCCCTTCGACCAATAAATATCATCAAATATAAATAGAGAATTGTTAGTGGTAAAGGGCAGACATTGTTCAAAATAATTCAGGGTAGCTTCTTTCTGATGATTACCATCAAAGAACACTGCATCTAATTTTTTTAAAGAATGCACAGCATCGGGTAACGTTTTTTTAAAATCGCCAATGCTCAATTCAATGTTTTTAATTTTTAATATATTGAAATTGTTTTGAGCCACAGCAGCGGTCTCCGGACAACCTTCCAGCGTAACTATCCTGGCGTTTGAATTAGGAGTCGCAAGATATAAGGAACTTATTCCTAAAGAAGTGCCGAGCTCAAGAATTTTTTCCGGTTTAAAATGATTGATCAATCGAAAAAGCAATTGCCCGTATTTTGCTGGTTTGGCTGAATGTTTTGTGATGTCTGCAATTTTGCGTTGCCTGGAAGGATTAATGGAAGACCCTGCTCCAAGATCAGTTATCGTAATGGCTTTTTTCGATACTAATAATTTCTCCCTGAGCATTTCTATAGGTTTAAAAATATAGTAGGGAGTAGTGTCTTCTATAACATTTGTTAACAGGTTGAAAATAAAAGGGGAATGAATATCATGTTTGGTTTGCCCAAATAGAAAATATTTTAAATAGTTGAATGCAAACCGAATTTTATTAATCATTGAGCTCCCTTCAAGGGTTCTAGAAAGTTATTTTTGCATAGCAGAATTTCCTGTCTCTTATTGCCGGAATAATAAGTGTATTATCATCTGTTTGTAGGGCACTTCGTGGGATTAACATAACTTTTTCTACTTCATTGATCAGTATTTTTTGTTCTCTGATTCCCTTGTTATTTATAGTATGTGCTAAAACAGTATTATTTCTGTCAATAGAATTATTGTATAGGATATTCATTTTACTTCCGTAGATTAATGAACAGAAGGATGAGTAATAACCGCCATCATCCTGCGACTCCTGATTTTTAGAAATAGATTGTTGCCAGTCAATCTTACCATCCGGGTTTATCGAAACCGTCAATATAGTATCAAAATGGTAAATCCATTTATTCACTAAGCTTCTTGAAAAATAATCATAGTAGGAGTTTTGAGTTATAAAATTAACTTCAGCTAAAATTACGACACCTCCATCGTTCCGCAGAATTAAGCGATTAATAGAATAATTACTTTCTCTGCCATTGTTGTTATATTGGTTCAGATTCGGATATAAATCTATTAGTTTACTGTCGAATCTTTGTGTCTTAATATCAGTTACAACAGATGTTAAAATATCTATATTCGCAAAGAATGTTCCCACTATACCAGATGTGCCTTTATTCGTATAAAGGCCTGCTACCGTTAACTTTTTATTTATGTTATCAAAAGCAAAACTTACATCGGATAAATTTTCGTTAATATTAATGGGGGTTTCAGACTGTACATTTTTCTTATAATCGTATGAAAATACATGAAAACTATTTTCATCGGAATAAGTATTGAGGTTTCCCAACAAATAGATATTTCCATCATTGGAAAGCAGTGTACTTTGATTATTGTATATTTTTTTATTGTAATGAATTTCTAATTTTTTTTTCCAAATTACTGCAAGTGAGGTGTCAACTGCAGTAGCTGTTAATGTTTGTTTGTCTTTGAATTCTTCAATATCCGGTGTTATTAAACAGATCAAATTTTGGTCTTTTGAAATAATAATGTTCACATTTTCTAAATCCGATTTGCTGTCGTAGTGAAACTCCCCGATTTTTACAGCTGCTTTTTCCGAAATTCCCTCGCTGTTGAGCCATTGTGCATAGAAATGATATTGTTGTGTCTCTTTATCTATAATATCGTTTATCAAAAGAACCTTTTCATTAACAAAAACAACTTTGAGTAAATGCGAATCTTTCTGAGGCGGCACGAGCGACTTTTGCATTTTAAGATTCATTTTATTGTCGAAGTAGGCGATTGAGAATTTTCTATTTCTAAATCCATAGCTGTCCCTTTTGTATTCAAATGGAAGATTACTTTTTAAAACAAAGTATCCATCTTCATCCGATCCTAAAATTTTAATATAATCGTACTTAGTGTCCTCATTCCTCGTATTTGACCACTCAATCTTTTGCGCAAAAGAAAAATTAATTTCAAAAAGAAGAAAAATAAAAAGCGCCTGCCCGAAAATTGTTTTCAATATTAATAAGTATTTTTATTAAACAAAGGTAAGTAAAAACTAATTTTATAAGAATCTATTGTAATCCTTAATTTTTAAATATACTCAATTTGAAAATGAAACTGTTCCAAAAGTAAAGATTACGTAATGCTGAATTTATTTCAGCATTACGTAAAATTAGTATTACCATAGGTAACAGACTCCGAATAAATTCGGGGAATTATTTTCCAAACTGTGGATTTTTTTTTACAATGATTCAATTTTAATGAATGAGCGAATGTCGGGAACTATTGAAAGGAGAACAGTGGTGGATATGTACATTGAAGGATATACTATTTGGTACAATATTTTTGGAAGTTGAAATTATTAACAAAAGTATTCCTCTGTTTTTTTTACTTTTATTTGAGAATAAATCAATTAGCCTTATTATTGTAATTCAAAATCTAAATGTCAATAAAGATGAATCCAACAACAGCATCCAAACCTGTAAAAAAATCAGTTCCCAAAAAAGTTGCAGCAACCAATGGAAAGGCAATCATAGAACCTGAAACCTTTAACTCTCAGGAATTGTTAAAAACTCTGATAGAAGTAAAAAATGGAAATTTTGCTGTTCGGATGCCTATCGATCAATTCGGTATGTATGGGAAGATTTGCGATATCCTCAACGAAATTATTGATTTGAATGATAAAATGATGCAGGGGTTTATCATAGCAGGTAACACTATTGGTAAACAAGGAAAATTAACAGAACGTTTGGTCCTCCCCAATGGAAGGGGAAAATGGATTACGGGTGTGGATTCTTTAAATATATTGATATCGGATTTGGTGCATCCGACTATTGAGATTGCACACGTAATCAGTATGGTGGCAAAAGGTAATTTGAATCAACAGATGCCTTTGGAAATTGGGGGACGTGTGCTTGAGGGAGAGTTTTTGAGAATTGCCCGCGAGGTAAATGATATGGTGAAGCAGCTGAATTTGTTTTCGATGGAGGTAACCCGTGTAGCGAGGGAAGTTGGTTCGGAAGGGAAGTTGGGAGGACAGGCGAAGGTAAAAGGAGTAGCAGGTGTATGGAAAGATTTAACGGATAGCGTGAATCAGATGGGTAGTAATTTAACGGCTCAAGTACGTAACATTGCTGATGTGACGACTGCGGTGGCAAAAGGGGATTTATCTAAAAAGGTAACGGTGGATGTGAAGGGTGAAATTTTGGAGTTGAAAAATACGATCAATACCATGGTGGATCAGCTGAACTCTTTTTCATCAGAAGTAACGCGGGTGGCACTTGAGGTAGGAACAGAAGGAAGATTGGGGGGACAGGCGCAGGTAAAAGGTGTTGCGGGTACATGGAAAGATTTAACAGATAGTGTGAATCAGATGGCCAGTAACTTAACGGGTCAGGTACGTAACATTGCTGATGTAACAAATGCGGTGGCGAAAGGTGATTTGTCAAGACAGATCACAGTGGATGTGAAAGGCGAAATATTGGATTTGAAAGATACCATCAATACAATGGTGGATCAATTAAACTCTTTTGCATCAGAGGTAACGCGTGTTGCACGTGAAGTAGGTTCTGAAGGTAAATTGGGCGGACAGGCAACAGTAAAAGGAGTGGGTGGTGTTTGGAAAGATCTTACAGATAGTGTGAACCAAATGGGGAGTAACCTTACCGGCCAGGTGCGAAATATAGCCGAGGTAACTACTGCGGTAGCTAATGGCGATTTGTCAAGAAAAATTACAGTGGATGTAAAAGGAGAAATACTGGAGTTGAAAAACACGATCAATACGATGGTGGATCAGCTGAATTCCTTCGGATCGGAAGTAACACGTGTGGCACGTGAAGTAGGTTCTGAAGGTAAGCTGGGCGGACAGGCAACTGTAAAAGGAGTAGGAGGCGTATGGAAAGATTTAACAGATAGTGTGAATTTGATGGGTAGTAATCTTACTGCCCAGGTTCGAAATATTGCTGAGGTAACTACCGCAGTTGCTAATGGAGATCTTTCAAAAAAAATTACTGCAGATGTAGAAGGAGAAATACTTGAATTAAAAAACACCATCAATACCATGGTGGATCAATTGAATTCTTTCGCTTCTGAAGTGACACGGGTAGCATTGGAAGTTGGAACTGAAGGGCAACTTGGAGGTCAGGCAGAAGTAAAAGGAGTTGGTGGAACCTGGAAAGATTTAACGGATAGTGTAAACCAGATGGGTAGTAATCTTACTTCACAGGTAAGAAATATTGCAGAGGTGACAACAGCGGTAGCTAAGGGGGATTTATCAAGAAAAATTACAGTGGATGCAAAAGGAGAAATCCTGGAATTAAAAGATACCATAAATACGATGGTGGATCAGTTGAATTCATTCGGGTCAGAGGTAACGCGTGTCGCACGGGAAGTGGGTTCAGAAGGAAAGCTGGGTGGGCAGGCGACAGTGAAAGGAGTTGGAGGTGTATGGAAAGATTTAACAGATAGTGTAAATCAAATGGCAAGTAATCTTACAGGACAGGTACGAAATATTGCAGAGGTAACTACCGCTGTTGCCAGAGGCGATTTATCAAGGAAAATTACAGCGGATGTAAAAGGTGAAATCCTGGAATTGAAAAACACTATTAATACGATGGTGGATCAGTTAAATTCATTTGGCTCGGAAGTAACCCGTGTAGCAAGAGAAGTAGGTTCTGAAGGTCAGTTGGGTGGACAGGCAGATGTACCTGGTGTAGGTGGAACATGGAAGGATTTAACAGATAGTGTAAATAAAATGGCAGGTAACCTGACCATACAGGTACGTAATATTGCAGAGGTAACAACCGCCATTGCTAACGGGGATCTTTCCCGAAAAATCACCATGGATGTAAAAGGCGAAATTCTGGAATTAAAAGATACTATCAACACTTTAGTGGATCAGTTGAGAGGTTTTGCTTCCGAAGTAACAAGGGTAGCGCGTGAGGTAGGAACAGAAGGAAAACTGGGAGGACAAGCAAATGTGCAAGGTGTTGCAGGAACCTGGAAAGATTTAACAGATAGCGTAAATCAAATGGCAGGAAATCTTACTGCACAAGTGCGTAATGTTGCTGAAGTAACAATTGCTGTGGCGAATGGAGATATGTCCAAGAAAATTACAGTGGATGTTAGAGGAGAAGTGTTGCAGTTGAAAGAAACCATCAATACCATGGTGGATCAATTGAGAGGCTTCGCTTCGGAAGTTACCCGGGTTGCCCGTGAGGTAGGTACAGATGGTAAATTAGGCGGACAAGCTTTCGTGCCCGGCGTGGAAGGTATTTGGAAAGATTTAACAGATAGTGTAAACCAGATGTCCGGGAATCTTACTTTACAAGTACGTAACATTGCTGAGGTAACCAAAGCTGTGGCCAGTGGGGATTTATCAAAGACAGTAACGATTGATGTGAAAGGAGAAATCCTGGATCTTAAAAATACGATCAACACCATGGTGGATCAATTGAACTCCTTTGCTTACGAAGTAACCCGTGTGGCGCGTGAGGTTGGAACAGAAGGCAAACTGGGTGGACAATCGCATGTAAAAGGTGTGGCCGGTACTTGGAAAGATTTAACCGATAGCGTGAATCTGATGGCATCCAATTTAACAGGTCAGGTAAGAGGAATTGCGAAAGTGGTAACATCGGTTGCTAAAGGAAATTTAAGTCAGAAACTTTCTATCAATGCTTTAGGAGAAGTAGCACAGTTAACAGATACGATCAATGAAATGATTGACACACTTGCCGTATTTGCCGATCAGGTAACGACTGTAGCACGTGAAGTAGGTGTGGATGGAAAATTAGGCGGGCAGGCCAATGTACCGGGTGCTTCAGGCACATGGAAAAACTTAACAGAAAACGTAAATCAATTAGCACAAAATTTAACTACGCAGGTGCGTTCCATATCTGAGGTAGCTTCTGCTGTTACAAAAGGAGATTTAACTAGAACTATTCGAGTGGAGGCAAAAGGAGAAGTAGAAGCATTGAAAGATACGATCAATCAGATGATCGCGAATCTGAAAGAAACTACTTTGAGAAATCAGGAACAGGATTGGTTGAAATCGAATCTTGCGAAATTCACGCAGATGCTTCAGGGACAAAAGGATTTGAATACCGTAACGAAACGTATTCTTTCTGAGTTGGCACAGGTGGTACTAGTAAATTATGGAGCATTTTATATTTTAGAACAGGATGAAGATTTAAAAAATGTAAAACTTAAATTGTTCTCTACATATGCTGCTTTAAAAGAAGGAAAAAATACTAACAAAGAATTCGCAATGGGTGAAGGACTTGTAGGACAATGTGCGGTTGAGAAAGAAAGAATATTATTAACGAAAGTACCTAAGGACTATATCAAAATCAGTTCAGGTTTAGGAGAAGCCAAACCTTTGAATTTAATTGTATTGCCGGTACTCTTCGAAACGAAAGTAAAAGCCGTGATTGAACTTGCTTCATTTGAGCATTTTAGTGAAACCCATCTTGACTTTTTAGAACAGCTTACTGAAAGTATTGGAATTGTATTAAATACAATTGAAACAAATACAAGGACTGAAAGGTTATTGGCACAATCACAATCACTGGCCGGACAGTTAAATATAACCAATGAAGAGTTGCAGGATAAAGCACTTTTATTAGTGAAACAAAAAGACGAGGTGGAGGCCAAAAACAAAGAGGTGGAGGATGCAAGAAAATCACTGGAGGAAAAAGCAGAACAGTTAACGCTTACTTCAAAATATAAATCAGAATTTCTTGCGAATATGTCGCATGAACTAAGAACCCCATTGAACAGTTTATTGATCTTAGCACAACAGTTATATGAAAATAACGATGGGAATTTAACGGACAAGCAAGTGCAGTTCGCAAAAACTATTCACTCTTGCGGAGACGATTTGACACAGTTAATTAATGATATTCTCGATTTATCGAAAATCGAATCAGGATTTATTACTGCAGATTTTTCTCCTGTGCGTTTTATTGAAATTACGGCCTTTGTTGAAGCAACATTTAAACATGTTTCCGAAGTCAAACATCTGAAATTTAATATAGAGTTAGGAGGAACATTGCCTGAGATGATGGAAACGGATTTACAGCGTTTAAATCAGATTCTTAAAAACTTATTATCCAATGCCTTTAAGTTTACTGAAAAAGGAGAAGTAACACTTAAAATATACGAGGCCAATAAAAATTGGAAAATGCGTAACGAGGTTTTAGACAATGCTAAAACAGTGGTGGCCTTTGCAATTTCGGATACAGGTATTGGTATCTCTAAAGATAAACAAAACATCATCTTTGAAGCCTTCCAACAAGCTGAAGGATCTACCAGTAGAAAATATGGAGGAACAGGTTTAGGTTTATCCATCAGCCGTGGATTAGCTGAATTACTTGGAGGCGTCATTGAATTAGACAGCTCCATGGAACAAGGTAGCACCTTTACTTTATTTTTACCATTAGAAGGTGTGCCGGTTGACTTAAATAAAAACAAGGAAAAATCAGCTTCAGTTGTTCGGAAAGGCAACGCTGATCCTGAAAGAAAATTATTGTCAGCTTCAAACAATATCATTTCAAAAAGTAATGTTGGTCCTAAAGGATTGGATCTGGTGGATGAAATGATCAACGAAACCGGTGATGACAGGGGTAATATGCAATTGCAAGATAAAGTGTTGCTGGTTGTAGAAAATGATTTGCGCTTCGGTAAAATCATTATTGAAAGAGCGCATGAATACAATCTTAAAGTTATTGTAGCTACTAATTATAGCGAGATATTTGACTTTGCAAATACGTATCATCCGGTTGCTGTAACACTAGACATTAATTTGCCGGATACAAACGGATGGAAAGTGTTGGACCTGTTTAAAAATGATCTCAATTTAAGACATATTCCAATTCATTTAATTTCAGGAGAAGAAAATAGAGGTTTAGCTGTCAAACATGGTGCCAGAAGCTTCCTGCTGAAACCATTGAATACAGAATCTCTGACTGCTCTTTTTGATGATATTGTAACATTTGAAAATAAGAAAATTAAAAATGTTTTACTTGTAGAAGATAATGAAATAGACTCCTCCCAGATTGTTAAAATTCTTCAAAATGAAGATATAAAAATAACGATTGCATCTACCGGTAAGAAGGCAATCAAATTAGTCCAATCTAAAACGTACGATAGTGTGGTTATAGATTATACGTTACCGGATATGTCGGGGATGGATTTGATCAAAGAACTGGATGCAAAAAAGAATCTGAAGCATTCACCGATTATTATTTATTCAGTAAAAGATTTTTCTAAAAAGGAAATGACTCAGTTGCAACAGGTATCCAGCAGAGTGATTTTAAAAGGTGTTAATTCTATTGAATTATTGTTGGAAGAAATTATAACACATTTGCATATAGACCATAAAAAACTACCGGCACCGGTTCAAAAAATTGTTGAAAATCTACGCAAAAAAGAAGATATACTAACAGGGAAAAATGTGTTGATTGTTGATGATGACGTACGTAATCTTTTTGCCTTGACTTCTGCTTTTGAACGATTCAATATAAATGCCTTTACAGCAGAAAGTGGAAAAGAATCTATCAATATTTTAGATTTAAAAAATATCGATATTGTGCTGATGGATATTATGATGCCCGAAATGGACGGTTATGAAACTATTCAAAAGATAAGAAGAGGAAATAAAAATAATAATTTGCCGATTATTGCTGTAACAGCAAAAGCAATGAAAGGCGACAGACAAAAATGCATTACTGCCGGAGCCTCTGATTATATAACCAAACCGGTTAAGATCGATCAATTGCTTTCTTTAATGAGATTGTGGTTATATAAATAGAATTATTTGGAGCATTAATTTGAAGGATCAAGCCGAGATTAAAATTTTATTGGTGGATGACAGGGAAGATAATTTGTTCTCGATGGAAATTGTATTACAACAGCATGAGTACCGATTTGTTAAAGCCACTTCAGGAAAACAAGCATTGAAAATTCTTTTAAATGAATATGATTTTGCATTGATTTTAATGGATGTAAAAATGCCCATACTGAGTGGGTTTGAAACAGCTACTTTAATTCATGGCAGGGAAAGATTAAAACACATTCCGATTATATTTATTACGGGACATGATTATAGCGAAGAAAATGTTTTTAAAGGATATGAAACAGGTGCTGTTGATTATATTTATAAACCAGTCAATCCGGTGATTTTAAAAGCTAAAGTTGCTGTGTTTGCTGATCTTTACAGAAAGACCCAACAATTGTTATCTCAAGAAGAAAGCTTGAAATCTATCAATAAAAATTTAGAAGGTGAAATACAGGAACGTAAAGTTTCAGAGGAAAGAGTCATCGAACTGAATAAAAAATTAGAAGAAAACATCTTTCAATTAAAATCAAGCAATGCCGAATTAGAAGCTTTTAGTTATTCTGTGTCGCACGATTTACGAGCACCGATAAGAGGAATGGATAGTTTTATATCTCTTTTTTTGAAGAATTATTTAGACAAGGTTGACGATGAAGGGAAAAGGCTATTAAACAATGTGCGTAACAATGTACACAGAATGGGATTTCTGATCGATGATCTATTGTCATTTGCAAGAATTGGAACGAAGGAGATTGAAAAGTCTGAAATAAATATGAGTGAGCTTGTTCAAACAGTTGTTGAGGAGATGGAAGAATTAACAGGATTGAAGGAGGCGAAGATTAAAATAGATGCCTTGCCTATTGGTATGGGAGACGAAGCCTTAATTAAACAAGTTTGGATAAATTTAATTTCTAATTCACTAAAATATTCTTCTAAAAAAGAAAAACCTGTAATTGAAATCGGATCCTATAAAAAAAACAATCAGGTAGTTTATTTTGTGAAAGATAACGGTGTAGGTTTTGATATGAAATACTCAAATAAACTATTTGGGGTGTTTCAACGGTTACACGATCCACAGGAATATCAAGGTACAGGTGTTGGATTGGCAATAGTGAAAAGGATAACAAATAAACATAACGGTGAAGTGTGGGCAGAAGGAAAAGAAAACGAAGGTGCCACCTTTTATTTTTCTTTACCTCAAAATTAATGGATAAAAATTTAAACAGGTTCTAAGATAAATAAAACTTCATATGAAAGATGTAGAAATACTATTGGTTGAAGATGATCCGGATGATGCGGAATTAACCTTGCATGCTTTTAATTCAAGTTTGGAAATGTTAACCCGTAGGTTAGTGCATGTGAAGGACGGAGCTGAAGCGCTTGATTTTATTTTTGCACAAAATGGGTATGCTGGTCAAAAGGTGCACACAGAACTCAAATTGATAATTCTCGATTCGAAATTGCCGAAACTGAATGGGTCTGAAGTGTTGCGTGCTATCAGAGAGGACAAACGCACCAAAATGATTCCGGTAATTATGTTAACATCCTCCAAAGAAAAAAGAGATATATTAGAGGCTTATGAGCTTGGAGCAAACAGCTATATTGTGAAACCTTTATCTTTTGACAGCTATGTAAAAACAGTTGCTTCTATCGGTAATTACTGGATGTTGATGAATCAGTCACTTATATAGTTATGACAAAAGATTTTGACGTAAAAGAAATTCCAGTTGTATATTAGCCAGTTCAAGACTTTTAATTAATACTTTGTTTTGTTCCCGTAAGGAATAAATTTCATAAGCATTGGTAATGGCCATTTTTAATTCCTGCTCATCCCAGGGCTTTCTAAGATACCGAAATATCTGGCCTTTATTAATCGCATCAATAACTGCTTCCATATCTGCATACCCTGTTAGAAGGATTTTGATAGGATTGGGAAATTCCTCCAGGATGGATTCTAAAAATTGTGTTCCTGTCATATGTGGCATGCGTTGATCGGTAATAATTACGTGTATATTTTTTTCTTTCAATACCTCTTTTCCTTCAGCTGCAGATTCAGCAGTATGTACATCATAAAGTCGCCTGAAATTGGCTTTAAAAGCGATGAGGTTGTTTACTTCATCATCAATATAAAGTACACGTATCTTTTCTTCTTTTTTTTCTTCCATGATAATAAATTATAGAAAAATTGTATTTTTATTAAAATTAAATTTTAGAATTCAAACAAGCTTTTTCAAATTAGCCCTATTTTAGATTGGTATATGATTGATGCTTTTCAAATATAGTAATTAAGATTGTTTTTGACTAAATTATTTTGCATCTGCTTAAAAGAATTCAGGATTTAAGATACAGATTGGTGTTTTTTTCTTATATTTTACCATTAAATCATTTTTAATACAGTTTTTAAGGTAATGGATAAACAAAGAGTAAGTTTCAATGATTAGCATAAGAGCATTTCGGGCAATTGATAATCAGGAAGACAACCGGAAATTTGCAGACGGGCATATGCAGGTTCTGAAAATTTTTGGAATAACCATGATTACCTCTGCCAATACCGAGTGGTTTACGGATCCGAACACGTATGTTATTGTGGTAGAGTCTGAGGATGGAAGTAAAACTTTGGGAGGGGCAAGGATACAAATTGCGGGAGGTAAATTTCCACTTCCCATTGAAACAGCAGTTTGTGATCACGACAGCAGTATATATGAAATGGTAAAACAATATTCCCTTAAGGGAACTGGTGAATTCTGTGGACTTTGGAATTCAAGAGAAGTTGCAGGTTTGGGTATTGGAAGCATGTTTTTGGGCAGAGTTGCTGTGGCTATTACAACTCAGCTTAAACTAACTACCCTATTTGGATTATGTGCCCCTGCTACAGTTGTTAATTCAAGTAAAATAGGATTTGAAATTGAAACAAGACTGGGTAATAATGGAACATTTTATTATCCAAAGGAAGACTTATTAGCAACAGCAGTATTAATTCATGATTGTGTTAATTTACCAACTGCCGACTCATTTGAAAGAGAAAGAATTTTTGATTTAAGAAATAATCCACGTCAGAAAACACTTGAGACAGTAAGAAAAAAAGAGATTGAAATTAATTATCAAATAAAAATAACATAAAACTTCCTTAATTTTATTGTAATGAATAAAACCTACGACACTACTTATTTAAAGAAAACTACTGATTTTTTATTAAATTTAAAGGCCACAAGCTTCTTTATGCTTGATTTAGAGTCTGGAAATTTAGTTCTTGATCTTGGATGTGGAAATGGTTCAGATGTTTTGGAATTGGCAAGATTGATGCCTGATGTACAAGTAATAGGGTTGGATAAAGATCCTGAATTACTTGAAGTTGCCAGAAAAAATCTTGCATCAACAACTATAAATAATGCCTCCTTTATTGAAGGAGATGTTTACACTTTACCGTTTAACGAGAATTCGATTAATGCAATAAGAGTTGAGAGGGTGTTTCAGCATTTGGAACAACCCGAAAAGGCAATGGAAGAGATTAAAAGGGTATTAAGTATAGAAGGAAATCTTGTAATTGTTGAAACGGATTGGAGTACATTAAATTTATACTCCGGTGATATTGAAATTGAAAATAAGGTGGTGGCATTTTTAACCGGTAAATTTATCAAGAATGGCTATGCTGCTAAAAAAATAATGAATTACTTTATTGATTTTAAGTATAAAAAAATTCAATTGCAAGTGATTACAATTACTTTGAATGATTTTGCAGCTGCAAGTAATTTAATCAGGTTAAATGAAGTTTTATCAGCAATGATAGATCAAAATTATTTATCGCTCGATGAAAAAGAAGCGTGGTTGAAAAAATTGAATTACATTGCCGATGCTAAATGTTTTGTTGTAACATTAAATATGGTGTTGATATCCGGTAAAAAATAACAGTGCAAACGTTCTCATATCTATATGAAATGAATCCGCCTCAGGCGGATGGCGAATCAGAAACCTTGCGAAACACTTAATATATTTCACTCCTACGGAGTTTTAAATTGTTATTGTTCCTTCATTTCTATAAATATGACACTCCTCTGGAG
>OLLH01000248.1_pt1 | contig 31250 bp, 24 predicted proteins | sample 1604451 | NCBI WGS metagenome assembly OLLH01 (sample SAMEA104055714, study PRJEB20765) | soil metagenome | isolation source: soil
TCTGAAAGAATAATGTTAGATTCATCGTTGTTTTTTTGATGCAAATCTAAAATTATTTTTTATATTAGTACACGACACGGACAGTCATATATAAGAATATTTCTCATAACAAAAAACCTCAAAAAGTCAGTAGTTCAGCATGACTGCAAATTGAAAGTTTTGAAACCCCTTTTTAATTATTTTGGTTGAGTCGGTGCCGCAGGCTGAGCAGGAGTCGCAGGCATTTTTTGTTCTTTTGGTGCAGCAGTGTTATCAATTTGCTCTTGAATTACAGAGCTGCTTCCTTTACTATCTGCAGAAGGCAAAGCAAAGTTGGATAAAAGGCTTAATGAGATAAGAGTAATGGCAAGTCCCCAGGTAAATTTTTCAAGAAAATCACCGGTTTTACGAACGCCCATAACCTGAGTGGAAGAAGCAAATCCGGAAGCAAGTCCCCCGCCTTTTGAATTTTGTATTAAAACCACTAAAACCAGAAGAACACAAGTGGTAATGATCACAACTGTTACGAAAGTATACATTTTATAATTATTTATTTTTTTGTAATAACTCAATTTGGGTTGCAAAGTAAGTTCTTTTTTCTGGATATTTCAAGGTTAATTTTTCATATATCTGAATGGCCTTAACAAGATTTCCCTGTTGAATATAAATTTTGGCCAACGTTTCAGTAACAACCTCATTGGTATCAATTACACTAACCCGGGCAATGTTTACAGGAGAAAAGAACTCTGTTTTAGAAGCAACAATTCGTGGTTCAGTGGCAATAAATTTATCAATAAGATTATTATTTATGTTTTTATAAATATCATTTGTTCCGGCAATATTCAAATCAGGAATGCCCTCGTTAATTACTCCGTTCGACTTTTTATCCTTCCCTTGAATTACCTTGATCCATTCATTAAAAGAAAGTTTTTCTTTTTTAAAATTGATTTCTTTCTTTACTTCTTTTGGAGGTTCCGTTATACTAGTTTCCTCTTTTTTGTGTTCAGCAGATTTCAATGATAATAAAGAAACCCGATCAATAACATCTTTAACAATTTCTATTTCAACATTGTCAATTCTAGCTGTCTTATTTTCAGTTAAAGCAGTTGTATCATGTTTGATTAACTTTATCGGATCTTCTGATGTAATTGTATTGTTAGAGGACTTAGGTAAATTATTATTTGAAACGATATTGTCAGTTTTTAATGAGTGTAAAATGGTTTCATCATTAACCGGTATTTCAATAATTTTAGGAGTATAGTTTAATTCTTCAGTTGACGGCTCCTGCATAATTAACTTATACAAAGCCTTGCGATCCGTAGCATAAGCAGCCGCGAGTTTTAATTGCTGATTATAATGAATGCTTTTTTCATTATAAAGAGTTTTCGCAAGTAATAGATGAGACGTTTGGCAATAAGGAAATTCTTTCGCTAAATCAATCAACACAGGCAAATCCTTTTTATTTAAAAGATCAGTTTTTTCTATAAACGATATAAATTGCTGGCGATTCATATGTATATAATTTATTTTTTAAAGGTCACTTTTATTGTTGAAACAGGTTCATTACCAATTTACAACTGCTTTATTAAATACGTCTCCAACAAGTTGATCGGTAACATCTTTAATTAAAGCATCTTCTACTGATGTAAAACTTTGTGAACTTTCGTATTGTGAAAATCTGGTAAAACTACTTTCAAAATTCTGCTTTTCTGATTTTTTATTAGTAAACTTTACATTTACAGTAATAGTTAAACGATTTTGAGCTGCTATATTATTTGCTTGGATAGCCACAGGTTGAATGGTGTAATTTGTTATTGAACCTTCAAAATTTAAATCTCCATTTTTGTTAATTAAAGATAAACTTGTTTGAGAAACAAATTTATCTTTTAACTTCTCAGTAAAAATCTGGCTTAAATTAGGTTGTATTAAAGGTGCATTATTTGGGAAATACTGGATGGAAACAGTTTTAATATCAGGAGCAATAGAAGCGCCGGTAAAAGAATATATATGACATCCGGAAATTATTAACAACAGAGTGGCCAGTAAATAAATTTTACAATAGGAAATCCTGTTTATCAAAGCTTATCTATTTTTATTTAATGTTATGTTCTTTAATTTTCCGATAAAGTGTCCTCTCAGAAATTCCAAGTTCCTTCGCCGCATTTTTTCTTTTTCCTTTGTATTTTTCCAATGCTTTTTTTATCAATTCTATTTCACGATCACCTAACGATAATGATTCTTCAACGATAACTTCATGATCATTGTTATAGGATGGATGATGAATAGGGATATGAGCTTCGTTATTGCTAATAATTGGATTCACTTCCTGATAGAGTCGTTTTATTAGTTGAGCGTTATTTTCTTCAAACTGTATTTTATCTCCGGCATTTTGTAAGACATCAACAACCAATTTTTTCAAATCAGTGATGTCTTTTTTCATATCAAATAAAACCTTATAAAGAATATCTCGTTCAGTAAAATCAGATTCTTTGTTTTCTTCTTTGAAAAGGACAGGCAATTGGGATGAGTTTTCCTGAGGTAAATAACTCAACAATGTTTCAGGGGAAATATCTTTGTTTTTTTCAAGAATAGATATTTGTTCTGTAATATTTTTTAACTGACGTATATTTCCGGGCCATCTGTATTCACTAAGCAACTTTTGAGAAGGGGCATCCAACTGCACAGCAGGCATACGGTATTTATCGGCAAAATCATTTGCGAATTTTCTGAATATTAAATAGATGTCTTCTTTTCTTTGTCGTAATGAAGGAATAATAATCGGAACGGTATTTAAACGATAATACAAATCTTCTCTGAATTTTCCAATTTTTATGGATTCGGCCATATTAACATTCGTAGCCGCAATAACCCTTACATTGATTTTTATTACTTTCGAAGAACCTACTTTTATAAATTCTCCGGTTTCCAGAACACGTAGTAACCGTACCTGAGTAGATAAAGGCAGTTCTGCAACCTCATCTAAAAAAATGGAACCTCCGTTAGACACTTCAAAATAACCTTTTCTGGATTCATGCGCCCCTGTAAATGAACCTTTTTCATGACCAAATAGTTCTGAATCTATAGTACCTTCAGGTATTGCGCCACAATTAACAGCAATGTAGGGACCATGCTTTCGAGCACTTAGATTATGAATGATCTGAGGAAAAAATTCTTTTCCTGTTCCGCTTTCTCCGGATACTAAAGTTGTAATATCAGTAGGAGCAACCTGCATTGCAGTATTAATGGCATGATCCAACAATGGAGAATTTCCAATAATACCAAAGCGCTGCTTAATTTCTTGAACTGTCATTTTAAGGTAAAATGATTATCATAACTAAATACTTTTTCCTATCAAAGTACCAATAGTACATTTGGTAACCAGAACATTTACATAGTCTCCCGGCTTATAATTTTCTTTAGGGAAAACAACAACTTTGTTCTGTGAGTTTCTACCGGATAAATCACCGGGAGATTTTTTAGATGCTTTTTCTACAAGAACTTTATGTATTTTATTGATGTCTTTCAAATTACTTTGATAAGACATTTTTTGTTGCATCGCAATGACTGCATCAAGTCGTTTTGCTTTTACCTCTTCGGGAATATCATCTTTGTATTTTCTTGCGGCCAAAGTACCCGGCCTCTCAGAATATTTGTACATATAAGTAAAGTCATAACCAACCCACTCCATTAAGGATAACGTATCATGATGCTCCTTGTCCGTTTCACTGCAAAACCCAGTAATGATGTCTGTTGAAATGCCACAGTCTGGAATTATTTTTCGAATGGTTTCAATACGGTTTTGGTACCATTCTCTTGAATAACCCCGGTTCATTATTTCTAAAACTCTGGAGTTGCCCGATTGAACAGGTAAGTGAATATAGTTACAAATATTATCGTATTTAGCGATTGTATATAATACTTCATCCTTCATGTCTTTTGGATGAGATGTGGAAAAACGAACTCTCAATTCAGAACTTATTAAAGCTACTTTTTCAAGTAATTGTGCAAAAGTAGTACTGTTAGCTAGTTCTTCTTTCGAAGGACTGTCTTTTTTTAAGCCGCCACCGGTCCAAAGGTAAGAGTCCACATTCTGACCCAGAAGCGTAACCTCTTTATATCCTTCAGCCAATAAATTTTTAGCTTCTTCAACAATACTTTCAGGGTTTCTACTTCGTTCACGTCCACGGGTAAAAGGAACTACACAAAAAGAACACATGTTGTCGCATCCTCTTGTAATGGATATATAGGCGGAAATACCATTTCCTCCCAATCTAACAGGACTGATTTCAGCATAGGTTTCTTCCCTTGATAAAAGAACATTGACTGCTTTCTGTCCCGAATCAACAGTATTAATAAGTTTGGGCAAATCGCGGTAAGCATCCGGTCCAACAACAATATCTACTAGCTTTTGTTCTTCCAGCAATTTAAATTTCAGTCTTTCTGCCATGCAACCCAAAACGCCTACGATTAAATCTGGATTTAATAGCTTAGCACTTTTAAATTCTTTTAACCTTGCCCATATTTTTAATTCAGCGTTATCACGGATCGCACAGGTATTAATAAAAACAACATCTGCATTATCGCTTGATGTGGTTGTGGTGAATCCATTTTGAAGCATAATAGAAGCTACGATTTCACTGTCGGCAAAATTCATTGCACAGCCATAACTTTCCATATACACTTTTCGGAAATTTTTATTTGGTTCATCAGGCATAGTTAATACTTCTCCTTGCCTTGATTCATCAATAACTTTTGTAGTATTATGCATTTACCCATTTATTATAGAGGTGCAAAATTAACTAAAAAAACAACAGTGACAAAATGTCAATTTAATTAGATTTACTAATACTTTGAGTTTCGATTATTGAATAAATATTTTCTTAATATTTGAAGTAAATCCGTTGAAAACAAAAGAAAAATTTGGAAAAGAATAAACTAAATTGTTTAATTTGCACAAATTTATTTTTAAATCATAGGATAATTTCACTCTAAACAATTCTAAACTTAATGGCAAAAAACTTGGTTATCGTTGAGTCTCCTGCAAAGGCAAAAACCATTGAAGGATTTCTCGGCAAAGATTATACAGTAAAATCTAGTTTTGGTCATATCCGTGATTTGGCAAAAAATGATAAAGCAATAGATGTTAGCAATAATTTTTTACCGCATTATGAAGTTTCTGATGATAAAAAAAGTATTGTTTCTGAGCTAAAAAAATTAGCTAAAATTGCGGAGACGATATGGCTGGCAACGGATGAGGATCGTGAGGGAGAGGCCATTTCCTGGCATTTAGCTGAAGCGTTGGAATTGGATGAGAAAAAAACGAAACGTATCGTATTTCACGAAATAACCAAAGGGGCAATTACAAAAGCGATTGCAAATCCAAGAAAAATTGATAAACATCTGGTGGATGCACAGCAAGCCAGAAGAGTTTTAGATAGACTTGTCGGATTTGAACTTTCTCCTATTTTATGGAAAAAAATTAAACCCTCCTTATCTGCAGGTCGTGTGCAATCAGTAGCTGTGAGGCTTATTGTAGAGCGAGAAAGAGAAATTGATCATTTTCAAATTTCATTTTCATATAAAGTTGTTGCAAATTTTGAAGTAGGAAATAATACCATTATGAAAGCAGAACTTCCTCTCCGGTTTAAGACCGATAAAGAAGCAAATGACTTTTTGGTAAAATGTGTTGGTGCAAGGTTTTCAATTAAAAATCTTGAAATTAAGCCGTCTAAAAAATCACCTGCTGCTCCTTTTACTACTTCAACCTTACAACAAGAGGCAAGTCGTAAATTAGGATATTCTGTTGCGCAAACGATGGTGGTAGCTCAACATTTATATGAGTCAGGAAAGATTACTTATATGAGAACAGATTCGGTGAATCTTTCTGAAACAGCAATGAGTGCCATCAAGGAAGAAATCATATCGCAATATGGGGCAAATTATTCTGAACCTCGTCAATATAAAACGAAGACTGCAGGTGCTCAAGAAGCCCATGAGGCTATACGTCCAACATATATGAATATACATACTATTGAAGGTGACTCATCTGAAAAAAGGCTGTATGATTTAATTTGGAAGCGTACGATTGCATCGCAAATGGCAGATGCTAAACTTGAAAAGACAATAGCCACGATTGCCATTTCGACTACCAACGAAAATTTTATTGCTAACGGAGAAGTCCTTAAGTTTGATGGATTCCTTAAGGTTTATATGGAATCAACAGATGATGAAAATCAAGAAGAGAATCAGGAAGGAATGCTACCTCCTTTGAATATTAATCAGGAAATAGCACTAAAAGAGGCATCAGCCATTCAACGATATGCCCATGCGTCTGCTCGTTATACAGAAGCAAGCCTAGTTAAAAAACTGGAGGAATTAGGTATTGGCCGACCTTCTACTTATGCTCCAACAATTTCTACTGTTCAAAAAAGAGGATACGTTGTTAAAGAGGACAGAGAAGGAAAGGAAAGAAATTATAAAATTATTACTCTTATAATAAATGAAAAGATTAAAGAAGAAGTAAAAACAGAAATTACAGGAGCTGAAAAATCAAAACTGTTTCCATCTGATATTGGAATTGTGGTGAATGATTTTTTAGTGGAGAATTTTAAACAAATTTTAGATTACCATTTCACAGCAAAAGTTGAAAAAGAGTTTGATGAGATAGCTGAGGGCCAGATGAAATGGAATCAAATGATTAAAAATTTCTATGAGCCCTTTCATAAAGATGTAGAAGTTACTCTTGAAACCAGTGAGCGGGCAACCGGAGAACGTTCTTTAGGAATCGATCCGGTAAGCGGAAAACCTGTTATAGCCCGTATCGGAAGATATGGACCTGTGGTTCAATTAGGAAACACAGAGAATGATGCCAAACCGCAATTTGCCAGTCTTAAGCCTAGTCAGCGAATAGAGAACATGACTCTGGAGGATGCTCTTGAATTATTCAAGCTACCCAGGAGCATTGGTGAATTTGAAAGTACTGAAATGATTGCAGCTCTTGGACGTTTTGGTCCTTATGTAAAGCATAATAATAGTTTTTATTCCCTAAAGAAAGATGATAATCCTTTAACAATTGGACAGGACAGGGCTATTGAAGTTATTCTTGAAAAGCGAAAAGTAGAAAGCGAGCGATTAATAAAAAGCTTTACGGAAAATACAGAAGTACAGGTTCTTAATGGACGTTGGGGGCCATATGTCGTTGTTGGAAAGAAAAATGTAAAGATTCCCAAAGGAAAAGAGCCTCAATCATTGACCTTGCAAGAATGTTTGGAACTCGCAGAAAATGCCCCGGAATCAAAATCTAGGTTTGCTCGAAAAAAAGTCATAGAGAAGGAAGTAAAGCCTGCAAAGACATCTAAGCCAGCTAAGAAAGCAACTAAGAAAACCGCTAAAGCAGGAGCTTCAAAAAAGTCAGCTTCTAAAAAAAAATAAGTTGGAGTTTATATTTTAATAATCTCAATAAAAAATTCATTCATGGAATTTTCAATTTATTTTGAGCCTGTTAACACCTCTATCACTGGAAGTCCGGAGGAACTTTTACCTGGAAGTATTGGAAAGGTTATTAATTGTTATACCGATCGGGATAATTTTCCTGTATTAGAAAATGCTCAAATTGCTATTATTGGAGTTCCTGAAGACCGCAATTCGGTTAACAATAATGGCTGTGCCTTTGCACCTGACTGTATCAGACGTTTTTTATATCGTTTAAGTCAGGGTAATTTTAACTTGGACATAGTTGATCTTGGAAATATTAAAAGAGGTCATTCCGTTAAAGATACATATATCGCATTGAGTTCTACCGTTTCAGATTTACTAAAGAGAAATATTGTACCAATTATTATTGGAGGTAGCCATGATATTACTTATGCTCAATATCGGGCCTACGAAAGTCTCGAACAAATTATTAATATTGTGGCAATAGATGCCCGTTTTGATATGGGTGCAGTAGAAGATGAATTAAATGCGGAATCCTATCTAGGTAAAATTATTTTGCATCAACCTAATTTTCTCTTTAACTTTAGCAATATCGGTTATCAAAGCTATTTCGTGGATCAAACCGCGATACAATTAATGAGTAAACTTTTTTTTGATATTTATCGTCTAGGACAAGTTCGTGAAAATATGGAAGAAGTAGAACCAATTGTGCGTAATGCTGATATGCTTAGCTTTGATATTTCAGCTATTCGCCAATCTGACGCACCCGGAAATATGAATTCTTCTCCTAATGGATTTTATGGAGAGGAAGCCTGCCAGATAATGCGTTATGCAGGTTTAAGCGAAAAGTTATCTTCTATTGGTTTTTATGAAATTAATCCCAAAATGGATCGTAATGATCAGACATCACATCTAACAGCTCAGATGATCTGGTATTTTATAGAAGGATTTAACAACAGAAAGACAGATAATCCGCTAATAAACAAAACAGATTTTTTAAAATACAGAGTTTCATTAAAAGATAATCAATATGAAATCGTATTTCATAAGAGCAATAAAAGTGGACGTTGGTGGATGGAAGTACCTTATTTACCTAAAAAAGGATCAAAATATGAGAGACACCACTTGGTTCCCTGCTCCTACAATGATTATCAAACGGCATGTAATGTAGAAATGCCGGATCGATGGTGGCAGGCGTATCAGAAATTGAGCTAATAATTAAATTATTTTTACTAAAATTTGTAATTCCCATTAAAAATTACTTATTTTACCAACCTTATCATAAAAAGTATACGCTTTAGAATATAAAAAAACACTATGAAAAGAATATTTACGGCAGTTTCTTTATTGTTAATGACAGGTGTTGGTTTTGCTCAACAAGACCCGCAATTTAGTCAGAATATGTTTAGCAAATTGTCTGTTAATCCTGCATTTGCAGGTAGTAGCGGAGCATATTGCGGAACATTAATTTACAGGGATCAATGGGATAAATTTCCAGGGGCCCCAAAGACGGCTCTATTTTCATTTGATGCGCCTGTTCTTGCACTTCATGGTGGAGTTGGGTTAAACGTAGTTTCCGATCAATTGGGAAATGAAAAAAATTTGATAGCGGATGTTGCTTATGCATACAGAATGTACGTACCGGGTGGGAGCTTGGCAATTGGCATAAAAGCAGGAATATTACAGAAGTCTTTTATTAATGCATTCAACCCTCTTCAACCAGGAGATATTGCTATACCTAATCCAGGAGCTGGTGCCCTTGTTCCAGATTTTACCGGAGGGGTTTATTATAATACAAGAACATTATATTTTGGTATTTCTTCCACGCATTTAGCTGCTCCTACATTGAAATATGGAGGAGGCACTATAAAATTAGATATCGTCCGTCATTATTATATTATGGCTGGATATGATTATCAATTGCCTAATCCTGCATTTGTTTTAAAGCCGTCTATGTTAATAAAATCAGATGCAACTCAAACTCAATTAGATTTAAATCTTAACCTATTGTATAATAATTTCATATGGGGTGGCGTTAGTTATAGGTTGCAAGATGCAGTAGTCGCTATGGTGGGGTTAGAGTGGAATAGTTTTAAATTTGGTTACGCATTTGATATAACAACATCAAACATTAAAGGCTATAATAGTGGGACTCATGAAATTATGGTTGGATATTGTTACAAACCAATTAAAACAACCAATTTTAAAATGCATAAGAATGTTAGATTCTTATAATAAATTTAAAAATATTAATTAAAAACTGTAACATTATAAAACAAGAATCGTTAAAGAGAATCCATTGATTATGATTTTTCAGCAAAGTATTGCTGTTTTAAACTTAAATTAGTAAAAGATGACTATAATTAAATACATAGAAGTGAACATGAAAAATTTAATTTTTTATGTTTTAATTAGTGTAGGTTTATGTAGTTGCGGGGGAGGAAACAAAGGACAACTTGTTGGAGTTCAACCTAGAGAAAAATGGTATCAGGAAGATCCTCTTGGAATGGTATACATTCCTTCTGGTCCTTTTCAAATGGGTCCAAGCGATCAGGATGCTCCTTATGCCCAAGTTGCTCAGACAAAAACTGTATCAATTGCCGCATTTTACATGGATGACACAGAGATTTCTAATAATGAATATAGGCAATTTGTTTATTGGGTTCGTGACTCTTTAGCCCATGTTGCCCTTGGCGGAGATCATATTGTTAATGCCGATGATCCAAATAAAGTTTGTATAGATTGGTCACAAAAAATAAAATGGGATGATGAGCAAAACACGGAAGCATTAGATTCATTATTTTATCCTGTTAATGAAAGATACTATAGAAGAAAAGAAATAGATACAAGAAAGTTAAACTTTGTATTTTATTGGATTAATTTTAGAGAAGCAGCCCGAAAAGCAACTCGAGATTTAGATTTGGGTAATGGTATTAAGGATCACAAAAGTAGAGAACCTTATCTTATTCGTGAAGTAATCAATGCGTATCCGGATACTTTAGCTTATGTTCATGATTATACTTATGCTTTCAATGATCCTATGACACAAGCTTATTTTTGGCATCCTGCGTATGATGATTATCCTGTTGTGGGTGTAACATGGAAACAGGCAACTGGTTTTTGTGTTTGGAGAACACGATTAATGGATAGTTATTTAGATCAAGCCGGCGAAACATATGTTCAAGATTTTCGATTGCCTACAGAAGCAGAGTGGGAATATGCGGCAAGAGGTGGAAACGATCTGTCTCCATTTCCTTGGGGTGGGCCTTATATAAGAAATAGTAGAGGATGTTTCTTGGGTAATTTTAAACCCATGCGTGGTGATTATCAATTGGATGGTGGGTTTTATGCTGTAAAAATAACCTCCTACTGGCCAAATGATTATGGATTATTTTGCATGGCAGGGAATGTTGCAGAATGGACTAGCAACGCTTTTGACGAATCGGCATATAGTTTTACTCATGATATGAATACTGATTATGAATATAACGCTAAAGAATCTGATCCTGCCACATTAAAAAGAAAAGTTATAAGAGGAGGATCTTGGAAAGATATCGGTTATTATCTACAAACTGGTACACGTACATTTGAATATCAAGATACAGCTAAATGTTATATTGGATTCAGATGTATCATGAGTTATCTAGGTCGGGATAAGTCAGATAATTAGAAAAAAAGTAATAAGTACATTATTAACAAAAAACCTAAAAAACATTTAAGTTATGGGATTCAAAGAATTAATGCTTAGCAAAGGTTGGAAAAATTTTATGGCTAAATTGTATGGCTGGGGAGCATCTGTGGTTATTATTGGTGCGATGTTTAAAATCATGCATTGGGCAGGTGCTGGTCCCATGCTTGTGCTTGGATTATCTACTGAAGCTGTAATTTTCTTCTTTTCTGCTTTCGAACCACCACATGAGGAGGTTGATTGGTCTTTAGTTTATCCTGAATTAGCTGGTATGCATGATGAGGATGGTCATGGTTCTTCTCCAAAATCAAAAAAACTCGATCCGGTACAAGAATTGGATAAGATGTTAGAGGATGCTAAAATAGGTCATGAATTATTAGAAAGCGTAGGAAAAGGATTAAAAAGTTTAGGCGATAACACGGCTAAATTAGCGGATATAACGGATGCAACTGTTGCAACTAACGATTATATTAAAAATGTAAAAGTGGCATCCGGATCTGTAAGTGAATTATCTGCATCTTACTCTAAAGCAGCAAGTGCTATTAACAGTATGTCTACATCAACGGATGATATGCGCAGCTACAATGATCAAGTTCAAAGTGCTGCAAAAAAATTATCTGCCATCAATGACTTGTATGATTTGCAATTACAGGATTCAAGTGTACATATCAAGTCCACTAAGAAGTTCTATGACAACTTTAATGTATTGATGGAAAATCTAAATGCATCTGTTGAAGATGCAGGTAAATATAGAAATGAAGCTAGTCTGTTAGCGAAAAACTTATCAGCCTTAAATACAGTTTATGGCAATATGCTTTCTGCAATGACTGTTAACAGATAACGGTCGGATTTTTCTATAGTATTTTAATATTTTATAAATTAAGTTTAGTTCTAACAATAAAAATTTCATATATATATGTCGAGTAAAGGCACACCTAGACAAAAGATGATTGGTATGATGTACCTTGTACTAACCGCTCTTTTGGCATTGAATGTTTCTAAAGAAATTTTAAATGCGTTTGTCGTTATAAACGAAGGAGTAGAACACACCAATAAGAATTTTGGGTTGAAAAATGATAAGACATATGCCGATTTTAAATCTGCTATGACAAAGGATGAGAAAAAAACGAAGCCCTATTTCGATTTAGCGATGAAGGCGAAAAAAATCTCTGATGACTTGGTTAAACATATTGATGAGCTAAAGCATTATCTTATTATGCAAACAGATGATAAGCCAAAAGAAGTAGTCGATACCTTAAAACTTGGTGGAGTAGACAGCAAGGATAATTATGATATTCCTACGCATATTTTAGTAGGATCAGAACCTGGTTCACCTAGTAAAGGTAAGAATACTGCTTTTGAATTACAGACAAAAATTAATCAGGCTCGTAAGGATTTTGCTGATCTCTTTAATAATCCCAAAGGAACTGAAAAACGAATGTTTCTTCCAGGTGTAAAAAAAGATATTGAAGCTAAGATGACAGGTTTGGAGACCAAGGATTTTGGTATGGTTAATGGCACGTTTGAAAGTTGGATTACTGGTAATTTTGAGCATTTGCCTATTGTTGCTGTTATAACAAACTTATCTAAAATGCAGGCAGATGTTAAGAATGCTGAGGCGGATGTTATTAATGAATTAATGAAATCAATTAGTGGTCAGGATTTTAAATTTGATGCTCTTGAAGCGAAAGTTATTGCTCCTACAAGTTATATTTTGTTAGGACAAGAATATACTGCTGATGTATTCTTGGCAGCTTTTAGCACGACTACGGATCCCCAAATTTTATTAGGATCTGATACTTCGAAAACAGGTTTTAAAGGATCTTCGCTTCCTGTTAGTGGTGGGATCGGTAGATATAAACTTAGTCCGCAGTCGGAAGGTTTGCAAAAGTGGGGTGGTGTAATAAACCTTCCATCTCCTGATGGAACAACAAAACATTATCCTTTTAAGGCAGAATTTATGGCTGCTAAACCAAGTTTAACGGTATCTGCTGAAAAGATGAATGTGTTATATACAGGGGTTGAAAATCCAATTTCTGTATCTGTACCTGGTGTGGCGGCAGAAAATTTAATAGTTACTATTACTCAAGGTTCAATTCCTGGTAGTAAGGGGAAATTTAAGGCTCGTGTAAACAATCCAGGTACAAAAGTAAAAGTGAATGTATCTGCAAAATTTGGAACTGAAACGAAGTCTATGGGCTTCTTTGAGTTCAGAGTAAAAAGAGTGCCAGATCCTATTGCTACTATTGCTAGTTTAAAAGGTGGTTTAATACCCAAGGGAACTTTAGCTGTTCAATATGGTATTATACCGGTTTTGGAAAATTTCGATTTCGATTTAAGATTTAATTGCATAGCTTATGAGTACACGTTTGTTCCTAAGGGTGGTGGTGATGCCACTACTGGAAAAGGTGAGGGACCTTTAACACCTGAATTAAAAACCAGAATTCAAAATTGCAGACCGGGTTCCAAAATTTTCTTTGATCAAATAAAAGTAAAAGGTCCTGATAATGTTCCCAGAATTTTAGGAGGAGGTTTAAACTTTACTATTACAAATTAATAATATAATTAGCGTTTAAAATTATAAACCATGAAAAGGATATTAAAAAAAGTAATTATCGGCAGTTTTCTGTTAGTATTACTTGCATTTTCTGCAATGTCTCAGGTTTTGGACGGGATTTATGTTAAAGAACATGTTCCTACAAGAAGGGTTGTTTCATATCCTCATTTGCGAGAGGCAGATGTGATGTGGTCAAAAAGAATTTGGAGAGTGATTCCTTTAGGTGAAAAAATTAATCTACCGCTAAAAATGCCTTATCATAATCAAACAAATGATAGAAGAAGTTTGATAGATGTGATTTTCGATGCTTGTATTGCAGGAGATTTAACTGCTTATATTGGAGAGCATGCTGAAGAGTTTGCTGAAAGGTATACTCCACAGGAAGTTAAATTATATGGAGCCTCTGATGACACTGTTGAAGTAACGCAACCTGATGGCTCAATTACTAAAGAAATATCCCATAGAGAGTTTAATAGGGATGATGTAAATAAGTATCGCGTTAAGGAAGATTGGTTTTTTGACAAACAACGTTCTGTAATGGATGTTAGAATAATTGGAATTGCACCTATAGTAGAAGACACTGTTAAAAAAGTGGAGAAACCAATTTTCTGGATTTACTTTCCAGAAGCTCGTCACATTTTTATTAATAAAGAAACATTCAACAGATTTAACGATGCTGAACGTAGAACATTTGATGACGTTTTCTTTAAACGAATGTTTAACAGTTATATAATAAAAGAGTCTAATGTGGAAGATAGAAGAATTAAGGAATATGCTGCAGGTTTAGATGCATTATTAGAATCTCAAAGAATAAAAGAGGATATATTTATCGTAGAGCATGACGTTTGGGAATTATAATAATTCCATGTTGGCCCTGCTTGACTCTTAATTAAAAGCTCCCATTTATTTTAAATGGGAGCTTTTAATTTTTAAGGATATTATTAGAAATTTGAAAATCTATTATCTATGAACCTTTTTTTTAAAAACCTTCTTATACTGTTTTTGGCTTTTATTCCTTTTGTGGCATTGTCGCAAAACGGAAGTAAATCGAAAGAAAAGTTGAAAGAAAAGAAAGAAGCTAAAGCTAAAAGTAGTGAGAAATTAGTAAAGGAAGCTGAAGATTTTCATATGAAAATCCAAGCAAAAGAAACCAGAAAGAGAATGAAGGAAGATAAAAAGAAATCAGCAATGATTAATAGTAATTCTCGTGAACCATTTTATAAAAGATGGTTTAGAAAGAAACATCATTAGCTTATTAATCCTTTTTTAATGAAATTTTTCCAATTGGGATTAAAATTAAAAATAAATTACTTTTACCTACTATGTATTACTACAGATTATGGTAAAATTTCACCTTGCTTTTATTATCTTCCTTTTTTCAGTTGTAGGTGCTTTTGCTCAAAGTGGAGCTGTTAAAGGTATATTAACGGATAAAGACAAAGCTGATGCAATTTCATTTGCTAACGTCATTCTTGAATCCAATGGTAGTGTTGTTGCCTCGGGGGTATCTGATATGGATGGGAAATATACAATTAAGCCGATTGCTCCCGGAAAATACATTTTAAAAACCAGCTATGTCGGGTATCAACCAACTCAGATAAATAACGTTATTGTTTCAGCTGACAAGATCACTTTTGTTGACATAAAGATGGCCAATACTGGCATTAATTTAAAGGCCGTTGAAATTGTAGAATATGAAATTCCCCTTATTTCTAAAGACAATACTCAAACAGGTTCCGTTATTACAAGAGATCAAATTATGTCTGCTCCTACCCGAGATATAAACTCATTGGTTTCGCAGACTGCAGGTGTTTCCCAGCAAGATGATGGGAGAAAATTAAATATGCGCGGGCAGCGTTCAGAAAGCACGTATTATATTATTGATGGAATTAAAGTGAGAGGGACTAGCAGTTTGCCACAATCTGCCATAGAACAAATTTCTGTTATTACGGGTGGTGTTCCGGCACAATATGGAGATTTGACCGGTGGAATTATTAACATAACAACCAGGGGCCCTTCAAAAGAATTTACCGGTGGGGTCGAGCTTGTATCTTCTCAATTTTTGGATAAGTTTGGATACAATCTGGTAAGCATTAATTTATCGGGTCCTTTATGGATAAAAAAAGATACGGTAAACAAAATACAAAAAGCAATTGTCGGTTTTGCTTTTTCAGCCGAGTTTCAAACGGATATTGATGCGAATCCTTCTGCTGTTGGAGCATGGAAAGTAAAAGATAATAAATTAAAATTTCTTTATGAGAATCCTTTACGAAAAGCATCTTTGGCTGAGGGTTTTGTAAGAAACGCGGAATTTCTAACACAAGCAGATCTTGAGCATATTGCTGCCCGTCAAAATGTTGCTTCTAATGTTTTTAGATTAAATGGTAAATTGGATTATAATCCTTTTGCTAACGGGAATTTAACGTTCGGCGGTTCATGGGATCGTAATAATAGTCTCGATAATAGTAGCGACAATATTTACGGTAACAGTTTGAACAATATTTATAATTATTCTCTTTTAAATTTTGAAAATAATCCCCAAACAAAATCAGATTCCTGGCGTGTTTTTGGTCGTTTTACACAAAAGTTTAATCAATCACCGAAAGGTGAATCGAATAAATCAGCTTCGATAATTAAAAATGCTTTTTACACTTTTCAGGTTGATTATTCTAAAGTTCAACTAACAGAGCAAAGTGCAAAGCATAAGGATAAATTATTTGATTATGGCTATTTAGGAAAATTTAAAACGTACAAACAAAACACTTACGAACATAAAACGGATACTGTAAATGGTCAATCCTTAACCAGTGATCATTTTATGAATGGTTTTCAAGATTCATTGTATACTTTTCAAGCAGCCGATTATAATCCCATTGCTGCAAATTATACTAGTCAATTTTACAATAATAATAATCCAAACAGCATCAAAAGTGCTGCAGAAGTGCAGAATGGCGGGGGTTTGTTAAATGGCGATAACCCTAAAAATATATATTCGTTATGGAACAATGCAGGAACACAATCGGATAATTATTTACTTAAAAATAATTCACAATTGCGTTTTTCTTTAATGGGTTCTGCCGATATTAAAAATCATGCAATTACTGTAGGTGGTGAATTTGAAAAAAGAATAGACAGAGGATACAGCTCTGCTCCAGTTGGGCTTTGGAATTTAATGAGGCTATTGGCAAACAAACAGATTGCTCAGTTAGATAAATCGCATGGAATACCGATCTACGATAAAAATGGCGTTTTTCAAAACAGGGTTTACTACGAACGATTATATAACGATAGTTTACAATCAGAATTTGATAAAAATGTGAGGAGAGCATTGGGAAAACCTATTGATGGAAAGGAATGGATAGATATTGATTCTTATGATCCTTCCCTCTATAAATTAAATATGTTTAGTGCGGATGAATTATTGAATAATGGAAATACGTATGTAAATTACTACGGCTATGATTACACCGGAAATCAGATAGATACTAAACCTAGTTTCTCAAGTTACTTTACAGAAAAAGATGCAAATGGCAATTATACAAGACAAGTAGGCGCATTCGAACCCTATTATGTGGCAGGTTATATACAAGATAAATTTGCCTTTAATGATTTAGTGTTCAATATAGGATTAAGAGTGGATAGGTATGATGCAAATCAAAAAGTCTTAATTGATAAATATTCTTTATTTCCTATAACAACGGCAGGAGAGGCTCTTATAAATGGAATGCCAATTAAAGATAAACCGTCTAATATAGGAGATGATTATTTGGTATATACAGATGATCTTAAAAATCCTACAAAAGTTGTAGGCTATAGACATTTAGACGTTTGGTATAATGAGAAAGGAGAGGAGATTTCGGATCCGAAAATTCTAGCCGAAGCGTCGAGCACAGGCAAAATAACTCCTTTGTTGGTAAATCCTACAGCCAGCATGAAGAATCCCACCAATTATAATCCTGCCGCTGGCTTTAAAAATTATGATCCTCAGTATAATTTTATGCCCCGGATTCAATTTTCTTTTCCAATATCTGATGAGGCTCAGTTTTTTGCTCACTACGATGTGTTAACCCAACGTCCTTTATCTACAATATCCCGTATGGATCCCTTTCAATATCTATGGTTAGAGTCTTTGCCCGCCGGTACTATAATAAACAACCCGGATTTAAAACCGGAAAGAACTACAGATTATGAACTTGGGTTTAAACAAAGAATCAGTAAAAGTTCGGCATTGACCCTGTCTACATTTTATAGAGAAATGCGAGACATGATTCAAGTGGTTGCAGTTAATTATGCCTATCCTGTAAGTTATAAAACGTATGGCAACAAAGATTTTGGGACAGTTAAAGGATTTTCACTGTCGTATGATTTAAGACGAACAGAAAATGTACGGCTTACTGCCAACTATACTTTGCAATTTGCAGATGGGACAGGTTCCGGTAGAGCTTCTTCTTATAATTTAATTACTTCCGGTCAGCCCAATCTTAGAACACCATTACCTTTAGATTTTGACCAGAGACACAATATTGTGGTTTCTTTTGATTATAGGTGCGGTGAATTAGAATCTTATAAAGGACCCGTATTATTTGGATCACAAATCTTTGCAAATGCAGGGGTAAATATTGTTTTTAGAACAGGTTCAGGAATGCCATACACTCAGCAGGGATTTGTAACACAAGGAGATCCTGTAAGCCAAAATGTTGCGATAGAGTTAAGTCAAAAAACAAATTTGAAAGGCAAAATTAATGGTTCACAAATGCCATGGCAATTTAGGATGGATGCTAAAATAGATAAGGATTTCAATATTAAATGGAATAAAAAACAGCAACAGGATAAAAAATATGCTTATTTAAATGTTTATTTACAAATTCAAAATGTACTAAATACGCCTAATATAATAAAGGTGTATAGTTATACGGGCAATCCTAATGATGATGGTTACTTAGCGGCAGCGCAAGTACAGAGTGCAATTGCAAGTCAATTAAGCGAACAATCCTTTAGAGACTTGTATTCAATTAAAGTGAATGATCCTTCTAATTATAGTTTACCAAGAAGAACGCGAATTGGACTAATAATGAATTTTTAAATATGTTAATGCGGTCAGAAAATACTATTTTAATTTCCCCAAAGCGTTTATTTATACTCGTTTGTAAAGGGTATGCAGGAAAATGTCTTAAGTTGACATTGTTATTGTTTTTCCATCTTTGTTTGATCGTACCAATACATGCACGTGAATATGCAGGAGTAAACCCGGGGAAACAGGCGAGTTATAAGACACAAGCTGCAGGCTGTGCGCCGGCTTCTTCCCAAACAGATTTGGATATTAATAATGTGAGAACAACAATTTTGGGTGGTGGTGACATGTGGTGGGATCCGGGACTTACAACGGCAAAATATGAAATACCTAAAGGTTCAGGAAAACATTCTCTTTTTGCCGGCGCGTTATGGATTGGCGGAGTTGACGCAGGTGGCTCTCTTAAAATAGCTGCTATGACTTACCGACAAACAGGCAATGATTTTTTCCCGGGCCCACTGAATAAGTATGCAAGTATTTCTTCGGCAGAATGTCTTACCTATGATCATCACTATAAAATTACTCGTCAGGAAGTGGAGGATTTTGTAAATGGTGGTTATGTCAATCCTTCTGCGGCAATAACCAACTGGCCTGCATTTAAAGATGGACAAAGTCTGGCTCCTTTCTATGATGGGAAGGGTGATGGCAAGTATACGCCTAATGATCCTCAAGCAGAAGATTATCCATATTATCGTCTTCCTAATCAAAGGCCTGTTCCTTCCGGTGCTTGTCCTACTTGTGAAGGGACTCTTTTTGGCGATCAGACATTGTGGTGGGTTTTTAATGATGCCGGAAATATTCATACGCAGACAAGTGCTCAGCCCATAGGTTTAGAAGTGCAAGCTCAGGCATTTGCTTTTTCTACCAATGATGAAATAAATAATATGACTTTTTATCAATATAAAATTATTAATAAATCTTCCTTTAAGGTAAACGATACTTATTTTGGCCAATGGGTAGACCCTGATTTAGGGAATCCTAATGATGACTATGTTGGATGTGATGTAGGTAGGGGCTTGGGTTATTGTTACAATGGAGATGCTGACGATGAAGGGGCAAATGGATATGGTGTAAATCCACCTGCAATAGGTATTGATTTTTTTCAAGGACCAATAGCTGATATGAATGACGGGATAGACAATAATAGAAATGGAGTGATTGACGAAGATGCATGCGAACAAATTATAATGTCCAAATTTGTTTACTACAATAACGATGCTTCTGTTAGAGGTGAACCCTTTACAGCTTCTGATCATTATAATTATTTGAAAGGTATGTGGAAGGATGGCACACCTATGACATACGGTGGCATTGGTTATAACACAGGTGTACCATGCAATTTTATGTTCCCGGATAAAACGGATCCTGCTAATCCTACTTCATGGACGGAAGATAATTCTGGTAACACGCCTGCAGACAGACGCTTTTTACAATCAGCCGGAAAATTTACATTAGATGCCGGAGCCATAAATTACATTACTGTTGGTGCTGTATGGGCAAGAGCTTCTCAAGGAGGAAACCTAGCCTCTATTAATTTGATGAAGGCGGCAGACGATAAAGCACAATCTTTATTTAACAATTGTTTTAAAATATTAGATGGACCAAACGCACCTGATTTGTCCATTCGTGAAATGGATAAATATTTAATCCTTTCCATTGATAACCTTCCGGGCTCTAATAATTATCTAGAGGCATACAGCGAGGTTGATCCTACAATAATAGGGTCTTCCAATAATCAATATAAGTTTCAAGGATATCAGATTTTTCAATTGAAGGACAATACTGTTAATGCTTCCGATGTTCATAATCCTGATAAGGCACGGTTGGTTGCACAATGCGACATTGCAGATAATGAATCTCAGTTGGTGAACTATTATTATGATCCTGTTTTAAATGCCAATATTCCTGTTGAAGAAGTGAATGGGGCCAACAAAGGTATTGTTCACACGTTCGTTGTTAAACAAGATAAGTTTGCGGTTGGCAACACTGATTTGATTAACCATAAATCCTATTATTTTACGGTTATTGCCTATTCTTTCAATCGCTATGCTCCTTATAATTCATCCAATCCTGATACACTGATCTATGGACAGAAAAGACCTTATGTTGCCGGGCGTAGAAATGTCAAAGTGTACTCTGGTATTCCTCATTCCCCAAGCCCGGAAAATAATGGCCAAAATTTATATGCAATTTATGGAAGCGGGCCTAAAATTCAGCGAGTGGAAGGAGAAGGAAACGGAGGGATGGTATTAGATTTTACTCCCGAGACTATTGCTGAAATAATTACCAGCTCAACTTATCAGTCATTAAACCCGGTTTATGAAAATGGTCGAGGGCCGATAAATATAAAAGTATTCGATCCTGTAAAAGTACCTAAAGGATTATTTCAATTAATTATTGATTCCGTTAATACGGCTGTTTCAACTAAATCTAAATGGAAACTTATTAATATAACGAATAAGGATAAAATGACGAAAGAAGATACTGTTTATTCCCAACAGACAATAGCGATTAATAACGAACAGATTATTGCAAAATGGGGACTAACGGTTAATATCGCGCAGGTTAAAAACCCTGGAGTTGATGTACTGAACGGAAATGGTTTTTTAGAGGCAACCCAAGTGTTTACTGATCCAACACATCCTTGGTTAACCGGTCTTGAAGACGCTGAAGGAGATTCTTATTTGAATTGGATCCGGTCGGGTAAGTATACCAATAGAGGAGATGGAAATACAATTTTTTACAATGTATATAGTGATTATAATTATTTATTAGATTCATTAACAAACAAAGTATCTGGTTCCGGACTTGATGACAATGAAAATTATGAACATATTTTAGGCGGTACCTGGGCTCCTTTTCGTTTATGTTCGAAGTATAAACACGGGCCGGCAAGAAGTAGTGTGGCCCTTACTAATTTGAGTGATCTGGCCAGTGTTGACGTTGTTCTTACTCCTGATAAATCCAAATGGTCCAGATGTCCCGTAGTAGAAATGAACGATGATCCTGCTTTGACTGAGGGTGGAGCTGCTAAGTTTAATTTGCGTAAACATGCATCGGTAAATAAAGAAGGGGTTGCTGAATCTGGAACCGGTATGGGATGGTTTCCAGGGTATGCTATCAATGTTGAGACAGGAGAGCGTTTAAATATTATGTTTGGAGAAGATTCCTGGATGATAAGTGAAAATGGGAATGATATGAAATGGAATCCAACCAGTAATATTACTTCTCCTTTTGGTACGCCTCTTTTTGGAGGAAAGCATTATATATACGTGATGGGGAATAATAACACATCCAAGTATGATGAAGGAAGTTATTTGTATACAAATCTTTCAGCAGGATTTGTCTCTATTGTTTACAGAAATGCAATGTGGGTTAGTATTCCTCTGCTTGCGAAAAATGAAACATTGCTTTCTAATGAAGTTAAAATTCGGTTAAGGGTTTCAAAAACCTATAAACAATACAATACATCTTTATCGCCCATTAATAATAATAATCCCGTTTACACTTTTAACACCAATGATATAGCTGTTCAAAAAAACAATGCAGATGCAGCCAAGAGGGCAATGGATCTAATAAATGTTGTACCCAATCCTTATTATGCCTATTCAGCTTACGAGAAAAATCAATTAGACAGTAGAATAAAAATCACGAATCTTCCTGTTAAATGTACTGTTTCGATTTATACGGTTAATGGAACTTTAGTGCGGAGGTTTAATCGTGACCTTTCAAAGAATCCTGATACTTCAGATGGTGCGCCAATAAGTGATAATAACATAGAAACATCTATCGAGTGGGATCTGAAGAATACTTCCGGAATACCTATCGCCAGTGGTTTGTATTTAATACATATAGATGCTGGTGCAGTGGGAGAAAAGTTGATAAAATGGGTGGGCGTTATGCGACCGATTGATTTAGATACATTTTAAAATTAAAAAATGAATAAATTAATTCTCTTCTTAATAATGTTTGTAGGCCTCCAATTACAGAATAAAAATGCAATGGGCGGAAACCCGGATAGGGTGGGACAAGCCGGAGCCGGAGAATTATTAATTAATCCCTGGGCAAGAAGTTCCGGATGGAGCAATGCTAATACAGCTTCGGTTACAGGTCTTGAAGCCATGTTTTTAAACGTAGCAGGCACGGCATTTACCAATAAGACAGAACTTATATTTTGTAGAACAAATTGGCTTCAAGGAACTCAAATTCATATCAATGCTTTCGGATTTACTCAAAAGCTAGGAAAAACAGGTGTATTGGGCTTTGGTGTCATGTCACAAAACTTTGGTGATATTCAAATAACAACAACAGAACAACCTGAAGGTGGCATCGGTACTTATTCCCCTTCAAATACAAATATCGGTTTATCTTATGCTAAAGTTTTTTCTAACAGTATTTATGGAGGAATCAACGTTAAATGGGTTACAGAATCTTTTGCCTCTGTTTCTGCTACTGGTCTGGCATTTGATGCGGGAATTCAATATGTAACGGGTCTGGGGAAAGATAAAAAGGGAGATAAATATTCCGATAACATCAAGTTTGGAATCTCTTTAAAAAACTGGGGGCCTGCTATGAGTTTTAACGGCGATGGATTATCTTTCAAGACATCTCCTCCATCCGGGAAAAGTTATAGTTTAACTTCATCTCTGCCAACTGAAAAATTTGAATTACCTTTATTGATTAGCATTGGAGTTTCCTATGACTATAAAATAACCGAGAATCATCGTTTAACCGGCGCCGGAAATTTTACTTCCAATTCATTCTCTAAAGATCAATATAGTTTAGGGATCGAGTACGGATTTAAAAAATGCTTCATGGCGAGAGTAGGTTTTACTTATGAAGAAGGAATTTTTAGTGCTGATACCCGAACAACAGTTTTAACCGGGCCATGCGCAGGCTTTACAGTAGAAATTCCGTTTGGAACTTCAGGCAGGACTTTTGGTTTGGATTATTCCTTTAGGAATACACAGCCCTTTCAAGGAGTTCATAGCATAGGGGCACGAATTAATTTATAATGCGATACGTGTGTTGTTATTTGAAGAACTTTGTATCTTCGTTTGTTTAAGTTTAACTATTAATTGATTTACAATGGAAAAGGTTTCTTATTTTAGTGCAGAAGGATTAAAAAAGCTGCAAAAGGAATTAAATCAACTTAAAACGGTTGACAGACCTAATATTTCCAAACAAATTGCCGAAGCAAGGGATAAAGGAGATTTGTCTGAAAATGCAGAGTATGATGCAGCGAAAGATGCTCAGGGATTGCTGGAATTGAGAATCTCTAAGTTGGAAGACGTATTAAGTAATGCAAGATTAATTGATGAATCCAAATTGGATATGACCAAGATATTGGTGCTTTCCAAAGTGAAAATCAAAAATATCAAAACCGGGCAAACCATGAGTTATACACTGGTAGCTGAAAATGAGGCCGATCTTAAATCAGGTAAAATATCTGTAAGTTCACCGATAGGAAAAGGATTATTGGGTAGATCAGTAGGAGATATTGCAGATATCAATGTGCCTTCCGGTATTATGAAGTTTGAAGTTATTGAAATTTCAAGGTAATGTCGTCCATTTTTAAAAAAATTGTTAATGGCGAAATTCCTTGTTATAAAGTAGCAGAAACAGCAAATTTTCTGGCTTTTTTAGATGTATTTCCATTGGTAAAAGGACATACTCTGGTTATTCCTAAAAAGGAGATTGATTATATTTTTGATATAGAAGATGAATTATACAATCAGTTATGGCTGTTTTCTAAACAAGTGGCTACTGCAATTGAAGGTGTTATCCCTTGTAAGCGGATAGGTGTAGCTGTGGTTGGTCTGGAAATCCCTCATGCGCATATTCACCTTATACCAATAAATAAAGTAGGCGATATGAATTTTTCCAAGCCTAAATTAAAGCTTTCAGAAAATGAAATGCAGCAAACCGCAATGATGATAGTTAAAGCATTTAATAAGTAATTTTTACTTGGCTACTTTACCAGGGTTATTCGTTATAAATGATTTCCAACCGGAGTAAGATTTTTTAGAAGCGCCTAAATCTCCCGACCCTTTTTGAAAATGATGGCAAACAGCTACACCTAATGCATCTGTTGCATCAAGAAATTTGGGTAGATCATTAAAGCTTAATAATGTTTGAAGCATAGCAGCTACCTGCTCTTTTGAAGCATTACCATTTCCGGTTACAGATTGTTTTACTTTTTTTGGTGAATATTCAAAAATGGGGATTGTCCGATAAAGTCCTGCTGCCATTGCAACACCCTGAGCACGTCCAAGCTTAAGCATTGATTGAATGTTTTTTCCGAAAAAGGGAGCTTCTATCGCTAAATCGTCAGGTTTATATTCATCTATTAAAGAAAGTGTTCGTTCAAAAATCTTTTTTAATTTAAGCGCATGAGAATCTAATTTCTCCAATTGTAAAATACCCAGAGTTATCAATTCTAGTTTATTGCCCTTTGCCATAATAAGTCCATAACCCATTATATTTGTTCCCGGGTCAATTCCTAATATTATTCTTTCAGTAGGCATTTAATAAATTTTGATAGTTAAATTTATATGTAATAATTTGTTTTTAAAGGTCATATAGAATATCCATATTATCTTCATCTCTTTTAGTGCAGTTCAGTGCATGGATATTTCATAAATTATTTTAATATTGTAGAACATAATACCATGAATAGAAAAAAAAAAATAGCCCTATTAAGCTTCTCTATAAAGTTACTCATTCTCCTTATAACATTAGGTTACATTTATAAACAAATTTTTTATAAATCAGGAATTGAGGAAATAAGACAAACGTATCAAAATAGTATTAATGGGCAATATGGTTTATTTATATTGTTCATAGTGATTGCGTTAATGCTTGTTAATTGGGGGTTAGAGGCCTATAAGTGGAGGTTGATGATTGCCAGGATTGAAAACATCTCCTACATAAAATCTTTAAAAGCTATTTTTTCAGGAGTTACGATTAGCTTATTTACCCCAAACAGAGTAGGAGAGTACGGAGGACGTGTATTTTATCTCCATCCCGATCATAGAATTCAGGCGGTTTTTATTACCATTTTAAGCAGTATGAGTCAGCTGCTTATTACTATTATCACTGGTATGTTGGCTTTGGTTTACTTTTTACCAAAGCTCACCATCATAAATGATTATTTATATTATACGATTATTGTGATAACCTGTGCCTTGCTCTTACTATTGCTTTTTTTTTATTTCAATATCTACCTGATGAATATTTTCCTTTTAAAAATACGATGGTTGTGGAAAGCTGAAAAATATATGCATGTATTAATGAGCTATTCCTTTACTGAACTATTAAAGGTATTCCTTCTTTCGCTTATTCGATTTAGTGTTTTTACTATTCAGTTTTATTTGTTGCTTATATTGTTTAAGGTTAATATTCCGCTTTTTGAAGGTATTATGGTTATTTCATTGTCCTTTTTTATTGTGTCTGCCATCCCAACATTTACCCTTTCTGAATTAGGAATAAGGGGATCTGTCTCCGTATATTTTATTGGCATTCTATCATCCAATGCTATCGGTATATTAACTTCTTCCTTTACTTTATGGTTAATAAATTTAGTGATACCCGCTCTATTCGGAGCCTTGCTGATTTTTAAATTAAGATTGTTTAAACAGAAATGACAACAGACTTAATAATATCCTTTTTTAAATGGTTGATTATCTTGGTAGGTATAAGTTATGTATTAATGATCCTTGGATTTATTGCCGGCTGGTTGAGATTAAAAGTGTTTAATAAAATAGTTAACCCTTTTTCCACATTCGTAAGTATTATCATTCCTGCAAGAAATGAGGAAGATACAATTCTTCAATGCATTAAGGATATTGAAAAGCAGGATTTTCCTAAAGAATTGGTGGAGGTTATTGTTGTTAATGATAATTCTACTGACGGTACTTCTCAAAACGTAAAGGAATATATAAAAGGAATTTCAACTCTTCCGCATGTTGACACTAAGATTATAGATTTAATTGAAGATGAAAATACAAATGCCTTTAAAAAGAAAGCTATTTTAAAAGGGATTCAACAGGCTAAAGGAGAATTGATTATTACGACCGATGCAGATTGCCGCATGAACAACTTGTGGCTTCCCACCTTGGTTTCATATTATGAACAGTACCATCCAAAATTTATTTCCGCTCCTGTTTCCAATCATGAAGAAAAAAATTGGTTTGGTAAATTTCAGACACTGGAGTTTTTAGGTTTAATAGGTATTGGAGCCGGAGGCATTAAAAATGCAGTTCCTACAATGTGTAACGGAGCCAATATAGCTTATACGAAAGAAGTCTTTTTTGAAGTAAACGGATTTGATGATATCAGTAATTTAGCATCAGGGGATGATACTTTTTTAATGCTTAAAATTGCAAAAAAATACAAAGAAGAAATTCATTTTATTAAATCGTTCGATGCGATAGTTTATACAACACCAAAAGATACATTCAGCGAATTTGTTGAGCAGCGTAAACGTTGGGCTTCTAAAGGAACAAAATACAATAGTAAAAAAGTAATTCTTATTGGTGCTTTAACCTATCTCTTCAATTTTTTGATTTTAGCAAGTGGTGTTTTTTCGATTTTTTACAATACTTTTGTCTTTGTCTTTATGACTGTATTTATTGCAAAAATAACAGTTGAATTCATTTTCTTATATTTGATAACATCCTTTTTCAAAAGAAGAGAATTGTTACTGTACTTTTTTCAGGAACAATTGTTATATATATTTTATGTTGTATGGATAGGTGCTGAAGGCTCATTCTCTAAATATACTTGGAAAGGAAGGGCCGTAAAATAATAATCGGTTAGGAAATTAATGAAGGATAAAAATAAATACAAATCCCATTCGCCATCATATTACGTTTGGAAACGTTTTAAGAAGAATAAACTAGCTTTATTTGGTTTGATCATTATTCTTATCTCCATGTTTATTTCCATATTTGGTTATTCGATCATGCCTGATTCGACTCCCATGGCAAATGAGATGTCTCTTCAACTAACTACACGAAAGCCGGGATTTAAAGTGAAGACATTATCAGTTAGTAAAAATAAACAACCTGTAACAACCAACTTTTTCGTAAAAATGTTCCAGGGAGAAGAAAGTGCGTATACTGAAATACCACTAGTAGATTATAGGTTTGATGGTGCAGAAATAGTATTCGAAGAATATTCAGGCATAGAAAATAATAAAGGTGATCTTCAACGTTTAAATTTGGCTCAGGTAAATTATCCTCTTTCAATAAATTATCCACATATTGTTGTAAGTAAGGACTCCGTTAAGTTTACCTTATTTAATGGTAATAGAATCGGAAAGTCAATTGTTGAGTTACAACAAGAAACAGTAGAACAAAGAATAGAATCAAAGATTTATCTATTGGGAACAGATCGTTTCGGTCGCGATTTTTTAAGTCGGCTTATAGCTGGAACAAAAGTATCGTTGGCGGTCGGTCTTATTTCAGTGATTATATCTTTATTTATTGGCATCACCTTGGGTGCAATTGCCGGCTTTTTTAGAGGATGGGTGGACAACCTGATCATGTGGTTAATTAATGTCATCTGGTCAATACCAACACTGTTACTTGTTATTGCAATTGCGTTGGCTTTAGGAAAGGGATATTGGCAGGTATTTGTTGCTGTAGGATTAACCATGTGGGTAGATGTTGCCAGACTAGTCCGGGGACAACTATTCAGTTTAAGAGAGATGGAATTTATTGAAGCGGGAAGAGCTTTAGGATTTAAAAATTATCGTTTAATAACACGTCATATTTTGCCAAATATCATGGGACCTGTTATTGTTATTTCGGCTGCTAACTTTGCTTCTGCGATATTATTGGAAGCAGGGCTTAGCTTTTTAGGTGTTGGAGCTCAGCCGCCAACGCCTTCCTGGGGCATGATGATAAAAGAAAATTACGGGTACATAATTATGGATGCAGCTTACCTTGCTTTTCTGCCCGGATTGGCAATAATGATCCTAGTATTAGCTTTTACATTTGTTGGAAATGGATTGCGTGATTCATACGATGCCAAGGATCAGCTATCAACTAAAATCTAATTAAAATTAGTATCTGTAATGGCATATCAACCCAATGATCACTATGCGAGAAAGGCAAAAAAAGAAAATTTTGCAGCTCGTTCCATATATAAATTGGAAGAAATAGATCAGAAATATCATGTAATCAGCAACGGCGATTATGTTCTGGATTTGGGGGCATCGCCTGGTTCATGGTCGCAATATGTTTCTAAAAAAATAGGCGATAAAGGAAAATTATTAGGTATCGATTTAAAGCCTGTAACGGTTACACTTGCTAACGCTGTTTTTGTGGAAGCAGATATCAATAATTTAAATGTAGAAGAGGTATTGAGCAAATATCAATTTAACCGATTGTTTGATACAGTAATATCCGATATGGCGCCTAATACATCGGGAAATAAATTCGTTGATCAAACCCGGTCATACGACTTATGTGTAATGGCGCTTCAAAATGCCGAAAAATTCTTAACGACCGGCGGTCATTTTGTTTGCAAAATTTTTGATGGAGAAGATGCGATGCCATTTCGCGATCATCTGAAAACTCTTTTTGAACAAGTGTTTATTTTAAGGCCAAAGAGCGTTCAAAGCAGTAGCAAAGAACTATTTTTAGTGGCTAAAAAGTTTAAAAGATAATTATTCATTTATCACATACACCAACAGGTAATCATTTATTATTTCATAAAAAAGAGTAAAGATACTTTTGTGCCTGTTCCTATTAATAATACCTTTTAATTGCCCTGATTGGGCATATTCAAACGGCTCTATATATATATGTTCTTTAAATAAAAGATTTTGATTCCAACAAAGCTTATACAAAGATTCTTTAGCGCCCCAAATAATAAATAGTTGTTCTTGCTTCATAGTCGGACTTAGAGCATCAAGTTCTTGGTCGCTTGCAAACTTATGGGCAATTTTTTCAATTTTCCAGAGGGCATTTTTAGATGAAGGAATAGATTCAATATCAATACCAACATCATTCAATTCATTTACTACTATTGCAACATACTTTTTTGAATGAGTGATGGATATTTTATAAGGATGGTCATTCAAATAAGGCTTTCCAAAAGTATCATAGAGTATGAATAACGATTCTTTGTATGGTAAAAGGCGTTTTATTAAGACACGGGAGGCGAGCCATTCCAATTTACGGTGTTCACTTTTAAATGTTTGCAATTGGATTTTATTATCAGTATTTAAATCTGCTTGGTTATACAATTCCGTATATGTTTCATTGATTTCCCAGACACCTAATAAACCATTATGAATCTTTTTGCGATAAACAACAGGCATAATTATATTCTTTTACGCATTTGCGTTTTTTACAGGAATTAAGAAATTTTGTATTATTCAGTTCCAAATTTAGCATTTTTAAAATAATCGAATTATCTTGCCTCCGATTTAAATTCAAATTAAAATACAGATTAAAATTTACATTTAAGAGTCCAATGAGGGTTAACGCATTTTTAATTAATTTTTGGTTTGTTTTAATTTTATTGATATCCAATGTCAATGCACAAACAGATACTAAAACGGCTACTAAAAAGCAGCTACTAAAACAAGCAGAGGCTTATTACGATTCATCACAATACGAGGCCGCCCTTCCATACTATCTAAAGCTTTATGATTTGGATTCAAATAACGTAGTTTACAATTTAGCTATTGGAATTTGTTATTTGAACGTTCCTAAAAATAAAATAAAGGCTATTCCTTTTTTAGAAAAAGTAATTGTAAAAAGAGGCGTTTTGAGTAAAGAAGCTCGTTATTATCTTGGCAAGGCGTATCATTTGGCAGGAAGATTTGACGAAGCAATTGCCATGTATGAAAAATACAAATCTTCTAGCAATAAGAGTGATGACAGATTTGACTATGTATCAAGACAAATAGAAATGTGTAAAGTGGGGAGAGAGTTAATAAAAAATCCTGTTAACGTTTCTTTAGTCAATCTTGCCGCGTTTATAAATACTCCGTATCCCGAATATAGTCCTTTAATAACAGGAGATGATTCTACAATGATTTTTACTTCCAGAAGACCTGGCAGTACAGGGGATTTGCGTACAGATAACAATGGGTTTTATGAGGATATTTATATCTCCTATAAAGTGAATGATACAATTTGGTCTTCGCCCCAAGGCATTGGTTCCAGTATAAATTCTCCTATGCATGATGCCGGTGTGGGAATCTCACAGGATGGACAGGAGCTGTATATTTACTCCGATGATGATGGGGATGGAAATATTTACGTTTGTACTTTGAGCGGAGATGTATGGTCTGCTCCTAAAAAGCTTAATTCGAATATTAACACTTCAGCATTTGAACCAAGCGCATGTGTTTCACCTGATGGGAATGACCTGTATTTTATAAGCGACAGAAAAGGCGGATTTGGAGGCAAAGACATTTATAGATCTTCGCGAAAATCAAATGGAGACTGGGGACCGGCAGTTAACTTAGGGAAAACTGTAAATACGCCTTATGATGAAGA
>OLLH01000013.1_pt1 | contig 29903 bp, 23 predicted proteins | sample 1604451 | NCBI WGS metagenome assembly OLLH01 (sample SAMEA104055714, study PRJEB20765) | soil metagenome | isolation source: soil
ATCCTGTAATACCCGGAGCAGGGAGAGTTGTTCCAGTACAAAGGATTTGAGTAGTAGCCGCTATGGTATTGGAACCCGGGTCAATATCAGGGTTTACCGTAATTTGTAAAGTATTACTTGTGTTTACAGTACAATTTCCAGAATTGACGACCCTTCTATACCAAGTAGTGGTTGTTAAAGCCGGTGGCAAATAATCAATTCCTGTAGCATCAGGGATGTCTGAAAACCCTGTTGTGGCATTTATAGTGCTGCTTTGCCATTGGTAAGCATAACTACCATTGCCACCCGTTGGTGTTGAACCGGCAATACCCGGAGCAGTAAGAACCGTTCCCGAGCAAATAGTTGTTTGTGCAGGAGGCACAGCTATTGTATTTGATGCTATCACTGCTACGACAAAAACAGAGATAGGAGCACTATTCGCTGTTATCCCACAACTGGTAACCAGTCTCCTGAAATAAGTATCTGCAGTTAAAGGAGCAGCCGGAGAAACATACGAATAATTCGGCGAGGTTGCCCCCGAAATATTTGTCCAGGTAGAGTTATTCGTGGATATCTGCCATTGGTAGGTATACGTACCACCACCACCCGGTGGCGTTAGCTGGGTAAAGGGAGCCGGGAAGGTATTGTAACAGATAGTTTGAGGAGTTAGCCCGATAGTTCCTGCAGTAATAACAGGATTGCCGGCAGAACAGCTTGAACAATTAGACATAACAGTTGTAGATCCCCAATTGGCAGTCATATAAGGCTGTGAAACAGTTGCGCCCGAAGCCTGACAAATCCTGACATCAGTACTGGATGAAAAACTTAATGCGTTTAAAGTTGCGACACCGGTATATCGGATAGTGCCGCTACAGCCAGCCACGCCATTTGTTACACTGTTAAGCTGATTATTTAAAATATTGCTGGTACTTACACAACTGCTTGGTCCTAAACAAACCGACCCTGCAAAAGAAGATTGAATGGTAAAATTATTGAAAGTAGCGGTGCCATTGTTAACAAAGAGAGAAGTAGCACTTGTATTATTTACCGTAAACAAGCCATTGACAACGAGAACACTTGAAGGTAAAGCGTTAATTAAATTACCGCCATTTGTATATGCATCGCCATTAATGATTAAAGTTCCGTAATTAGTTATAGACGAGGTACTATTTAAATTAGTTGTTGAGTTGATGGTCAAAGTTGCGCCTGATTCAATAATTACAGTCACGCCGCTATTTAAAGTTATACCGGGAAGTGTTAAATTGCCACAAATCCTGATCTTAACGGGCGTATTCACTTGTATTCCACTGGCAAATGAAGCTGTTGCCGCATACCAGAACGTATTGTTTGTTACCCCTGGAGCGGGGTTGAATATGCGTCCACTGGTAAGAGCTCCGCCTGCTCCTGAGCATAAACCACCCTGAGCAGCCCCTGTTGAACATTGCGAGTAAGCATTAATCGTAAAGAAAATAATCAAAAAAGAAAGTATGAGTAATCTATAGATTTTTTTCATGACCTGACTTTAGTATTTTATTAATTTATAAATGCCATTAAGGGTGTATTTTTATTAAAAATCAATTATTTATCGGATGATTTCAACCCATCCACGCCAGGCTTTTTCATCCTTTGGTCTTTTATATATATAATAGTAAATACCATCTGCACATTCCAGACCATCCCAGTCGTTTTTATAATTTTCGTTTTTATACATTTTTTTACCCCAACGGTTATATATCTCTAAATGTGAATTGGGACAATTACCTTGAATTACAAAGGTTTGATTCCATTGATCATTATTTGGAGTATAAATATTGGGAATAACCAGATTACTGCATTCTGAACTAGGCTCTACAGCAGCGCAACCTGTCATTCTTACCGGAGCTCTACCACATGCATAGGGGCTTCCGGCAACAATTTTCCAGTTAAAAAAACCTGGTATTGAAGATGGAACCCAGGACATAGCAGGATGAGGACCTGTGATGTTTAATATCCCTGAAGTAGTAATAGGATAAACAGCTCCGGTTTGATACCATGCAATATCGTTAGAGCCGGTATTCAAGCGAAGCTTGTAATTGTTACCAACGGGAATCAAAATTTTAATGGGTATTGTTAAATTTGAAGAAGGTTGTCCAACTGTACAGGAAGCACCTGACAAAGTAATGGTATATGATGAAGTGCCAACAGAAACATCTGCCGCATTCAGAACCTGGAAATTAAAAGTAAGGGTTGTCGGACATGAATATACATATGGTTTTATTGTAATTGAATCTAAGGTAAATGATGTTAGAGCATTGAACACGACATATGTTTCATTAGCAACACCTCGATTTCCAATGCCACCAAGCGGTGCAGTTAGAGGAAGACCTGCGGTAGATGTAAATGTTGAAATATCCTGAACATAAAGTTCGTAAATAGTTGGATTTACCGATGTTATTTTAGCATTGTCTTTAGGCACAGTAATGGTCGTTCCGCTACCAAGTGACGAGCCTCCTGTGATCGAAGTAAACCAGTTAAAAGTACCGGAACCTGAAACAGAAAATGTAATATCACCTGTTTCAGGACAATATATAGCATGATTTCGTGTAAATGGAGTAATTTCTTCGGAAATAACTATTGTATCGGAAACACTGGGACAAGGTGAACAAAGCGTTCGCGGACGATTATCTCTAATTACAACAAAATAGGTGCCTAAATTTGTTGCTGTATAATTTTTCAGCGTATCACCGACACCGGTTGGAGTTCCGTTTCTATACCATTGATAATGGTAATAGGTGCCTTCACTACCGGCATATAACTGTTTAGAAAAGGAAGAGCAAGTTACTATGTCGGCTCCCAGGTTTGCCTGTGGACAAGGTTCAGTTAAGATACAAGTGCCAGGAAGAACCAATTCGGTAGCATAGGCAACCGGATTGGTATGTCCTAAACCTAATTGTCCTTGGGCATTATAACCCCATACATATATTTTATTGTCATTGGAAACAGCAAACGACCAAGCATCTCCATCTGAAACAGATTTTATATTGGTTAAGTTTACACCTGCAGAGGTTAATACATATTGCGGAAATTCCTGCGCACCACCAGCTGCTCCGTTTATAGTGGTACCTATTCCGAGCTGACCCGCAGGTGTGGTACAATTGGTTCCGCAATTATAAAAACCATTCGCTCCCCACGTTACAACCCGGCCATTTGATAAAACAGCTATTGAATGAGCTTGTCCGGCCGCTATGGATACTACATTGTTTAATGTGCCTGTTCCCCCGACTCCTGATACAAGTGCTGCATAATTTTGTGTATCATAGCCCGAAGTTTGTCCTAATTGTCCCGGCCCCCAATCACCTCCCCATGACCATACATTTCCGTTTAAATCAATAGCCAATCCATGTTTATCTCCTGCTGATATTTGAACAATACCGGTTAAAAACGTTCCGTTCTGCTTAATTACCTTACCGGCATAATTACTTGATGCTGCATTTGTTCTTCCCAATTGGCTATTATCATTAAAACCCCACGTCCAGACATTTCCGTTCTTGTCAAGAGCAATGCCATTTCTATCACCACCTTCTATTGCGATAATATCTGTTAATCTAATACCGGAACTTGTTAGAACATATACAGGTGTTAATGAATTTATAATAGTTCCGTTTCCTAACTGTCCATTGTCATTTAGTCCCCACGCGACAACTTCTCCGGTATTTAATATAGCGAAACTTTGGTCATTACCACCTGATACATAGGTTGCATTTTCTAAAAAAGCAGTGGTACTATTAGTTTCGCCTTTTAATACTTGTACAGGTACATTGCTATAAACGCCGGTACCTGAAAGTCCATTTCCTAATTGACCGGTAGAATCTTGTCCCCATGCCCATACGGAATTATCGCATGCTAATGCTACTGCATGTGATCCTGATCCCGCATCCACCTGTTTAAATTTTATATTTCCTGACACGGAAACAGGTGTAGAGGAATACGCACTATTAACGCCGGATCCGAATTGTCCTACATCATTTTTACCAAAGGATAAAACACCACCGTCTGCACAGATTAATGTAGAAAAGGTATTACCACCTGAAATATATAGATTTTGAGAAAATGAGTTGGAGGAGATGAAATATAATAATATAAATGAACGTAAATATTTTTTCATGAAGACTTAAAGTATTTCAATTTGTATTGATGATGTAATAATAATTTGAATTTTTATTCTGTTTTGAATTCCTGATAATATTGTATTTTGCTAAAAGTCAAGCGTTTTTGCTGTAAAAATAAGTTTTTTTGGTTTAGAATCCAAATGTTTTTTGTACAAATGGCTGTTTTTAATATGTAAGACTATCGTGAAATTTTAAAAGCTAAAAAGAGGCTGTCCCAAAGTCGGAACAGCCTCTCTTTCTTTCATTTATTCAGACACCTTTATCCGAGAAATTTTTCAAATATTCAATTCTCAGAGATTTAATTTTTACTTTAGAAACAAATTAACCGGATTTATTTAACCGGATTTGGACCAGTAAGATCATCAAAATAATAAGTGCTACCGTCTTTTGAATTTGGTGCTACTTGAATTAATAACTGACTGATATTTGTTGCCGGAACGGTTTCATCTGCCTGGAAAACAAATTCAAACGTTAACAATTCCCATTTGTTTTCTTCCGATGTAGTAGCTCTGTACATGCTGTGTCTTCCTTTTGGAAACGGTGCTTCAGCTGCAACAGCATCCTGAAGAAATATTTCAACATTGGTACCTGCGGTAGGACTCCAAAATAACATGGTGATCTTTTTATTACCTTCAACATAAGGAGTAACGTCTACAAGTTTTCCCGTATTTATCTTTACAAAATCGTAATCGGTAGTAGGACTTCTAACATATGCTCCGCAACTGTCAGAACTGTTAATTTTATCTTTTTTAGGATTGGCAACTTTAATACTTTTTAAATTTGAAACGCCGGATTTCATAGTTATTTTACCAATTCTTGGCCCCCCGTTAAAATTATCATAATTAGTTTGTGCATAACTGCATACAGAAGTAATTGTAAGAGCAGCTAATAAAAGAATTTGTTTTTTCATAATGATATTTTGGTTTTTATAAGTGAGACAAATTTAATCTAAAAATTTATGATACCCAATAATAATAGATAAACGCTTTTTTGTAAAATTCATGTGTTTTCCTCCCTTACAACAAATACGCCAAGGATGTAAATAATTAACTTATTCTAAGTTTTTGTCCAATTTTCAATAGAGTTCTTGTCGAGATTCCATTCAGTTCATACAACCTGCGAGTATCCATACCATATTTCCTTGTTATTGTATAAACACTTTCTCCTTTTTTAACAGTATGAAACTCCGATCCTTTAGCATAAACCATATAGCTGCTGCTAGTTCTTCTTAATATTACGGAATCAGCCTGTAGTTTATTTTTATCAAAAGAAATAAAACTTTTTGGGTTTATGGGAATTCCTTTAAAACGGGTTTCGAAATGTAAATGACTGCCATGGGAACGACCGGTATTTCCTCCTAAGCCTAATAACTGTCCAGCTTTAATGAGTTGACCTGTTTTTACTTTTATTTTTGACAAATGTGCATAAAAAGTTTCAAGACCATTATAGTGTCTAACTATAACGATGTTACCAAAACTGCTATTCCTTTCAGCAATTCTAACCATACCTTCAAAAGCAGAAACAACGGGAGTACCGGTACGCAAATCAATATCGATTCCATTGTGATGACGTGAATTTCTATATCCAAAGTTGCTGGTAATTTTTCCGTTTACAGGAATATTAAAATTTGTTAATACTAATAAAATTGAAGTGTCTGAGCTCGACAATTGTTTAGAATAGGCATGAATATTCTGTGTATTCCAATTATAATAGTATTGGTTAGCGGGGTAGATAGACAAGCTTTGATCAGATGAGTCTTTCGTACAAGGCTTAAAGAATGTCTGTACATATTGGTTGATTTCTTTAATCAGAAACTTATCAATTGTTTCTGCATCGAGCAATGAATCAATTAAAGACAGAAGCTCTTTTTCGGTGAGATGTTCAATGGATTGATAAACATAATTTTCGAAATTTTTAGTTGGAAGAGTATTCTTATATTTCGTGTCATCAACAGCCGGTGTCAATGCTTTCTTCCTTGGTGCGGAAGATACATCAGACATATTTATTAAAAATAAAAGGAGTAGCAAGGAGGAAAAATGCCGGATCTCAGAAATGTTCTTTAAATAAAAAGTTCTCATTAACAGATGGAGATTTTTGTTTGATTCTAAATGGCAGTCTCTTGTTGTGATACAACATTTAATTTGACCTGTTCTACACTGTGTTTAAACCTTTTTATAATAGTTATTTCATAGCCCTCAAAAATCTTTTTTTCATCCACAGCCGGCACTCTCCCAAAAATAACATTGATAAGTCCTGAAACAGTTTCATATTGATCACTTTCGGGAAGAGGGATAGGTAATAAGGCGTTCACATCACTGATAGAGGAGAGGGCCAAAACAATAAATTCAGTTTCGCTTTTCTTTTCTACAGAAGGCTTTTCTTCATCGTATTCATCTTGTATTTCTCCAACAAGTTCTTCAATAATATCCTCCATTGTTATGATTCCAGAAGTAGCACCAAATTCGTTGGTAACAATAGCCATTTGAATATGTTGTCGTTGCAGTTCTCTCAACAGATCATTCACTCGTTTGTTCATGGGAACAAAGTAGGCTGGACGTATGATATCTTTTATCCCCTGCGAATCCTGGTGTTTTATCACTTTTAGTAAATCTTTATTGTAGATTATTCCAATGATATTGTCAAGCGTGTCTTTATAAACCGGTAATCTGGAATATCCCTCCTCCAGTACTTTGTTGATGATTTCGTCATTCGACATATCAATGTTTATAGCCGATATTTGGGTGCGTGGGACATATATCTGTTTTACAACCCTGTCGTCAAATTCAAATACATTTTGGATCAGTTCATGTTCCGAGCGTTTAATTGCTCCTCCTTCTTCGCTTTCCGTTAGTATTATCCTTAACTCTTCCTCTGAATGAATGTCCTGAGCATGAACAAGCGTTATTCCTATAATTTTTAATATAAAGTTGGCCAGGCGATTTAATAACCAGATAATAGGTCTGAATATCCAATAGAATATTTGTAAAGGCATTGAAAGAGCAATTGTTGTATTTAAAGGATGTCGGATAGCAATGGATTTTGGAGCGAGTTCACCAAATACTATATGCAAAACTGTAATAAGAGAAAAGGCAATCGGGAATGAAAATTTATGGGCCGTTGCCGGTGCAATATCATAACCCACAAGTTGTATAGTTTTTATTACAATATCTGATACCACACTCTCGCCAATCCAACCAAGACCAAGGCTCGCTAAGGTTATTCCTAACTGAGTTGCGGATAAATAAGAATCCAGATTTTCTACAATATTTTTGGATATTTTAGCCAGACTACTTCCTTGATTTTGTTTTAATTCAATTTGAGATAGCCGGACTTTAACAATGGCAAATTCAGCAGCAACAAAAAAGCCATTTAAAAAAACCAGAAAAGCAGTAAAAAGTATATCGAGAAGCATTTTTGTTTTAAGGAATTCTATAATTATTGACCGAAGTTAAATAAAATTAACAATAATTATAAATTAATGGGCTGCCTTAATTTTTGATGGCTTTTCGGCAGATATTACACCAACAAATGTTTTTTGATATTCCTCCCATGTTTGAGTTTTATGAGAATTGTCTCCAAAATATTTAAGCAAGGGTTCCATTGAGTTCGCATCTATGAATCCTGCTACAGGTGCTAGAATAGCAAATGCTTCATCCATAAACACAGTTGTCGGATAGCCCATTTTATTATTTAAAAGAGACATGGCTAATTCGTGCGCCTTAAATTCGGGCTTGTAAATAAATTTTTTGTCTTTAAATTGGATGTCTTCTTTTTGTTCTGCATCTAATTTTACAGCGTAATACTTCTGATTTATATATTTGATAATTTCAGGATTTTCATACGTAACAGCATCCATATGTTTACACCATCCACACCATGAAGTATAAACATCTATCACTATTTTTCGCGGCTCTTTTTTAGATTTTATAACAGCTTCTTCGAAACTTATCCATGTAATTTTTTCTTTATTTTCTACCGCTACTGTTTTGTTTCCTGATTTGGAGGAATTAGCATATAATTTAGTTTTTTTAGTATCATGATGTATTGAGGCCTCTTGGGGAAATCCGGAATAAAAGCATGAAAATAGTATGAATGTATTTATACTAATGATTTTTAAAAGGACTTTATAATTTAATTCAAACATAGAATGAAAATTAATTTTTAATACTTGTTAGTGTTAATTTGTGAAGGATAATCATTTCAAGCTGCTGGAATAATTCTCCTGTATCGTTTTTGAATTCAAATAGCCATTTAACCTCAATATGCTGTTTTCCATGATTTGGTGTAACTTGTAAAATAGTAACTATTGTATATACTTTACTGTTCGGGTATATTGGTTTTAAAAACTTCCAATTATTAATTTCTTTTCCACAGATAACAGTGTCTTTAAATAATGGAAGCCAGTAGTTTTTGTAAATGTAATTAAAAATATGTGGTCCACTGGCTATAAGGCCTTTAAAAAAACTAGTTTTAGCTTTTTCAACATCTGTATGGAAATCCAGTGGATCGTATTCTTTAGCGAAAGCAATTATTTCCTTCTCCGAGAATTCCACCGGACCAAACTCATATCTTTTGTTTTCAATAAACATGATCTTCAATTTTGTTTAAATCATCTTTTATGAAATTTTGGGAAGGCGTTTCTTTAAATGTTTTTGCAACAAAAAGATAAATAATGATGAACCCGATCATTAGCCAAAAAAAGAACCAGTAATAATCAGCTCCGGTCAGGGTTGAGAAAAAGCCATGATTTTCTTTACTGGAATTTATTTGTGAGACAAAAATATTACCCACAAAAATGGTCAATAACCAAAAAGCCATTAAAGTGCTTTTCATAGATTTAGGTGCCTGCGTATAGGCAAACTCTAAGCCTGTAATAGATATTAAAATTTCAGCAGCAGTAATGATGGTATACGCTAACAATTGCCACGCAATATTTGGTGTCTGACCATGGTCTATTTTTTCCTGGATACCCGCAATAATAATAAAGGAAATAGCTGTTAAAATAAGACCTGCGCCGATTTTACGAAAAGAGGTAACCTTGATCCCGAGTTTTTCTATTCCGGGGTAAATAACAAATGAAAATAATGGAATAAAAGTTAAAATCAAGATGGGGTTAATGGCTTGTATCTGGGCCGGTAGCCATGTTTTTCCCATAAAACTCAGATCCATTTGAGATGCCTGAATGACCCACTCAGAACCATTTTGATCGTATAATGCCCAGAATACTGGAATAAAAGCAAAAATAATAAGTACCCGCCAAACGGATTTTATATTTTCTACGGACTCAATTGAATATTTATTTAAGGCAATATCCAGCAATGATTGACTGCTTTTTTTCTTCTTAAAATTAGCTAAAGCGTAAAAACTTATGGCAAGAAAGTTTTCCTTTTTAAAACCTGTAGGCGGCACTTTAACATACTTGTTTCTTCCCAACCAAAATAGTATAGTGGCAATTCCCATTAATATTCCAGGAATACCAAATGCCAGAGCTGGTCCATATCTTACTAGTATAACAGGAATCAAAAGTGATGATACGAATGCGCCCAGATTTATACTGAAGTAGAAAAGACTGAACACTTTACTTATCAGATGTTGATTTGTTTTGTCAAACTGATCCCCGACATTGGCTGATACGCACGGTTTGATGCCCCCTGAACCAATAACAATTAAAAGAAGACCAAACATAAATCCATCCAGATTTTTATCGAAAAGAGCAAGGCAAAGATGGCCGGCGCAATAAATAAGAGAAAGGTAAAGAATCGTTTTATATTTGCCCCAAAACCAATCTGCTAATGTTCCACCTACGATCGAAAACAAGTATGCAAGTGCGACAAATAAATGCGTCTTTTCATTGGCAAGGGCCTCACTAAAAGTAAATCCCTGTATGAGATAAAGTGTTAGTATAGCTTTCATACCATAAAAGCTGAATCGCTCGGCAGCCTCGTTGCCAATTATGTAAGGAATGCTTTTAGGAAATTTTCCCAAGGAAATTCATTTTGGAATTATTATTTAAATACATTGAAGGTGCCTTTTGTTATTTTTCCACCTCTTTTTAAGATGTAAAAATAAATACCTTCTGAAACAAATGATCCGGCCTTGCTTCGCCCATCCCATGTTTCGTTATAATCGACACTTGAAAATAATAGGTTTCCCCATCTATTGTAAATTGTAAGAGAATAATCTTTTCTATAACAATCTCCTTCAATTTTAAACTCATCATTTACCCCATCTCCATTAGGTGTAAAAACATTAGGAATCCGAATTGGATCAGCATCAACACAAGCACTAAACAGCACAATTACAGAGTCTTGCCCTACACATCCATTGCTATCTTTAACCGTAAGATAATAAGTAGTCGTTTGACTTGGTTTTGCACCAGGTTTTTCACAGGTGTTACAGGTAAGTCCTTCACTTGGTTGCCATGAATACGAAGGCTTTCCAATTAAATTAGTGACAATAGGATTAAAGAAATAAATTTCCCCTTCTTCTGCATTTATAATACCCGGTGTTATATTTACTCCGATAATCGTTTTTACTGTAACTACCCCGGTTAAATTTGCAGCTTGCAGCTGACAAGGTTTTCCATTTGGTAACGTATTTCCAAGTAATAAGATAGGATTAAGGGCTAACTGGCGCGTGTAAATATGTTCTATATTTTTAGAACTAGTAGTTTGAACTACCCCATCCCGAAAATCCCAAGTGTAGGTATCGGAATTATTACTTCTGGCTACAAACTGTACTTTAAGAGGGTTACAACCTATTGTAGGTGTAAAAGAAAAATCTCCAATAGGACCGGGAACTACAACAAGACTGTCGATACTCGTGGTATTGGTACATCCTCCAACGTTTGTCACTGTTAAAGTAACTTTATATTTACCTGCTTGAGTATAAATGTTTTTGGGGTTAGACAATGTAGAACTGCTACCATCTCCAAAATCCCAACTCCACTTATTCACAAAGCCGGTTGAGGCATCAGTAAAATTAACTGTTTTTTCGCCGCATTTATAATCGATCAGAGAATCAGAGAAAAGGGCAACAGGTTGTAGAATACGTACTATTTTTTTTATGCTGTCTATACAACCGTTTACATCTCTTACTTTAAGAGTTACGGTATAAAGGCTATCTGAAGTGTAAGTATGTTGTATACTTGCAGTAGTGGTGCTGTCGAATAAATTGTTTTCTCCAAAGTTCCAGAAGTATGTTGGACTAACGGCATTGGTCGCTGCAGCATCAAAAGCGATGGATTTACCTTTACATGAAAACGTATCTGCAACAAATGTCGGTATTGGAAAAGTAGGATTGATATAACTGGTTTTATTTTGGGTTGATGAGCATTTGTTTGTGTCTGTAACAGTCATTGAAATTGCGTAAGATCCTGTTTTCGTAAAAATATGTGATTTGGAACTCAAATTTGTAGTGTCTTTTTTTCCATCGCCATAATCCCATATCCATCTAACTAAAGTCGAATCCGATTCTGATTTATCTGAAAATAGAACAGAAAGCGGAGCGCATCCTTTGGTTATATCTACATTAAAATCGGCTTTAGGTCCAAGGCCCTGAATTTGTTTTGATAAAGAATCTTTACATCCGTTTACATCCGTAATGGTAAGTTTTGGAAAATAAAATTTGGAAAGATTATAAGGGCTAGGAAGGTTATAGGTATGCACAGTATCGCCGGTTGAGGATTTACCACCATCACCAAAAGTCCATTTATAAATATTGGCATCCTGAGAGGTGTCGGTGAATTTAACCGTTAAAGGGTAGCATCCTTTATTGGTATCAGTGGCAAATATTGTTTTGGGATCCGCAATAGTAAATGATTGTGTCGTACTGTCAATACATCCCGTGCTAAAGTTGTACGCTAACAGCATTACTGTTTTACTTCCTGTAGTCTTATATTGGTAGGTGAAGTTTTTTATGTTGGAATTAATCAGGGTATCAGTTCCAAGTTTCCAAACAATCGAATCTGCTTTTGCTGAAGCATCCAGAAAGGAAACAGTGTATTTGTTTATACAACTTAATTGGAAACTAAATTTTGCCTTAGGAGGAAAAATAGTTATTAAAGAATTCTTTTTTAAGGTGTCAGCACAACCATTGTACAAGGCAATCAATTGAACTGTGAAAATGCCCGTATCTGCGTAAACATGACTAGGATTTTGTATAAGAAGAGAGTCCACCACACCGTCTCCATAACTCCAAATCCAGCTGTCAACCGGACCTGTTGTCTGATCGATAAAATCGCTTTTTTGCTTATAACAAACAGTAGAATCTACCACTGTAAATTTTGCAATGGGTTTATTTCCTACTTTTATGGGCCGAATAACAGTGTCTATACACCCGGAATCAGTTGTTATTATAAGAGTATCTGCAAAGGAACCAACTACTGAATAGGTATGGTTGGTAGTAGCGCCTGTTCCAGTACCGCCATCTCCAAAACGCCAATCATATTTTACGATAGGTGTGTTCGTCACGCTGGTGCTTTTGTATTGAACAGCCAATGGCACGCAGCCCTTGTTTACATTGATAGTAAAAGAGGCAACAGGCGGAGATATACTTACAAAGTTGGATCTTATGATGGTGTCTAAACATCCTTTATTGCTTGCTAAAATAAGGGTGACAGTATAGTTTCCGGTAGCATTGAATTTGTGTGATGGTGTCACAGCAGTGGAGGTAGTTCCATCTCCAAAGCTCCAAAAATAGCCGGTAGCATTTGTAGAACTGTCGGTGAAATTAACAGTAAAAGGAAGGCAGCTTTTAATTGGTGAAGATGCTCCGAAGTTAGCCACAGGCAAAGGGTTTATTGTTATTGTGGTGGTGTCGGAGTTTGTACAGCCACTGGCATCAGTTGCTTTTAAGATTACGTTGTAATTGCCAGGGGCAGTATAGAAATGGACCGGGTTAGCTAATGCAGAAGTAGTGTTATCACCAAATGTCCATGTCTGACTTATTGCTGTAGGAACAATACTACTTGTAAAGGAAATATTTTCATTGGCGCAAGCTGAAGTTTTACCGGTAAAATCAACAACAATATCCTGAACTTTTACAAGACTGTCGATTGATTTAGAATCCTGGCAACTTCCCTGAATTACCGTTAGTTTTGGCGTAAAAGATCCTTTTTTTGTATAGGAATGAAGAGGGCTGGCAATTGTTGACAAAGGAGTGCCATCGCCAAAATCCCAGGAATAAGTAACACTCCCGCTTATGGTCGACGAGTTATTAAATTGCACATCAAGAGGAGGATTGCATTTTGCGGGAGAAGTCGGTGTGGTGGTAAAAGAGGCCGTAGGACTGTTTACAATAACTACATTTTGAGTAATCGTATTTGAGCAATTAATGTCCGACACAGTAAGGGTAACCGGAAATGTTTTAGCAGATGTATAGGCATGTGAAGTTGTTGGGATAGTATATATTTCTGTATTTCCTTCTCCATATTTCCATCTATATTCTATTATTGGATTGTCGCCAATCACAGAGGTGCTTGTAAAGCTCATGGATTGCCCAACACATCCAGATACTGGTGAACTGGTAAAATTAGTAGCCGGGTTTTTAAAAACAACAATTTGCTTAGTTTTGATATTGCCATTTGATAATTTTAAGGAGACATTATACGTTCCGGGATCAGTATAAACAGCTGAAACAGGTTGATTGTCCGGGTTAGTTATTGTTGGATTGCTGTTTCCAAAATCCCAAGTCCATGAAGACGAACCAGCAGTTGATTTATCAGTAAATGTAACAGTTAAAGGAGCACAACCGGAGGAGAGGTTTGGAGTAAAATCGGCAGTTTGTCCAATTACTGCAATAGGGCAAGTCAGTAGAAGGAAGGTAAATAATTTATTAATTGTAGAATGTAAAGGATTACCCATGGGATTTGTTAGTGTTAGTGCATGTGAGTGTCATCAACAATTACAAAAACATCTTCATTGTCTTTTTTCATCAGGTATTTTTCCCTGGCAAATTTTTCAAAGTTTTTAGAATTGGTCATTAACTCAACCATATCTGTCCGGTTCTTTTTTATCTCATCTAAATAATATTTCTTGTCGAGCTCCAATTTGTAAAGCTTTTGTTTGTATTCGAACTGAGAGAAAAAATCGTTCTTATCAAAAAACGTTAACCAGACGATAAATGAAAGGATGGTTATAAGATATTTATTTTTAAGGAAAGGTAAATATTTTTTCATTCTTAAAATTTGTATAATCTGCAAAATACGAAAAATATCCCTAACCTATAGATGGCCTATTTGCGTTTTTATTAACAGCTTCTTCTTAATATCTTATTTTATTGGATAATGAATTACTCCTTCTCCAGGAAAGGATATCTGTAATCAATAGGGGGAACAAATACCTCTTTAATTGTACGAGGAGATACCCAACGTAACAAATTAATCATCGAACCTGCTTTGTCGTTGGTGCCCGATTTTCTTGAGCCCCCGAAAGGTTGATTACCAACTACGGCTCCTGTGCATTTATCGTTAATATAAAAGTTGCCGGCTGCATTTGTTAGTTTTTTAGTAGCCACATCAATAGCATGGCGGTCTTGAGAAATGATGGAACCAGTTAGTGCGTAAATGCAAGTCTTGTCAATAAGCTCCAGTGTTTCTTCAAATTTATTTTCGTCATATACATAAATAGTTAAAACAGGACCAAATATTTCTTCACACATGGAAATATAATGAGGGTTCTTACTTAAAATGATAGTGGGTTCAATAAAATAACCTTTCGACTTATCGTATTTTCCACCTGCAATTATTTCTACTTCGTCACTTTGTTTTGCTTTTTCTATATAACTAACAATTTTATCGAAAGAAGTTTCGTCTATAACCGCATTTATGAAATTACTGAGATCATCGGCAGGGCCCATTTTAAAAGATGCCATGTCATTTAACAATCCTTTTTTTGTATCAGCCCATAAGTTGTTGGGTATGTATGCTCTTGAAGCTGCAGAACATTTTTGTCCCTGGAATTCAAAGGCGCCTCTTGACAATGCTGTAACAAGCACCTTTACATCTGCAGAAACATGCGCTACAATAAAATCTTTTCCTCCTGTTTCACCAACAATTCTGGGGTAATTTTTATACAAAGGGATATTGGCTCCTATTTCTTTCCAAATACTTTGAAACACAGCTGTTGACCCGGTGTAATGAATCCCGGCAAAATCAGGATGTTTAAAAATAACTTCACCTGCAACAGGTCCTGAAACAAATACCAGGTTGATGACACCATTCGGCAGACCTGCTTCTTTGTATATTTCCATCAATACATGGGCAGAATAAATTTGAGTGTTGGAAGGTTTCCATACAACTGTATTTCCCATTATCGCTGCCGATGTAGGAAGATTCGATGCAATGGCCGTAAAATTAAAAGGCGTTAAGGCAAAAACAAATCCTTCCAACGGGCGTTGTTCCGTTCGGTTCCAGATACCTTTTGATGACAATGGCTGTTGCCGATATATTTCCTGCATATACTGGGCGTTAAAACGCAAAAAATCTATGGTCTCACAGGCAGCATCCAACTCCGTTTGTATCGTGTTTTTTGATTGCCCCAGCATGGTAGCAGCGATAAGTTTAAACCGATAGGGACCAGAAATAAGTTCCGCTGCTTTTAAGAAGATAGCTGCTCTGTCTTCGAAAGGCATTTCTGCCCATTGTCTCCCGGCTTTTAAAGCCGCTTCAATGGCTGATTTTACATGGGTTGCATTACCTACGTAATAATGACCCAATACATGCTGATGATCATGCGGAGGATGAATGCTTGTTTTTTTTTCTGTTCTGATTTCCTGACCGTCAATACACATGGGGATGTCTACAACTTTTCCCCGGGCTGCTTTTAATGCTGATTTTAGTTGTGCTCTCTCAGGACTTCCGGGGGCGTAATTAAGTACAGGCTCGTTAACAGCTGTCGGGATTGTAAAATTGGCGTTTGACATAGACGTATTGAATAAAATTTAAACAAATATAACATAGATATTGGATTGATCCAGTACCATGCCGTTGTAAATAAATAAAAAATTATTAATGATTAAATTTTTACATTTGCAGGAAAATCGAATAAGAAACAAATGGGGCTCGACACTATTATTAAGTTAGAAGGAGTGAATGTTTTTCAGAAGAAAAACCTCGTTTTATCAAATGTTTCTTTAAGTATTGACACAGGAGAGTTTGCTTATTTAATAGGCAGGACAGGTAGTGGTAAAAGTAGTTTGCTTAAAACATTGTACGGCGATTTAAAAATTGCGCAAGGAACCGGTTCAATTGCCGGTTTCGATCTTAATACCATTCCTACTAAAGAGATTCCTTTTCTAAGACGTAAGTTAGGGATTGTTTTTCAGGATTTTCAATTACTTACCGATAGAAGCGTTAATGATAATCTTTTATTTGTGCTGGAGGCTACCGGATGGAATGACAAAAATGCGATAGATAAGCGTATCGTAGATGTGCTGGAAAAAGTGGGGTTGATGACTAAAGGATTTAAAATGCCACATGAATTGTCGGGTGGAGAACAGCAAAGAATTGCGATTGCCCGTGCTTTACTAAACGACCCGCATGTTATTCTGGCTGATGAACCAACAGGAAACCTTGATCCTGAAACGTCGGAAGATATTATGAATTTATTGGTCGATATAAGTAAAACTGGTAGGGCTGTGCTAATGGCCACTCATAATTATTCCTTATTTGAAAAATTCCCTGCCCGTATCATCAAATGTGAAAATGGGATGATTTCCGATTCAAAATAATAATTTTCATATGTATATAATTTGTTTTTTTTTAACGGCCATATGGAATTTGCTTAAAGTATTCATTCCTTGTCAGTATGCTATTGCTTCATTTCAAATAGAATAATGTTATCTATTCTGATTCCGGTTTATAATTTCGATATAAGAGAATTTGTTGCTGAACTTCATGCTCAAGCAGTAAAGTGTGCTATTGATTTTGAAATTTTATGCTGTGATGATGGTTCTGAAAATCAGTTTAAGGAAATAAATAAATCGGTTAACGAATTTTCGAATGTGCGTTACTGGGAACTTCCGGATAATATTGGAAGGTCGAAAATACGGAATACCTTAGCCCGATCTGCAATATATGATCACTTGTTATTTCTCGATTGTGATTCTAAAATTTATTCGTCGGAGTTTATCCTGACTTATGTTAAGAATAGCAGAAATAACAGTGTGATATGCGGGGGAACAAGTTATGAGTCGGCTCCTCCACAAGACAAGCGGAAATATTTAAAATGGCTGTATGGAACCAAACGCGAAGTTATTTCTGCGGAGAAACGTCAAAGAAATCCTTATAAATCTTTTAAGATCTATAATTTATTTATTTCGCGATCCATTTTTTTTGACATTCAATTTGATGAAGATCTAACAGAATATGGTCATGAAGATACCTTATTCGGATCTATGCTTTCTAAAAAGAAAATACCCGTTCTTCATATTAACAGTCCTTTATGTCATGTAGGTCTGGACTTTCCTGAAGAATTCCTTTCAAAAACGGAAAAGGGATTACAAAATCTTATTTATATTCTTAAAAGTAAATCCGATATAAAAGGCATAAAAATCCTCAGTTATTATAAGCTTGTGAAAATGCTTGGTCTGGGTTTTTTAGTTCAGGGTGTTTATACTCGTTTACAAAAAAAAATAGTATCCAATTTAAATTCAGGAAACCCGAGCCTGCTGTTATATGACTTTTACAAGTTGGGATATTTAATTTCGATAGATAAAGGATGAGCTGTTTTGTCGAAAAGCCTTGTTTAGAATTATAAAAGAAATCTATATATTTGCACAAAAAAAATTAAAATGATAAATACGAGCGTGGAAAAATTTGTAAAATACAAGGTAAAAGATATTTCTCTTGCAGAATATGGGAGAAAAGAGATTAATTTAGCAGAGGCTGAGATGCCCGGCTTAATGGCTATCAGAGCAGAATTTGGTCCTTCTAAACCTTTAAAAGGCGCACGAATTGCAGGATGTCTTCACATGACTATTCAAACGGCTGTTTTAATAGAAACACTTGTTGAGTTGGGTGCAGAAGTTACCTGGTCTTCGTGTAACATATTCTCTACTCAGGATCACGCCGCTGCTGCTATCGCTGCTGCTAGTATTTCTGTATATGCCTGGAAAGGTTTAAATGAAAAAGACTTTGATTGGTGTATAGAACAAACTCTTTTCTTCGGGGAAGATAGAAAACCATTAAATATGATCTTGGATGACGGTGGCGATTTAACGAACATGGTATTCGATAAATACACAGAGTTGGCTAAAGGGATCAAAGGTCTTTCTGAAGAAACGACTACCGGTGTTCATCGTTTATATGAAAGAATGAAAAATGGTACCTTGTTGATGCCTGCTTTCAACGTAAATGATTCTGTTACTAAATCAAAATTTGATAATAAATACGGTTGTCGCGAGTCATTGGTAGATGCTATTCGCAGAGCTACTGATGTGATGATGGCCGGAAAAGTTGCTGTTGTTGCCGGTTACGGTGATGTTGGAAAAGGTTCTGCGGAATCTTTAAGCAGCCAGGGTGTTCGGGTAATCGTTACCGAAATAGATCCTATCTGTGCATTACAAGCTGCCATGGATGGCTATGAAGTTAAAAAGATGGATACTGCTATTAAAGAAGCGGATATTGTTGTTACCACTACAGGAAATAAAGATATCGTTGTTGGTCGTCATTTTAAAATGTTAAAAGATAAAGCAATCGTTTGTAATATCGGGCATTTTGATACTGAAATCGACATGGCCTGGTTAAATAAAAATTATGGTGCTACTAAAAATACGGTGAAACCTCAGGTAGATATTTATACTATAGACGGTAAAGATGTGATCGTTCTTGCAGAAGGCCGTTTGGTGAATCTTGGCTGTGCCACAGGTCATCCTTCTTTTGTAATGTCAAACTCTTTTTCCAATCAGACTCTTGCACAATTAGAACTATGGGCAAATGCTGATAAATACGAAAACAAAGTGTATACCTTACCTAAGTTACTGGATGAAAAAGTAGCCCGGTTACACCTTGCAAAAATAAGCGTTGAGTTAGATGAACTAACGCCTGATCAAGCTTCTTATATTGGTGTGGATGTTAAAGGTCCTTTTAAACCTGAATATTACAGGTACTAAAATTCCTTTAATAAGGAGAAGCTATTTTTAATAATTGTAGATATGTACTACATTGTTAACATTGTCTAAAGTTGCGATGTATTGTTTTAGTGATCTGGTCGAGGGGCCTTTTATAACAAGCCCGTCGGTCAATTGAAAACGAGATCCGCAACACGCATCATTCGCAATTATATTTGAACTCTCAACAGCAATAGCACAATTGTCTTGAGGTTTGTATGGGCAATTCCTTTCAAATGCCACATATTCATCAGGACTTTTTCTATAAACCACAATTCCTTTAACTCCTCCAGTGATATAGATCCATCCACCCACTGCGTTCAAATTTATACTGGTAGGCTGGGTTAAGTAAACGTACGTGTCTACATAAACATTTGGAATAATGTCTTGGGTCTTTGAGCAATTACTGAATGTAAGCAGGGTGACTAAAATAAAAAGTGCTCGTGTTATGTTTATCCGTTTCATTCGTAAATAATTATTTTCATTCGTGAACTCATTTCCACTGTGTAAAATTATATTTTTATTTGCTCCCATCCAATTAACCTAATTGAAGGCTTTTTTAGTATTTTTGTTCAGCAAAAAAATTATCAAATTAATTAATCAAATTATATACAAATGAAAACTGCAGAAATTCATACCGAAAAGGGCATTATGAAAATTGAATTTTACGAAAAAGACGCTCCCAATACCGTTAAAAATTTTACTGATCTGGCTAAAAAAGGATTTTATGACGGATTAATTTTCCATCGTGTAATTCCTAATTTCGTAATACAAGGTGGTTGCCCGAATGGCACCGGAGCAGGTGGTCCGGGTTATAAAATAAAATGCGAGTTAGACGGAAACAATCAATACCACGATCGTGGCGTTCTTTCTATGGCTCATGCAGGGCGTGATACAGGAGGTTCCCAGTTTTTTGTTTGCCATAGCAGAGACAATACCGCTCATTTAGACAGAGTGCATACATGCTTCGGAAAAGTGGTGGATGGATTGGACGTAATTGACGCTATAAGAGGAGGCGATGTAATTGAAAAAATTGTTGTTATCGAAACAGAATAAGAATAAAAGAGACAGCCTTAAAAAAAATCATCATGATCGACAACCTAAACAAAGTAAAAGAATTTCATGAAGTATTTAAAATAGGTAGTAATGAAACGCCTGTTGCTTCTATAGATCCGAAAGATTCGGAACTACGGCATCGCCTGATGCAGGAAGAGAATGATGAATATTTAGATGCTTGCAAAAAAGGTGATCTTGTAGAAATTGCCGATGCTCTTGGCGATAAACTCTACATATTATGTGGTACTATTTTGAAACATGGGTTGCAATATAAAATAGAAGAAGTTTTTAATGAAATTCATCGCAGCAATATGTCGAAGCTGGATGAGAATAATCAACCGATCATTCGCGAAGATGGGAAGATATTAAAAAGCGCTCGTTATTTCAGACCGGATATTAAATCAATTTTGGAGAAATAAATTAACCAAATGACATTGTCAAAACCAACTACAAATACTATTGCCGATGCAATGCCTTCTATACAACTACTTGTACGGGATTGGTCGGAAAATAAAACACAGATTGAAATAACAAAAATCAATAAATTTCTTTCCGATTTGGCACATCATTTACAAGATTCAAAAGGGACAATTGATACGGCATATTTGGAATCTGCTGAAGCAAAAAAAATTCTGGAGCGGACTATCGAAATAGGTATCCATGAAAACGAACCACAGAAATCAGGATTGCTATTTTTATTTTTAACTAATTTTCTGGATCTCCGATTTTCAGGTGACAAAAACAAACAACAAATTCTAACAATTCTTAAAAAAATAACGTCCATTCAAGCAGCGATTTTGCGAGACACCGCAGAATGGCTGACATTGGCCTACGGGCGGGATGTTGTACAACAAAGTACCGATTATAAACCTGAAAATAATGAACAATCATTTGTTGGATATATAATGGAATCCATTGTGGCCCTTTTCACACGATTAACAATTGAAACTGTTGCAGCACACCTTGATGCTTTGGTTGAAATGGGCGGTTTCGATATTGCAAATAATGGAAACGAAATACAACATTTTGGTCAAACAGGAAGAGGCTTTAAACCAACTAAATTAGGATTGCAATTATTAGGGTATCTGCGTGTTTTTAAAACGGTGTAGAGGCGGCGGTGTAAGATGCTCCTCCACATGCTTGATAATTTCAGGAAAGAATGATTTAAACTCCTTTTCAAATAGCAGATATTCTCGTTTCAACTGCGGAACCGATAACTCCATATTTATCTTTGTATGTTTTACCCGTCTTGACATTTGAGCAAGGATTTTTTCAATACCATTTACGGTAGAGTAGGAGACCAGCCAGTTACTGGAAATCATATAGGGAAGCATTTCCTGAACGCCTTTTGGTAAGTCGATTTTACTATGTAATAAGGTGCCGTAAACTTTATCGGCAAATTCGTGTAAAGGTATTGCTGAATAAGCTGACCAATTAATTGCCAGAAAGTGATCGTAGAAGATATCTACAATCACCCCGGCAAATTTATGATAATTAGGATATAGCCTTTTTTTGCTTTCAGAAACGATGCTGTGGGCATCTGTGAAAGTATCAATGGCTCTGTGTAAACGGATTCCTTTTATGATGCCGTCATTGTACTGTTCAAACTGGTTTCCTTTAATAAAATCAGCAATAAAGTTTCCAATTAAAACGGAGTTGTCAGGCGAATTACCTGACAGATATAAATGTGCAAGGAAATTCATTTACAACTTATAGATCCAGTTGTGATGATCGGGCGAGTGTCCGTTTCTGATATTATACAATTCCTGCTTAGCTCTTCTGGAAAAAGCACTATCGTCTAAAGTAGGTAAAATATAATCTTTTCCTTCATATCCAATAGCAAAAATAGAAGCAACAGTAGCGGCAGTTCCTACGCCAAATACTTCTTTTAAAGTACCGTTGTCACTGGCTGCTATCACCTCTTTAATACTAAGTTTTCGTTCTTCCACTTTCATACCCCAGTCACGCGCAATAGTGAGAATGCTGTCGCGGGTAACGCCATGCAAAATGCTATTGGTTTCCAGACTTGGTGTTAATAAAGTATCGTTAATCACACACATAAAATTCATCATCCCTAACTCTTCAATATATTGATGTTCTTTACTGTCTGTCCAGATAATCTGGTGATACCCTTTTTTCTGAGCAAGTAGTGTTGGATATATAGATACACCATAGTTTCCTGCTGCTTTTGCATAACCCATTCCACCTTCTGCAGCACGAACATATTTTGTTTCAACAATAACTTTTAATGGTTCGGAAAAATAAGATCCTGCCGGTGAAGTAATAATAAGAAATTTATAATTCAAGGATGCCCTTACGCCAAGGTAATGATCTGTGGCAAACATAAAAGGACGCACATACAAGGAACATCCCTCATTCGGAAGAATCCAATTCTGATCTATCTTTAATAGCTGGATCATACCTTCAAAAAATAAACTTTCAGGTATTTCGGGCATGCACAAACGTTCAGCAGATCTGTTAAGTCTCTTGAAATTTTCAAAAGGCCTGAACAATTCTAAATTTCCGTTTGATGTTTTATAAGCTTTAAGACCTTCGAAAATTGCCTGGCCATAATGTAAGGCGGAGGTTGCCGGACTTAATTCTAAAGGACCGTATGGTACTATTTGTGGATGTTGCCATTGTCCATCTGAATAATCGACAACAAACATATGGTCGGAAAATATATTTCCAAAAGGAATGTTTTTAGGATCTAATTCGTTAATACGGGAAGTTAATGATTTTTTTATACTAATCTTCGGGGCCTCTGTCATAAATTTAAAATTGATAATTCATTGTAAAAATACGTAATTATAAACAGGATATAAAATTTAATAATTTAGTTTTCGCATTTTATTTAGAAGTTGATTATTGGGTAATAAAATGAGGTGTTTTTGTTTCTATTTTTCCTGAACAAGATGAACATGTGGAACATCGAAAAATAAACCATATCCTTTGTTCGACCAATGCTCAGGATCGGGGCTGATATCCAAGAAGAATAGAGACGGAGGCCTGCTGTTGATTGGTTTTAAATAACAATTTTCTTGCTTCTCTAAATGGGCTTTTTTTAGTGTTTCATAACGTGAGTTCATTTCCATATCAAAAGCTTGTACTCTACCGTAAAATAAATCAGTAAATGCATAAAACCCATTTTTAGTTGTTCCAAATGAAAATAATACCAACAGCATAGTAATAGCGTAACCCTTTGGCGAGAGATGAAATTGAGGCATTGTTTTTTTTTCAACAAAATAATTAACCCAGGCATTCAGGTTAAGAAACCATAAGATAATGAAGAAAAAGTAAGCGGTATTTATTGTACGATGCTGGCCCAGTATCCCTGTACTCCAATAAGGCGGGAAAATACACAGGAATAAGTCTAAAAATAATACACAGGAAAAAATGGCCGGATGAAAATAAAAGCTGTTTTTAAATACTTGTATTCTTCGACTTAGAAAAAGACTTAAGGGAATAAATAAAACAGAAATTAGTATAAAAGGAAGATTGGACATCCAATCAAAAAGGAATCGTAAAGATTGTATCCCTGTATAAAAAAGTGATTTAATGAAATGGTGATTGTCGGTATAATAACCTGCCCTCTTTGCTGTTCCAGGGGATAAAATATCTACCATAAAACAAGCAATTGCCACCACCAAAAAGAAGAGCCAGGTATTTTTGTTTACACTTTTTAATTGCCCCGATTTAAAGTACAGAAGTATATAGAAAGCAACCAATAGTGCCATCAGTACTTCATTAAAACCCATCGCAAGAACAAGTAAAATAAAAGATAAAAAGAAATGACTATACCAATTGATGAAATAATTTTTGTTAGCGAAATCTATTATTGAAGCAATGTGTATTAGGGCAATGACTGCGCCTAACTGATAGCTAACAGAACCGACATACCAGTAAAAGCCTTGTGAAACCGATGGCATCTGGAAAATATAGAGCGCTGTAAGAAGCATACTATAGGAAAGAAGATGTATGCCTTTAATCCGCCTGTTACTAATAGCTGAAACAAACCAATAGAAAGAAAGAAAGGTTAAAATAAAAAGCAAAATCGGAACTAATTGATATCCTAAAAACCAGTTATAAACGAGGGGGCAAATTAAAAAAAGTAAATTGGAAGCGTATCTTCCCTGAATCTTAAAATAAAAATAATTGAACCCATCCTTAAAATTCAGAATTTTTCCTGCATGAGAAAAGTCAAAATCATCTGCGAAAGGATGAGCGAAGAATGATAAATAGATATACGGTGAAAGTATCCCAACTAAAATTAAGAAGATCCGGAAGTTAATCTTTTTAAATGCGGCGGAGTGTTTTGTTGAGATCACAGCATTGTTCTTATTCATGAACCTGATATAAGGAATTGTAAAAATATTGATTTTTTATTTAATTAAAGGTTAAAGTCCTAACTTTGCATTTCCCTTTTTTAAAGACAAAAAGCATAAAACTTTATATTCAATAATGCAGGCAAAGCTAATAGAATTAGGTAAACAATTAGAAGGCGAATTTTATACCGATCAAACGATACGAACACTTTATGCTACGGATGCCTCCCCTTATCAGGAAATGCCTTTAGCTGTAGCCATGCCTAAAACAGTTGAAGATCTTCAGCAATTAATTTCTTTTGCCAATAAAGAAAAAACGTCGCTCATTCCCCGTACCGCCGGGACTTCCTTAGCAGGGCAATGTGTTGGTAATGGGATTGTAGTGGATGTGTCAAGACATTTTAACAAAATATTGGAGATTAATAAAGAAGAGAAGTGGGTGCGCTTACAACCGGGTGTCGTACTGGACGAACTGAATAAACACCTGGAACAATTCGGTTTGTTTTTCGGGCCCGAAACTTCTACGGCCAATCGTTGTATGATAGGAGGGATGGTAGGAAACAATGCCTGCGGGTCTCATTCTGTTTTATATGGCAGCACCAGAGATCATTTGCTTTCTCTTAAAACAATTTTGAGCGATGGTTCTGAAGTAGAATTTGGTGTCGTTTCTAAAGAGGAGTTTGAAAAAAAGTGTGAAGGAAATAGTTTAGAAAATAAGCTCTATAAAACATTTAAAGAAAAGTTATCGGATCCCGAACAGCAGGCCGAGATTTTAAAAGAATATCCTAAAAAAAGTATTCCCCGTAGAAATACCGGGTATGCGATAGATCTGTTAATGGATACTGAACCTTTTGCAGGAAAGGAGAAATTTAATTTTTGCAAATTGCTGGCAGGATCGGAAGGAACCCTGGCTTTTTCTACCGAAATTAAATTGAACCTGGTAGATCTTCCTCCTAAAATAAAAGCGGTGGTGTGCGTTCATTTTGATTCTGTAGACCATGCTTTGCGTGGCAATCTTATTGCTTTAAAATACCATCCGGGAGCTTGTGAATTAATTGACAATGTGATATTGGAGTGTACCAAAGAAAATCTGGAGCAGCAACAAAACCGCTTTTTTGTAAAAGGAGATCCCGGCGCTATTCTCGTTGTTGAGTTTGCCCGTGAGACAAAGGAAGAGGTAGAAAAGCTTACGAACGTCATGGAAGCGGAGATGCGAAGTGCAGGTTTTGGTTATCATTTTCCGGTTATTTATGCGCCTGATTTTAAAAAAGTGTGGGATTTACGTAAAGCAGGATTAGGCGTTCTCGCCAATGTCCCAGGTGATGCGAAAGCTGTTTCTTTTATCGAAGATACGGCAGTTGACGTAAATGATTTGCCTGAATATATTGCCGAGTTTGCCGCCATGTTGGATGCCTATAAATTGTCGTGTGTCTATCATGCACATGCGGCCACAGGCGAGTTACACATACGACCAATACTGAATTTAAAAGATGAAAGAGATGTAAAGTGGTTCAAAGAAATTGGAGAAAAAACAGCACGACTTGTTAAAAAATACAATGGTTCATTAAGTGGTGAGCATGGCGACGGACGTTTACGTGGTCAGTTTATCAAGCTGATGATAGGAGAGAAGAACTACAAGTTGATTGAAGAAATAAAAGCAGTATGGGATCCTAACGGTATATTTAATCCCGGTAAAATTGTGAAAACACCGGAGATGAATACCAGCCTTCGTTACAAGCCGGGTATGGTAACTCCTCAGTTTAAAACAGTATTTGGTTTTGCTCACGATAATGGTATATTAAGGGCCACTGAAAGATGCAATGGGTCGGGTGATTGTAGGAAGTCTGAAATTATTGGCGGTACCATGTGTCCTAGTTTTATGGCCACTAAAAATGAAAAAGACACGACACGTGCAAGGGCTAATATCCTAAGAAATTTTCTTACGAATTCTGAAAAAGTCAATAAGTTTGACCACGAAGAAATTAAAGATGTGATGGACTTATGCATCTCCTGTAAAGGGTGTAAGAACGAGTGTCCGTCTAATGTGGATATGGCTACTTTGAAAGCTGAGTTTCTTCAACATTATTATGATGCCAACGGCGTTCCTTTCCGTGCGAAGGTGATCGGAAACTTTAATAAGGCGAATGGAATAGCTTCCTTATTTCCTCAATTAAATAACTTTCTATTCAGTAATTCTTTCACCTCTTCTATTGCAAAATCGGTATTGGGTATAGCTCCGAAAAGAAGCTTCCCTTTATTATACACTATCACTTTGCACAAATGGGCGAAGAAGAATTTAAAGAACTTAAATCCGAAAACAAATATAATAGGGAAGGTGTATCTTTTCTGCGATGAGTTCACCAATTTTAACGATACTGAAATAGGTATTAAAGCCATTAAGCTATTGACGAGGTTAGGATATGAAGTAACCATTCCCGAACACATGGAAAGTGGAAGGACGTTTCTATCTAAAGGACTGGTGCGTGAGGCAAGTAAGATTGCCACACAAAATGTCAACCTTTTAAAAGATGTCATAACAGATCAATCGCCTTTGTTAGGTATTGAACCTTCCGGTATACTTGGGTTCAGGGACGAATATCCGAATTTGGTGAGTAAGGAAATGGTGGAGGACGCAAAAAAATTAAGTAAGAACTGTTTCCTTATTGATGAATTTATTTCCAAGGAAATGGATGCAGGAAGAATAAAGTCAGATTCATTTACAACTGAAACGCGAAAGATTAAACTACACGGACATTGCCATCAGAAGGCATTGTCATCCGTTGTGCCTTCTAAAAAAATGCTTTCTTTTCCAGCCAATTATTCTGTAGAGATGATTCCATCAGGCTGCTGTGGCATGGCAGGTTCTTTTGGATATGAAAAAGAACATTACGATGTGTCTATGAAAATAGGGGAGTTGGTTCTTTTTCCTGCAGTGCGTAAGGCAGCAGAAGACACTATCATTGCTGCTCCGGGAACTAGTTGTCGCCATCAGATTAAAGACGGAACAGGAAGACACGCAAAGCATACTATTGAAATTCTTTTTGATGCTTTGGCGTAAAAAATCAACACAGAGAGTACAGAGTAAAATTTGAGTTACACAGAGATTTCTCTGTGCATCTTCGTAAGCTTTGTGGGTCTCCTGTGTTAAAAAAATTATTTCACAGGCATCATCTTCAAACAAACAGGCATAGAAACTTTAACTTCTTTTCCGGTTGCTACCAGCAGTCCTGTTTCCTTGTCTCTCTTAAAAACTACAATATTGTCGCTGTCCTGATTTGCTACCAGAATAAATTCTCCTGTTGGATCAATGATGAAATTCCTTGGTGTTTTACCCAAAACATTTTGATGCCCTACGTAAGTTAACGATCCTGTTTTCTGATCAATTTTAAAAATTACTAATGACTCATGTCCACGGTTGGAGCCATAAAGAAATTTACCATCAGGAGAAATGTGAATATCTGCGCACCACTTTTTTCCTGTAAAATCTTTTGGTAAAGTTTCTACTGTTTGAAAGGCTTCCAGTGTTCCATTCTTATAATTAAATGCGGTAATGGTAGCATTCAGTTCCTGAATTACATACGCAAATTTCTGATTCGGATGAATGGTAAAGTGCCTTGGTCCCGAGCCGGGTAAAGCGCTTACAAAGGGAGGATTTCCCGGTGAAAGCAAGCCTGTCCTGTCGTTCAATGTGTATACGAATATCTTGTCTGTACCCAAATCAGGCACAAAAATATCTTTGTTGTTAGGAGCGATATTTACAGAATGTACATGAGGCATGTCCTGCCTTTCAGGGTTGATACTTTTTCCTGTATGCTGAATAGTTTGAGTAGCGCTATCAAGAGAACCGTCTGCCTTGGTGGGGAGGATACTCAGGCTTCCTCCTTTGTAATTGCCTGCCACAACCCATTTTCCGGTTTGATCCACACTAATATAGCATGGACCTGCTCCACCCGAAGATTGTGTATTCAATAAAGTAAGGATCCCGGAATTTTTGTCAAAACGAAAAGCATTTACAGCTCCCCCTTCATCCATTTCTTCAACAGAATAAATGAATTTTTGATTTTGAGTAATTGTTAGAAAGGTCGGATTTTTAATTCCTTTGGCGGTACTTACATAAGTTAAATTGCCGGTTTTTGTATTAAATTTATAGACATAGATTCCTTCGCTGGTCTTGGCAGTATAGGTTCCTACGAAAAGGTAATATTCAGAAACCGGCTTGGCGTTTTGACTAAATGCGAAAAAGAATGTTAGACAGCTAAGTAAAAATGACAGGCTGGCTTTTTTCATAATTTAGGTTGATGTTTATTCTTGTTTTTTACAAATGTATTATTTTTTTGCGCTTGTTTTATAGCCGATCGTTTTTCTTGGTTTGGGATTTTCTTTTTTTTCCAATAACTCATCCAAATATTTAAAAACTAATTCAATGTTTTTGCTTTGATTATTTACTTTACTTTTTATTTGTTCTATCTCTAAACGTAGTTCGGTATTATCCATTAACATTTGCCGGACACGCGTAAATATCCTGATGATCTGGATGTTCATTTTAATGGCACGGGGACTGCTCAAAACACAGGATAACATCGTTACTCCCTGTTCTGTAAAACAAAAAGGAGCATAACGTAAACCTTGTTTATCTGATTTGGAGGTCACAAATTGTGACCTCCAAACTTCCAGTTCATGATTCGTCATTTCAAACATAAAGTCTTCTGGAAAACGTTCTATATTCCGTCTTACTGCCTGCTTCAATACTTTTGTATCTACTCCGTAAAGCTCCGATAGGTCACGATCAAGCATTACTTTTTGTTCCCTTATATAATAAATCTTATTAATTATTATTTCATCCGGGACCGCTACTGCTATTGTTTTATTTGTCAAAATATAAAAAGATAAAAGCTGGTTAAGAAAACTCTATGAACCATAAAAATATAAGCAAATGTAGTATTCTTTATTGGATTGCAAATTAACAAGAATGGTTTATCTATTCTTCCAGATAACATATACAAAAGGCACTATAGGTGTTTTCATATTTATTAAAAAAATCCGGTATACAAATGTAGCCATTTTAAAAAAGTTCCGCTGCCAGATGTAAGAAAATTGATGCTGCCAGCTCATATTATTTTCTTATGTTTGTTTTATTGATAAAGAAATAAACGAAAAAGTTTCGTCTATTTTCAAAATTCGCTCTGTAAACCCTGCTGGTCGGGATTTTGTGTGTTTGGTTTTTGTGCGTTGCTAATCCCGATCTACCTAACCTTCGGATTTGTAATCCGAGTATCTACAAATGTGA
>OLLH01000293.1_pt1 | contig 28778 bp, 21 predicted proteins | sample 1604451 | NCBI WGS metagenome assembly OLLH01 (sample SAMEA104055714, study PRJEB20765) | soil metagenome | isolation source: soil
ATTGATCCCCCATTTAACTGAAAAAAACATCATTAGTTCAATGTGTAATTTTGATTGGATAATTTCATCATCTTGTTAGCGGTTTAGTATAAGACTACCAGAATCATTTAACAGTATTTAATCAATGTCAAAATTATAATATCTACAAATTCACACCTTGCTCTACCCACATTTAACAAAAAAAACAGTACAAAACAACTATTTTGTTCTTTTTATTAGATAAAATAAATCGAAGCACGTCGCCTCTTGAGAGGGACTCGCATTCTTGCAAGCGCATACGAAAAGACATTGATAGGTTGATCAGATCATTTCACCAAGTTTCCACTTAACCGCATCAAAGTAGTCTCTGCTGTTTTTGCATCATACAAAGCAGTAACTAAACGGTTATTAGCTTCTGAGAATGATAGCTGGGCTGCCTTTACATCTAAGGCGCTGATGTTACCCAATCGATACCGTTCCATAACAGCATCAATATTTTCTTGCGCCACTTTTAAATTTTCTTTTTCTAAATCCAATAGGTCCATCTTATTATTAAAATCATTATACGCCTTGCTAACGGAAGCGTCCAATTGATTTTTAACCATGCTGTAATTCAATTTACTATTTTGAAAAGATAGCTGTGAACTTTTATATGTTCTGTCCAATTGAAAGCCATTAAATAAATTCATGGTAGCCGTAAATCCCACATAGGGGCCTATTGTTTGGTTAGATAACTGAAACCCGGATTGTGATTGTGATTGTGAAAAATTATATCCGGCATTTAATCCAATACGTGGGTACTGTTGAGCAAGAATCTCTTTCATTCCTAATTTTGATATCAGGATACTTTTATCTGCTTGTTGTAAACTAACGTTCTGTTGAAGATTCTTTTTAAGATCATCAATAGACGGATGATAGCTGATTAAAATAGAATCTGTAACATCAAATTTTACGTTCGGATCTCTTCCCAATAACTCGTTTAAAGAAATTTCACCGTTTTCCATAGTTGTTTTTTGCTTCATGAAAGCTGATTTATCTGCGTTAAAATCTACTTTTGCTTGCAAAAAAGCAAGTTTGGAATCTACTCCGATTTGAAACTTAGTTTCTGAGATCCGTATTCTTTCCTGGGATATATCCATGCTTTGCAGAATTACTCTAAGCATTTGTTTTTGCAACACCACACTATAATAGGTATTAATAATATTTTCTACAGCTCCCTCGATTGTAATCTTAGCATTCAGCTCACCCATATCACTTAACTGCTTCAATCGCTCATAAGTAGCAAACATCCCCATTCCATCAAACAAGGTCCAGTTCAATGCTGCTCCGGCAATTAAAGAACTCGATTTTGCATTCTTCCTGTTTTGTTCCTGCCCGCTCGCAAATATCTGTTTACTATCCACAATGCTATTATTTTGGGCAGCATTCAAATTCACTTGTGGCAGCATTCCTGCGTTTCCAGGATATACTTCATTCGCTGCAATCAAAGATTGATTCTTTGATATTTGAATGGAGTAGTTGTTTTTCAATCCTATTTCTATGGCCTGTTCGAGACTTAGTTTTTCCTGCGCGAAAAGATTTGAGGGGATACAAAGGGTGATTAGTAGTATGATTTCTTTTATGTATTTCATTTAAATTAACTGTTATTATTACCCAGCCAAAGTATGCAATAAACTTAACGCCTCCAAAACATTTTGAGAATTTTTGATGTTTGAAATGACAAAGCAGGAGTTTGAAAATTGGAGGACACAATTCACGAACCTCCAAAGAAGATAAGCAAGAATTACGGCATCTGCGAGGATGTTTTGTCTTGTTCATTTAATGTATTTTCCGGATCTTCACTAAATGAAGTATCGCTTTGCATATAATCAATGCTAGTATCTTCCTCATCATTCCAGACATGTTTAGGTGTTATGTCTCCTGATTTTCTAAAATAATAGGCAAAGAAAATACCTGCTACTGCCCCCATGAGATGCGACTCCCAAGAAATTTCTTCTACCACCGGCAATATTCCCCACACCATACTTCCATATAAAAATGTTACCAACATAGATATCGCCATAGCGGCAGTGTCCTTTCTGAATATCCCGCTAAAGAATAAAAAAAATACAAATCCATATACCAGTCCGCTGGCTCCTATGTGATAGGATGGGCGTGCAAAGCACCACGTCCATATTCCGATCATAAGGTACATTCCCAAGAAGGCTTTTAATGCAAATTTCCGATAAAAATACAGGATGCCTACAGACGAAATTAGCAAAGGCAGGGTGTTAGATATTAAATGCTTAAAATCTTTATGTATAAGAGGCGCAGTAATAATACCTTTTAATCCGTCAACAGTAAGAGGGTAAATTCCCCAATTGTAAAAGTTCATTCCTAAGAAATATTCCAGGGTTTTTATAATCCATAATAGTAATACGAAACTTAATGGAAGAGTAATGCTCTTAATAAGTTTACGTGTGTCATCATTCATTGTATTTAATCTCCTTTATTTATTATGCTAAGATAAATAAAATGCTTTTGGAAATAATTTCTAAAGCATAAATGATTGTATTTATAAGTATTTTGATATGAAATGAAGCATAAGCAAAGGCATACCAACAGGTAATGAATCCGCCTGAGGCGGATGCAAATTCGATATGACCATTAAAAAACAAATTATATACATATGAAATTGTATTTATAAAAAATATTGCTTTATTTTGTAGGTATAAAAATAACAATTTGGTGTTTGAGTATAAATTTCCTCATTTAATTTTTTTATATCCATTTATAGAAAGTATAGGCACATTTAAAAAATTGCACGATAATTTCATATTGTAAAACTTTAATCAATAAACTATCTCTAACTAAAAATTAAAATCTATGAAAAAAGCGAACACATTATTTAATTATTCTTGTTTGATATTGATTATTTTAATGGGCTCATGCAGTCAGGTAAGGTATTCGTATTTAAATAAAACTCTCCGTGAGAAGCAATCTATTGACAAACAATTTGTAATTGATGAATTGAAAAAACAAGAAAATCGGAAAATTGTTTCTCCTTCTAATGATATAAAAGCTTCTCCTGCTGCATTGGTTGATCCATGTATAAATACAGAAGGCGAAATTTTTTCTTCTAATGCAAATTTAAATAAGGCTGAAAAATCAATTGAAAAGAATACAAAAAAAAGTATCTCTGCTTCCATTTTAAAAAGAGCTTTAGCCTCAAAAATAATTTCAAAACTTCCTAATAAATTAAAGGCTTCTTTTGCCGAAAATAAAAATATTGCCAGCCGTCAAAATAATCAAAGAGGGAACAACAGTTTACTTTATATTATCATAGTGGTTATTCTTATATTGGTCCTTCTGAACCTTCTTGGTGGTCTCAGTAGTGGTATAGGAGGTTTATTATGGTTAATTATAACGGTTCTAGTAATACTACTCCTTTTACGTTTGCTAGGATTAATTTAATATAAAATATATTTCATAAAAAAAGTCCTCTCGAATTGAGAGGACTTTTTTTATTCTTACCACGCCCTTTATTAATACCCAAAAATATCTTCAAGCGTTAAAAACTTCACCTTACCGTATTTATTCAAATAGTTTAAATCCATTTTACTCTTGTTACCCAGCACCAGAATATTGGCTTTTTTATCTTTAATGTATTTAGCATGAAAATCTTTCATCATACCAAAAGTCATAGCGGGTACTTTCGTATAAATATCTTTGCGATAATCGTAATCTAAGCCTAATTTTTTTGCTCTTTCATAATTGAATAACACGGCTGCTTTAGTAATACGTTCTGTCTGCATCTTTTGTAAAATAGCTTCCTTCGCACCGGCGAAAAGCAAATCAGACTCCGGCATATTGTTCAGTAAGTTCGTCATGCCGTCCATTGCTTCCGGAAGCTTACCCAATTGGGTTCCGATATAGGTAACAATATAATGCGATTTAATCAGACGGGTGGGATTTGAATACGAAGAAAAAACAGAATATGCCAGGGCTTTAGACTCACGCATTTCCTGGAACACAACAGAAGACATACCTCCACCATAATATTCATTAAACAAAGCGATGATCGGTAAATTTTCTTTGTTAAACGCTTCTCCTTTCGACAGTATCAGGATCTCCGCCTGTTTCATATCATAATTAACTACTGATACATTGTTTTCAGTAGTGGTTAATTCTTCAAACTTAACGGGAGCAGGAACAGGTTTCAGTTGTGACGGCATCTTATGTAAATTATTAAGAGAGGCTGTCAATGTATTTTCCGGCTTAGGGCCGTAATATAATATATGATGCTCATAGGAATTAATTTCCTTTATAATGACTGTAAGTTCTTCCGGCTTCAACTCTTTTAATTCTTTTTCAGAAAGAATATTGGTAAAAGCTGATTTAGGACCATACTTTCCATAACTGGCCATAGCACTCCAAAGGATAGCATTCTTATTTAACTTTGCATCAGCTCGTTTTTTCAAGATATCGTTTACAAGATTATCAAGAGCTGCTTTATTCGGCTGTACATCTGCCAATAATGATTCGAATAATGCTACTGCTTTTTCAAAATTTTCACTCAAGCCACTCAAACTGACATATACCTGATCTTCAGAATTGAATACGTTGAAAGAACCACCCAGCTTATAAAATTCTTGTTGTATTTGAGCAGGAGTATATTTGGAAGTACCTAAATAAGGAAGATAACTGATAGCAATGCCCAACTTTTTGTCATTGTTACTACCCATCTCAAAAATATAATACAGATCGAACAAATTATTTTCTGTATTTGCTTTATAATTAATAGCTACATTATTATTTGTAAGATGCAATTGCTTTATATCTTTTGCATACTCTAAAAATACCGGTTTTATTTCAGGAACTTTTGTTTCCAATATCTGTTTTACAAAAGGAGATTCGTCATTTCGATTTATCTGAACGGGAGTAATAGCAGGCTTCTCTACCTTTATAACATTTTTATCTTCTCCCGTATGTTTATTTATAAGAACATAATTATTGTTGTTGTAATGTTCTTTAACGAAAGCAACAATTTCTTCCTTTGTAATTTTAGAAAGTCTGGTTATCTGGCTAACACAGTCTGACCATTTTTCGTCTAAAATAAAGGCGCTGACAAAAGCTTCAGCACGGGCACTATTTTTTTCATAGGCTTTGATTTTTTCCAGCTTCAATTCATTGATAACGGCACTTAGCAACCAGTCAGGAAACTCACCTTTTTTTAAGAGTTCTACCTGAGAAAGGAGCAGATTCTTAAGTTCTTCAAGGCTTTGCCCTTCACGCGGATCTCCATCCATCACATGAGTTGAATAATCTTTAAGAATAAGTAATCCGGAACTGGAGTTTAATACTTTTTGTGTCTGGTTCAGATTCAAATCCATTAAACCGGCTGTCCCATTGTAAAGAATTTTATCAATCAAGGTAATCATGTCGGCATCCCTGCTCGAAGCCCCTTTGAAACGATAAGCCATCATCAAGGAAGCCGCATTGGGACCATATACATCTTTAACTACCGGTGCTGTTATAGGAGCTTCTACAGCGGGGGTATAAACAGGAATTGGCTTTGATTTAAATTGCCCCCAGGTAGCATCAATCAATTTGATGGTCGTATCCATATCTATATCACCGGATAAACAGATGGCCATGTTATTAGGTACATAATACGTATCGTAATAGGCTTGTATCTTTTTTATAGAGGGGTTTTTTAAATGTTCAATAGTTCCAATAGTGGTTTGAGTTCCATAGGTATTCTTCTGAAACAATCCTTCAAACATCGCTTCAAACATTTTAGTTCCATCGTTATCCAGTCCCCTGTTTTTTTCTTCATACACTGCTTCTAATTCTGTATGAAACAATCGCATAACAGGATTACGGTATCTCTCTGCTTCGATGGCTAACCACTTTTGCAATTGATTGGATGGAATATCATTGACATAAACAGTTTGTTCAAACCAGGTATATGCATTTGTACCCTGTGCCCCAACGCTGGACATCATCTTGTCATATTCGTTTGCAATAGCATACTGAGAGGCCACTCCGGAAATACTATCTATCTGGTGATAAATTCCTTTACGTCTTACAGTATCTTTCGTAACCCGATACACCTCATACATATCAATGATTTTGTTTAACTGCATCTTTTCTTTTTCATAATCTTTCGATCCGAATTTATCTGTTCCTTTAAAAAGCATGTGTTCCAGATAATGAGCCAATCCTGTAGCATCGGAAGGATCATTTTTACTACCTGCTTTTACAGCAATATATGTTTGAATTCGTGGAGCATCTTTATAAACTGTCAGGTAAACTTTCAACCCGTTGTTCAACGTGTAAATCCGGGCTTTCAGAGGATCGTTTGCAACAGATTCGTAAGTGTATTTAGTTGCTTCTTTTTGCTGCGCTCTAACAGGTGTTATGAAAAGGATGATGAAAGATAATCCTACAAGTATTCTTTGTTTTTTGATTTCTATTTTCACTTTAATTTATTTTAAATAATATAATTTAGTTATGGTAAATTTGAACAGTCATGCTGATCCGCCTGAGGCGGATCAGCATGACTGCTTATTAAAATGCTATTTTATTCACCACTAAAAATCCAACTCCAGATCTAATTTATCTTTTAAATCGTTTAGTTGGGGATTGATTTTAGCCATGCGTTTAAATTTGTCCGCTGTCGTGTAAGTCACAACAGCAGGCGCATCAACAATGTTTAATGTAACCTTCAACTGGATGTCATAATTGTCCAGCTCCTTACGTAAAAAACCTAAAAAATTCATTTTGTCGACACTAAGAGCTTCTTCCTGCACTTTATTTTCAATAGTTAATTCTATTGAGTAATCAGAACTTAAATAGGGCTCACGTTTTGTAAGAGTACTGTATAAATTCATATTGCCATCTTGCTGAAGTTTAGCAGTATATTTTTTCCAAACTGTCATTAATTTCTCTTTATCAAAATGACGCTTCTTTGCTGGTTCGGTTGGACTTTCGGAAGATGCAACTTCCTGTTTCTTTACTACAGGAGGAGCCACTTTGGGCTGAATAATACTACTGATAGAATTTGTTTTAGGAACAACGGGAGAAGGCTTAGGGCTATCACTTACAAGTGGTTGTTGAACAGGATTGGAATTCGATTTAGGCTCTTCAACTTTATTCACGGCAGCAGGAAGCGGTATATAGGCTAAAGATTGAATTGATGCCTGAGTTTGTGGTGTTGGAGTAGTATTTACCCCCGCAGATGCAGCAGCAATAGGTGCAGCCGGAGCAGATGATGGAACAACTTTTACGGGTTCAATTTTTTTTGGAGGAGCTTCGGTATTTACCTGGAGCTTAACAGGATTATTTATATTACAAAGCTTCAACAAAGCCAGCTCTACGTGTAAACGCTGGTTGTTTGCCATTTTATATTGAACATCGCATTGATTGATGATGTTCAACGTATTCAATAAAAACGGAACTACACTTTTTGATGCCTGCTCTTTGTATTTTTCTTTAATGTTGTTGCTTACCTCCAAAAGCTCGATGGTAGCATTGTCTTTACAAACCAATAAATTTCTGCAATGTTCACCTAGTCCGTTTATAAAATTATTGCCGTCGAAGCCATTGTTTAAAATTTCATTGAACAACAATAAAGTTGAAGGTATATTGAATTCTAAAAGGGCATCTACAGCTTTAAAATAATAATCGTAATCAAGGATGTTCAGATTGTCTATTACAGCTTTATATGTTATTTTATTTCCTGCAAAACTTACCATCTGATCGAACATTGATAATGAGTCGCGCAAGGCTCCATCCGATTTTTGTGCTATAATGTGCAACGCATCAGGCTCTGCTTCTATGTTTTCTTTTTCTGCAACGAATGCCAGGTGCCTTGCGATATCTTCTACCTGGATCCGGCTAAAATCGAATATCTGGCAACGGGATAAAATGGTAGGTAAAATTTTATGTTTCTCCGTAGTGGCTAAAATAAAAATTGCATACGAAGGGGGCTCTTCCAATGTTTTTAAAAATGCATTGAAGGCACTTTGAGAGAGCATGTGCACCTCATCAATAATATATATTTTTTTCTTAATTCCTTGATTTGGCGCAATCCTTACTTTCTCTACCAACCCACGTATATCATCAACAGAGTTATTGGAGGCAGCATCCAATTCTAAAATATTTAAAGAACTTCCATTATTGAACGAAACGCAGGACTCACACTCGTCACACGCCTCCGTGGAAGAAGAAATATTAAAGCAATTAATCGTTTTTGCTAAAATACGGGCGCAGGTGGTTTTACCTACTCCTCTTGGTCCGCAAAACAAAAATGCCTGGGCAAGATGATTGTTCCTAATAGCATTTTTTAATGTTGTTGTAATAGGTGCTTGCCCCACCACAGTATCAAAAGTAGCCGGGCGGTATTTACGGGCAGAGACAATAAAATTTTCCATCTATACTCTATTTAATTCAACAAAGTTAAAACTTTTCGGGAGAGGTGAAAATACTGAAAGCCACCTTCCCATAATCACGTTCTTCCTTAAGATTTGGGTGCTCTGCAAAATGAATATCTGAAGAATGTTCTAATACAAACCACCCATTAGGGTTCACTATTTTTTTCTCAAAAATTAAATCAGGTATTGTTTTGGCTTCTTCCAAATCATAAGGAGGGTCTGCAAAGATGAAATCGTAGGTCTCGTTACAAACTTTCAAAAATTTGAAAACATCATATTTGATCACCTTTGCATGTGGAGCGCTTAACCCATTCAGGCTTTCCTGAACAAACCGTACGCATTGAAAATTCAGATCAACACATGTTATATTGGGACAGCCTCTCGAAACAAATTCATAGCTGATATTACCCGTACCGGTAAACAGGTCCAATACTTTTAAATCTTCAACATGGAAATTGTTATTGATAATATTGAACAAACCTGTTTTAGCAAAATCTGTTGTAGGACGAACAGGTAAATTTTTTGGCGTATTTATATGCCTCCCCTTAAATTTTCCGCTAATTATTCGCAAGTGACTGGCTTAATAAACTATAATAAAAATGAGAAGGGATCGTATCGAATTTATAGCTGTATTCATTGTTTTCGTTCCTGCTACCAAAACTAATATTCCGAATATATTTGAAAAGGATCTGGTACAAGGCTGAATTTTTTTCTATCTCCCCGATAAGCACTAATTCCAGCTCTTCCGGATTCAAATGTAACTGCTCGCATACAAAGAGCAAATAGTAAATAAAATCTTCACTGGTCTGATGTTGAAATGTATTAAAAAACACCAGCTTTTTTCCTTCTGTTACGATAACTTCAAAATGAGAAGACTGAACATGCACGAATACTTTACGCTTCGATTGGTTTTTATATTGGGAGATAACACTTTCTATTAAAGGAGAAACAAAATGATGAACTTGCACTTGAGGAAATAATTTATTTAATAAATCGGCTATTGCCTTAGGAATTGAGAATACAACGTAGGTATCAATATTTTTAATATAATCTGAACTAACCGTTTCACTTTCCTCTACCGTATGATTAAAGCTTAAATAGGTATACGCTTTTTCTTTTTCAAACAAAGGAGCCGGCATCAATGTGTATTTATTATTTACAAAGCTTGCAGAGATGTTTTTATATGAACTTTTCAATAGTTCATTTTGCTCAAAGATCTCATGTACCTTCTCACACAATACTACATCATTGTATGCCTTTTGAATGGGAAACATTTTCAGTACAATAAATTTATTGCGAACGCTATCTAAAATGCAAAATGAAAAAACATCAAAACCTATTTCTAAATAAAGCGAATAATCCTTGCTATTGTCCTGCACAAAAGATTCATCGACAATACTGAAGGAAGCTTTAACTTTGTGAATTGTGTTTGGCATTTGTGGAATAAAATGAGTCTGCAAAGCTAACATTTTTTATTCTGAAATTACAGGCTTATTGTGTTAAAATTAACCACTAGGAACACAAAGGTTTACACAAAGGACACAAAATATTATGATTAACTCTTTGTGCTCTTTGTGTGTTTTTTCTTTGTGCCCTTTGTGGTAAATAAGCCACTACAATTAATTGTACCTTCGACCAAAATTATGGAGGATTTACAAAAGGTAAAACAAGCGCTGAAAAAACAATTTGCTTTCGACCCTACACAAGGCCAGGAAAAGCTTATTGATGCTATAAGTAAATTCTTAATTGCACCCGAGCAACAAGCTGCTTTTTTAATTAAGGGATATGCTGGAACGGGGAAAACTACGATCATAAGCGCTTTGGTTAAAATGCTCCCCGAATTTAAGATCAAGTCCGTTTTATTGGCACCGACTGGAAGAGCCGCAAAGGTATTGTCCAACTATTCAGGTAAGATTGCTTTTACCATCCATAAAAAAATATATAAACAAAAGGCCACCGGAGGAGGAACCTTGCAATTTGTCCGTCAGCCCAACCTTCATACCAACACCCTGTTTATCGTGGATGAAGCCTCCATGATCTCCAATCAGGGGGATGATCTTAAGTCCTCCAACCAAAAAAATCTGCTGGATGATTTAATCCATTATATTTATGAAGGCACGAATTGCAAATTGATATTAATAGGCGATACCGCTCAACTACCACCTGTCGGATCAAATGAAAGTCCGGCCCTTGATCTCGACTATTTAAAATCTTCCTTTGATTTAGAAATTAACGCTATTGAACTAACGGAGGTCGTACGGCAGAAAAAACGATCCGGCATCCTGGAAAATGCAACAAAGGTCAGGGAGCTCATCCGGAATGGATCAGAAATAATTCCAGAGTTCATTACCAAAGGGTATCCCGATATCTACCGAATGACAGGTGAACGACTGGAAGACGGGCTGAACTACGCTTACAATAAATTTGGAGTCGAGGATACTATCATCATCTGCCGTTCAAATAAAAATGCTAATTTATACAACCAGCAAATCAGAAGTCGCATCCGATGGATGGAAGAAGAAATTGCGACCGGTGATTATATGATGGTGGTGCGCAACAATTACTTTTGGTTATCCGAAGAGTCGCAAGCCGGGTTTATTGCCAACGGAGACATTATAGAGATCCTGAAAGTGAAAGGTTATCTTGAACTTTATGGGTTTCGGTTTGCGAATGTATTGTATCGACTCGTAGATTTCCCCAATGAACCTCCTGTGGAATCCACTATTATGTTGGATACTATCATGGCCGAAACTCCCGCTTTGAGTTATGCGGATAACAAAAGATTATACGAAGCAGTGATGGAAGATTACATGGATATACCTGACAAAAGAAAACGTGTTCAGGAGGTTAAGAAAAACCCCTACTTCAATGCCTTACAAGTTAAGTTTGCTTATGCCGTTACGTGTCATAAGGCCCAGGGCGGACAATGGAAAGCTGTCTTTATAGATCAGGGATATTTAACAGATGAAAAGGTCAACACTGAATTTCTGCGGTGGCTTTATACTGCTATTACCCGCGCTTCGGAGGAGCTTTTCCTTGTGAATTTTAATACACAATTTTTCGATGAAAGTTAAAAGGTCTCATTATTGCTAAAGGAAATGAGTATGATTCTGAATCAACAACAGAGGATGAATCCGCCTGAGGCGGATGCGAATGCCATCTGGCCAATAAAAATAATTATATACAGATGAAAACTATACTACTCCTTTTATGCAATGATAAACAATTCCGGAATAAAATTTATTGCCTCCCATATAGCTGAAAATAAAACAATCTCAATACATTTAAATTGTTGACATGAATAAATTTCTCCTCATCCTTCTTCTCATTTCTACCTCTTCATATTCCCAGGAGCCACTCGTTATTGATCTGCAAAAAGATTCAAGATTAATAGAAATTATTAACCTTAAAGAAAAAGGAAATTTTTTAATTACAGGAAAAGATATTCAAATGGAGAATGGGAAAAACAAAGTTAAACCCGGCGATCTTGATACCCATTTGGTATACATTTCTTCTGACCTGAAAGTGAAGTGGAATAAACCTTTTCCGTTAGAGCCCGACAATATGGTCGAAGATTATTATGTGGCTTGTTCCGATTCATTTATATATTTTATTGAGATATTAGGAGCCACTTTAACCAAATCCAATTACCTGATAACACAAATTGATTATGCAGGTGTAACAAGGATATTTGAATACAATGTTCCGTTTAAAATTGATAAGTTGTATGATTTGTACTGCGATAAAGATTACCTGTATTTCTTTTATGACGAATTCAATGATTCTAAAAAACCCTATCATTTTCTAGGTATCAGTCATAGTAATTTTCAAGTTATTCCTATCAATATCGCCTTACCAAAAATACTTAAGAAAAAAGAGGAGTTAAGTTATCAAAGACGCATCTTTACAGGAATCAACAATGACTTATTTTATTTTTATTCCAAGTCGGCCAAATCCAGTAATGATTGTAGCTATGAGTTTTCTTTAGTGAATAAAAAAGGAGTGGTGGATGCTGCTAGTTTTATTCTGGATGGGTCGTTAGATAATGGTCAATATATTGCGCCTACCAATAACCCCCACCTCCTACAAAGTTGGACAGATGACGAATTTAATTTCTACACTAATGGAGATGTTATGTATCCCGGCATTGGTTCTTTAGGAGACATTTTTATGGATTTCGATAACCAATGCATCTATTTGTTCGGCAATTACAATAAGGAGCCTTTTAATAATACCGGAGGAAGTGGTAATGTGGCAGGTATTTTTGTAAACAAGTTCGATATTAATGGGAAATCTATCTGGAAAAAAAATATACCTTTTCCAAAAGAGGCGAAAGACCCTTTATTAAAAAAATCACTTTATTCCGACAGGCAATTATTTTTTAAAGTTTTACCGAAATCAGGAACTATTATAATGGAAATTTCATTTGTCAATACGAAAAAGAGGTACAGTTTTTTTCTTGATAAGATGGGGAATTACATGAAAATGAATTCAGCAGAAATTGCTATTATACCAGAAGTTGAGCGGGGGGTTATGCGGACACCGCAATCATTTAAGGGTGATATGGCCTCTCAATATAAAAAACTTAATATGTATATTGACAGCGTTGACACTCCGGGCATGCGTAAATTAGAAGAGCTTAGTAAGTTGAATATGAAAAAAGTAAATCCTGCAAAATTAAAAAATCCGAATTTTGCTTCTTATTCGAACTTATACCATTTAAGCAGATCAACAAAATCAGAAACATTAATTGAATCCGATTTTGGAGAAGGAAAAATAAAACTATATTTATTCCCTTATTGATCTTAAATACTGTTTAATTCTATATGGGTAAAATCTTAAAAAAGGCTATTGTTGTTTTAAAAAGATTTTTGATTTATGGATTTTTGTTAAGCATTGTTTCTGTACTATTTTTTCGTTTTATTCCTATCCCTGTTACACCTTTAATGCTAATTCGCGTAATAGAACAAGCAACAAACAATGAACCTCTGAAGCTCCATAAAGACTGGATTCCATTGGATCAAATTTCGCCCAATATAATATTAGCAGTAATGACTTCCGAAGATCAACGTTTTACTCAACACTGGGGTTTTGATTTCGAAGCCATCCAAAAGGCAATGAAAAAAAATGAAAAAAATCATATCAAAGGAGCCAGTACTATTAGCCAACAAACGGCAAAAAATGTTTTTTTATGGCCTGGACGGAGTTGGTTAAGAAAAGGATTTGAAGTTTATTTTACTGTATTAATAGAAACGTTTTGGTCGAAGAAAAGAATTATGGAAGTGTATCTGAATGTAATCGAAATGGGAGATGGTATTTACGGAACAGAGGCGGCAGCAAGGACATTTTTTAAGCACTCTGCAAAAGATCTCACTTTATCTGAAGCAGCTTTAATTGCTGCAACATTACCAAATCCACGAAGATGGACACCATCAAGACCAACTTCTTATATTTATGCAAAGCAAAACTGGATTCTGAGAAATTCTTTTAGGGTAAAAAGACAAAATAACAGCTGGTAAATTTCAAAATATATATGACAAAAGTAGAGGAATTAATAGACCCTATATAAAAAGCAATTGAGTCAACTCTGCTGAAATATAACTCCTTAAAATTCGAAACAATTTTGATCACAAAAAAAGCCGGAAAAAAATTTCCGGCTTTTTAATTCTGTTTCAAATGCTTATTTAATCATTTGCATTTTGAAAGGCACTTTAATAATAGCCTGGTAATCTTCACCAGCTTCTTGCATATCTTCATCATCTTCTTCGTAGAACCAGTTGATGACAATGTTATGACCTTTTTTACTTAATGATTCTAACTTCTTAAATATATCTAAAATACATTTTGAAGAACTCGTGTTAAAATATTCTAATTGAATATTCACGTTGGTTGGGGTGCTTGGATTTTCCTCATTATGATATTCATCCAGCCATTCCATTATTGGTTTATAAAATTCCACTGAGTTTTCAGGGATTGATCTTCCTTTTATTTCAACAAACCCTTGTTCTGGATCCATTACAACAGTTGGCGTTTTTGTAGATGGTTCTATGGAAATTTTTTTCATAGTAAATGTTCTTTATAGGCTTATTTTAATGTGTAAACTGAAAAAAGAAAAACTATCGTTTATTTTTTGAAAGTTGAATTCTAATTTTTGACCTGATTTTCGAACAATATCAATCATCCCTAATCCACCTCCACCTTTTTGCGAAAACCCTTCGTTATTTAATATTTCCTGATACATTAATTTCAATTCTTCTTTGGAAAGAGAGTTGATTTTTTCCAATCTGTTCCTGAAAGATTCTACCTTTTCATTTAAAATATAATTTCCGGTAAGGATATAATAATTAGAATCATCTTTTCCGATCATTAAAATGGCCGCCTTTGACTCTCCAATAATTTCTTCAAAAAACATCTGATCCATCGACTTCATTTCATCAATATGATGATACAAATTTTGCAGACATTCTACCAAAACATTAAATACTTTTTTCTTTATTTTAGGTTCCTCCTGAATCCGGTCCAGCTTAGTCTCTGTAATGTGCAGGATAGAGGTGAGTAAGTCAGACGTTATTTCACCCTTAAAAGACAGCATTATGTTATTCTGCTGCATTTTGGTAAAAAAGTCGTAAATATCTATCATCTGAGCATTGTTTAGGATATCAGCTGCATGTTTAACAAGGCAAGCAAATATACAATTATTTTTATTTTATAAAAACAAATTAGATTTTATTACAACTTTATTCCAACTACTAAAATATCATCTATCTGCTCCTCTTTACCTCGCCAATTATTGATTCTCTCATCCAATACATATTCCTGCTTAGCCATATCTATATCATTGATTGAAATCAATAATTGCTGAAAGCGTTTGGAAAGGAATTTTTTTCCATCTTTTCCGCCAAATTGATCAGCATAACCGTCTGTAAATAAATAGATGCTATCGCCTTTATTAATCTTAAAAATATTGTTTTTAAATAGTCTCTTTTCTTCAATATGCGATCCTCCAATGGCAAACTTATCGCCTTTGATTTCATTCAACACTCCATTACTAATATGATAAAGAGGGCGATAAGCTGCAGCATATTCTACTTCGTTTTTGTTTAAATCTATAGCGCACAAGGCCACATCCATACCATCGTTTGTTTCTGCATCATCCAGGTTTTGCTTCAAGGACAAACGAACTCCTACATGTAAATTATTTAGTATTTCTGCAGGATTCACGATTCCTTTTTCAAGTACAATTTCATTTAAAAGCGTGTTGCCAATCATCGACATAAAAGCACCCGGTACACCGTGGCCGGTACAATCTACAGCAGCTATGAGGATTTTATCCTTGTTTACGGCAAACCAATAAAAATCCCCGCTTACAATATCCTTTGGCCTAAACATTACGAAAGAATCAGGCAGGGCTTTTAAAATAAGTGACTTTGTGGGAAGAATAGCTTCCTGAATTCTTTTAGCATAATGGATGCTGTCGGTAATATCTTTATTTTTACGTTCAATAATTTCTTTTTGAGAGATGACCTCCAAATTAATTTCTTCTACCTTCTCCTTTTCTTCTTTCAACTCTTTGGTTCTTAATTCTACCTTCTCTTCCAGTATCCGATGTTGTTTTACTAAATTTTTTAAACGAAGTTGCAAGACAATATATATAGATCCAAGTCCTACAATAATACAAAGAATAATAAACCAGGTTCTCAACCAAATAGGCGGAGTAATGCTAAAGCTAAAAGATTGTGGTTCTTCATTCCAAATCCCATCGCTATTGCATGCTTTAACTTTAAAGATATAATCCCCATGTGGTAAGGTCGGGTAAATAGCATGGTTTTCTTTCGTTATAGGCGACCAACCCTTATCCAAGCCTTCCAGGATATACTGGTAACGCACTTTTTCTGGAACGGCCAAACTGATGCCGATAAAATCAAACGTAACATGGTTTTTCTTATAAGGTAATTTTAAGTTGACTGGTAGACCTGTCTCTTTATTCAAACTATCTGCATATGCCAGCAAATCAGCATTCTCAAAAAACAAACGAATATTGGTAATATGGGTTGAAGGCGCTACCTGATTAATCTTATCCTCCAAAGGAATATATTTAATAGCTCCCTTAATAGTACCGAACCAAATCTGGCCTGTTTTATCTTCGTAGACAGCATTTTGATTACACTCTACCCCGGAAAACCCATCTGCTTTACTATAATGTTTAAAAACTTTCTTTCCTGTTTTATTATACTGAGCCATATCCAACTTACTTATTCCTTTGCTTGTACCTATCCATAAATTGTCCTTTTTATCAAATTTCATTAAAACGATACCATCATCAGACAAGCCGTCCCGAACAGTTATTGTGTCTAGTATTGATTTTTTTCCAAGTCCCTGTAATGGAGAATATACATTGATTCCTCCATTGGTCCCAAACCACATGTTTCCCTTTTTATCTTCAGCAATAGAAATTACCTTTTTATTGATAAGTCCTTCCTTTTCAGTAATAATTAAGAATTTAGGATTTATTAAATCGGCAGTTTTAGATAGAAGTTTTAAAACACCTGCATTGGTTGCAAACCAGATATTTCCATTGTGGTCTTCGAATACTTGACGCACAACATTTTCTAATAAACCCTCCTTTTCAGTATAGGAGTGAAAGTTCTTTCCGTCATATGCAACTATTCCACCGCGTGTAGCAAACCATAAGTTTCCTTTTTTATCTTGAAGAATTGAATACACACTTTGTCCGATTATGCCATCTTTGGAAGAGTAATTATTAAATTTTTTTCCGTCAAACATACTCAATCCTCCACCTGTACCGAACCAAATATTTCCTTTTAAATCCTGAAAAATGGACCAAACTTTATTATGTATCAGACCATTCTTATCATTATAATTCGTATAATTCTTACCATCAAATTTGGTAACACCGGAAAAAGTAGCAAACCAAAAATTATTTTGCTTATCTTGAAAAATAGAATTTACAATATCATTACTCAGGCCATCTTCGGTAGTATAACTTGCAAAACACCTGCGGGAATATTTGTTAATGCCGCCACCATTGGTTCCGCACCATAAATTTCCTTCACGGTCTTCAAGAATACAATATATTGTATTGTGACTCAGTCCCTGATTGGTGGTATAATTCGTAAAAGTAAAACCGTTAAATTGACTCAACCCACTATTGGTGCCCAGCCATATATGACCCGATCTATCTTCTGCAATAGACCAAATACCATTATGAGGTAATCCGTCCTTTACAGTATAATTTATAAAACGACTTTCAGTGAAACGGCTCAATCCTTTATTCGTGCCAAGCCATATATGTTGCAAACGATCCTGGTAAATGGAATAAACGGCATTTCCGGGAAGTCCATCTTTCATAGAATAATTTTTGATTTTTTTGCCATCAAACCTGTTCACTCCATCAAGGGTACCAAACCAAATATCACCAGTATTATCCTGCATGATGGACCATACAACAGGACTATTCAATCCTTCCTTCTCTCCATAATTAATGAATTTAACACCATCAAATTTACTTACTCCTCCTCCATTAGAGCCCATCCACATATTACCATCCCTATCTTCCATGATCTTTAATATATTATCATAGCACAAGCCATCTTTTACAGTATAGGTAACAAAGTTTTTTCCATCGTATTTAGTAACACCACCATCGGTCCCAAACCATAAATTTCCTTTACGATCTTCAATAATAGAATAAACATTATTATCAGCCAATCCATCTTTTTTTGTATAATTCACAAAACTTACACCATCGTATTTACAAACGCCTCCTGTGGCAGTACCAATCCATAAATTGCCTTTTTTATCCTGGAATATTGAATTTACCTGAGATTGTGATAATCCATCTTCTACGGAATAACTTTTAAAATTATAATGCTGTGAAAAAGAAGAAACAGGAAGCAATAGACTTATAACTGCACATAGAATGCAGGTTCTGAAAAAATTATAAAAAGGCTTAATCGGGTTCATTCAAAAGACTTAATCGTGATAAAGATAAAATTTAAATAGTTAAAGTCTAAAAAATCAAATCCCTTTTTTTAATGTTACTTTTGTTCATCTCCTTTCAGAGGGCGATGAGCTAAAAAAGGTAGGATTGTTATGAAGATTTTACAGATTTGCTACCGGGTTCCTTTTCCTGCCAATGACGGTGGAACTATTGCCATGTTCAATCATACAAAAGCATTTCACAAGAATGGTCATCAGGTGCATATTCTGGCAATTAACACTAAAAAACATCACGTAGATATAAAACATTTACCAAAAGAGTTTAGTGACGTTGCTACAATGGATGCGGTTAATATTGACACATCCATCAAACCTCTGGATGCCTTTTTTAATTTGTTTTCAAGAAAATCGTATAATATCCAACGATTTATAAGTACCTCTTTCGAAAAAAAACTTACTCAACTATTGCAAAAAAAAGAATTTGACATTGTGCAACTTGAAAGCATTTTTGTGGCTCCGTATATTGCAACAATCCGAAAATACAGTAAAGCTAAAATAGTATTGCGTTCACATAATGTAGAGTTTAAAATATGGGAACATTTATCTAATGCCTGTTCTTCTTTTCTTAAAAAAAGTTACCTTAAACTACTTACCCGAAGATTAAAAAAATATGAACTGGGTTTATTGAACAGCTACGATGCCATTGCTGCGATTACAGATGAAGATGCTGCCGTGTTTAAAAAATTGGGCTGCACACTTCCTATAACTATTGCACCTGTAGGCATTAACATTGAAGAATATAGTACACAAGATCCTCGACGAGAATTTCCAGGTGTATTCCATTTAGGAGCCATGGATTGGATGCCGAATGTAGAAGCAATAGAATGGTTTTTAAAAAACGTTTGGAAAGATTTACACATTGAATATCCTGACCTTAAGTTTTACATCGCCGGACGAAAAATGCCTAAATGGCTTAAAGAAGAAAATGACCAGAACATAATAGTAGAAGGAGAAGTTCCTGATGCTAAAAAATTTATGTCTTCAAAAACTATAATGTTAGTACCTTTGCAATCAGGAGGGGGAATGCGCGTTAAAATAGTTGAAGGTATGGCTTTGGGCAAAACGATAATTTCTACGAGTCTTGGAGCGGAAGGAATTCCATATACTCCTGACAAAGATATCCTGATTGCTAATTCACCTAATGAATTTAAAGCAATGATAGTAAGATGCATCAACGACAAAAGTTTTTGCGAAAACATCGGTAACAATGCAATAAATCTTGCAAAATCTCATTTTGATACTAACTTAATCGGACAACATCTTTTACAATTTTATCAAGGGCTTATAAACAAATGAAACACTCCAGACCTCTCCTTATAAAGGGATATGAATCCGCCTCAGGCGGAGAGTGTTCCATCCGGCCATGTTAAAACAAATTACGGATGAAACTGAAATTATTTGTAATCCTTTCAAGAGTGCCTTATCCTTTGGAAAAAGGAGATAAACTAAGGGCTTTTAATCAAATAAAACTTTTGAGTAAAAGCTTTGACATTATCTTGTTTGCAATGAATGATAAGAAACTCGATCCAATGGCGCTCGAGCAGTTAAAGCGTTATTGCAAGGCTATTAAATTTGTTCAACTCCCGAAGGCAACTATTTTCACAAATATGGTTCGCGCTTTTTTTTCCGGTTTACCTTTTCAGGTTGGCTATTTTTATAATCCAAAGATTCAGAAAATGTTGGACGAGTATCTCAACAAACACCAGCCCGACTTAATTTATTGCCAGTTAATCAGAACGTCTGAATATGTAAAACATGTGAAGCACATACCAAAGGTATTGGATTATATGGATGTGTTTTCAAAGGGAGTTGAACGGTGGGCTGCAAAATCATCTTTCCCTTTAAGTATGATTTTAAGGATGGAATATAAACGGTTGTTAAAATATGAGAATACTATATTTAATTACTTTGATTTAAAAACCATTATTTCAGAACAAGACAGAGCTCTTATCTTTCATCCGAATAATCAACAAATAAAAATAATCAAGAATGGAGTTGATATGGATTTCTTTTATCCTCAGGAAATCACTGAGCAATACGACCTGTTATTTAGTGGCAATATGAATTATCCACCTAATATAGACAGCGCCTTATACCTTGTAAACGAGATTCTTCCGATTGTTGAAAAAAACCAAAAATATAAGAATATTAAACTATTGATTGCAGGAGCTTCTCCTCATAAAAAAATTCTTGCACTCCAATCAAGTACAATAACAGTAAGTGGATGGGTTGAAGATATACGCGAATGTTTTTCTCAATCTACTATTTTTATTGCGCCAATGCAATTGAGCATTGGATTGCAAAATAAATTACTGGAAGCCATGGCCATGAAAAAACCATGCATTACATCCCGACTTGCCAACAATGCCATTAATGCTCCGGAAAAGGATTGTATTCTGGTAGCTTCCACTCCTGAAGAATATGCCCATCATATTATAACCCTGTTGGATAATAAAGAAGAGGCAAAAAGGCTTGCCGAAAAGGGTTATAATTTTGTATTACAAAATTATAACTGGGAAAAGATTACCGAAGATTTAAGTAAAAATCTCCGTGAAATCCATGCATCATTCAAAAAAAAAACACTATCTTCAAGATGAATAAATGCATCTCTGTTCTTGAAAAAAAACGTACTACTCTTACTCCTGCAAATTTCATTTAATTTCTCTTTTGCTCAGAATCCTGAAAAACTTTATAAAAAAGGCATTGAGGCTTATCTGCAGGGCAATTATGCGGAAGCGGTTATCCAATTAGAAGGTTCATTAAAGAAACTTTACCCGGATTCTGCAATGGTTTATAATGCATTAGGAGATGTTTATAACTACTGGCAGAATTACGATAACGCAATAAGATATTACAATAAAGCAGTTGCCCTTAAATACAGCAAAATTGAGGATACTTACTTTATGTTGAGCACGGTTTATTATAATAAAAAAAACTTTCAAAAATCTTTTGAGTATTGTAATCTTATTCTCGAAGTCAATCCTAAAACACAGGATACCAAAGTATATTGGCGAATCAACCTTTTATACAGTCTTACAGATGATCCTCAGAAAGCAACAGATATTATTAAAAAAGGAGCACTGAATGGAATTATAGAATTTCAGAATTATTGCGAGAAAAGAAGTATTAATTGGAAAGAGTGATCTTTTAAAGAAGGCTGTCTGAAAAGTTAAGAGTTTGTCCTGCTGTCCGCCTGAGGCAGATCAGCATCTGGTATTTCAGAGTAGAATATATATATAATAAACAGATCCTGATCCGCCTCAGGCGGACAGGATGACTGTATCAGTACTTTTGGGGACATCCTTCTTTCTTTGATTATTCAATATTAAAATACCAAAAAACTGCTTAACTTTGCAAAAAAATAATCTCTCAGATTATATTGTATTAAGGACTATAAATAAACCATGCAAGCATTATATCAACTCCATACAATAGAAGAAGCATTAAAAGATATTCAGGAAGGAAAAATTGTTATTGTTGTTGACGACGCTAATCGTGAAAACGAAGGTGATTTTATCACAGCAGCAAACAATGCAACTCCGGAAGTCATTAATTTCATGGCAACATATGGGCGTGGGCTAATATGTGCCGCCCTCACAGAAGAACGTTGCGAAGAGTTAGAGTTAGCTATGATGGTGAATAAAAACACATCTTCTCATGAAACTCAATTCACTATATCTGTTGATTTAATCGGGCAAGGATGTACAACAGGCATTTCTGCAAGCGACAGATCAAAAACTGTTTTAGCGCTTATTGATAAAAACACAAAGCCTTCAGATTTAGGACGCCCGGGACATATCTTTCCATTAAAAGCAAAGAAAGGCGGTGTTTTAAGGCGTTCAGGACATACGGAAGCAACGGTAGACATAGCAAGGCTTGCGGGATTTGAGCCTGCCGGCGTGTTGGTAGAAATAATGAATGCGGATGGCTCGATGGCACGCCTACCCGATCTTATGGAAATATCAAAAAAGTTTGATTTAAAAATTATTTCTATTGAAGATTTGATTGCTTACCGTTTAATAATGGAAAGCCTCATTGAAAAAGAAGTTTCCATAAAACTACCCACTGAATGGGGCGAATTTAAATTGGTTGCATACAAACAAATCAACACAGATCAGGAACATATTGCATTGATAAAAGGAGAATGGACGAAAGATGAACCTGTCTTGGTGCGTGTGCATTCTTCTTGCGTTACCGGAGACATTTTTGGATCCTGCCGTTGCGATTGTGGTGCGCAACTCCATAAATCGATGGAGATGATTGAAAAAGAAGGCAAAGGAGTTATAGTATATATCAATCAGGAAGGAAGAGGCATTGGATTACTCAATAAATTAAAAGCCTACAAGCTTCAGGAACAAGGACGTGATACAGTGGAGGCAAACCTTGAGCTGGGCTTTAAAATGGATGAACGCGATTATGGTGTTGGCGCACAAATTATTCGTGACCTTGGCGTAACAAAAATGCGTTTGATATCAAACAATCCCACTAAACGAGCGGGCTTAGTTGGCTATGGACTTGAGATTATTGAAAATATTCCTATTATTATCGAATCCAATAAACACAACAAACTATACCTGGATACCAAACGGGATAAAATGGGGCATTCTATTTAAATTTCCTTTTTAATAGCGGTATTTTTTCATCAACCCTTTCTTTTAAAATTCTTATACGCTTACAGAACTCATTCTGCGATTAGGTATAGTTATTGATTTTCATATTGTCTGTTTACAATCAAAAACGAACATATGAAATATCTAATCGCTTTCGCATTTATTCTAATCAATCTTTATTGCTTCGCTCAGGATCAGACCACTGTTGAATATTATCCGGGCGGAACAAAAAAAAGTGAAACACCACTAAAAGACGGAACCTCCATTGGATGGTATGAGAATGGACAAAAAGAAAGCGAAACCCAATATATAAATGGTGCCCCGGATGGAAAAACAATAAAGTTTTTACCGAATGGAAATAAAGCTTTTGAAGGATATATTAAGAACAATAAAAATTCGGGTAACTGGGTTTGGTTTCATGAAAATGGAACCAAAAAACAGGAAGGACTATACAATGAATCTGGAGAAAATGGAAACTGGACCTATTGGTATCCGAATGGAAAGATGAGCAAACAAGGTACATTCAGAGATGGGAAAAAAAACAGGAGCTGGAAATATTGGAATGAAGATGGAACTCTTAACAAAGAAGATTTTTATAAAGAAGGAATATTAATAACTCCTTAAAATTCATGTAACCTCTTAAATAAAATTAGCGAAATATTTTTTTTGTTAAACCACTTTATAATTGTTTACTTTACGCCATCGTATTATTTAATCAATGGGTCTAACTTTTTAATTTAAAACCAACTTTAAATCACGTACATTATTCTGTTTTCTTTTTCAATCATTTCTTTTCAATCTTGCGATCCGGCACCTCCTGATACAAGAAGTCAAAACTTTTTTGTACTCACAAAATCTGGAGGTAAAGGATGGCTAAGGACTGACGGAGGAGTACAACTGCAATTCTACACAAATGGAGACCTCTATGACTTTGGATCCCCATCAGAAACTTGGGTTTTAGATAAGAACGATCCTAATACACTTTACGTAACTGACTTAGGTGGTTCAGTTCAGCCTTGGGGAATTATTCACGCTTGGGATGCAGAGTTGGCACTCTACGCCTTATTCGGGTGTAGAGTGGATTTTCCATTACCAATAGCATCTGTTTTTAAATGCAAAACAAATTTAGAACGATAATATACGGGTTGCTTATTACTTTTTTGGGAGTAGTAAACAACCCGTATATTTTTGCACAGTCTTATAAAGGAGGCTTGCGTGTGTACACCATTGATGCTTTTTCGGGCAGTGCAGTTCCTGATGTCAACATACAAATTGTTGGAAAAAGTGATACCCTTAAGAAAAGTGTAAATTCTGTGGGGTATTTATATTTGGATTCTGTACCTGTTGGATATTACAATGTACTCTGTTCTCATGTTGCTTATGAAACTTTTGTTGTTTCGAATATTGAAATATTATCCGGCAAAAGTAAAGAACTGCGTATTAGTCTGGTACCTCAATCTATAAAAATACCGGAATTTACAGTTGTAGCTCCTAAAGACGCATTCAAACCCTCCAACGAATTAATAACATTAGCTCCAATCATATTGATTTTTCCCAATCCAGCAGAATGCCTGGAACAGTTGGCGATCCTGCCAGAGTAGCACAAAATACTTCCGGAGTATCGAACAACAACGACCAAACAAATAATATCATCGTAAGAGGTAATTCTCCCCGTTATGTGCAATGGAATATTAATGGGGTAGAAATTCCTAACCCAAATCATTTCATTAACTCACTTAACGGTGGCGGTGGCGTTATCTCCATGTTGAGTACAAATGCTTTAGCAGATGCCGACTTCATGACAGGAGCATTTCCTGCAGAATATGGCAATGCCCTTTCGGGCCTTTTTAATATTAGCCTCAGAAACGGGAACCAATCGGCACGAGAATCAACAGTTCAATTAGGAATGCTGGGGATTGAGGCTTCTACAGAAGGCCCATTTGGGAAAAATACAGACAAAACATACCTGGTTAATTATCGGTATGCAAACTATGGTTTTCTGGAAAAAATGAAACTAATTGACGGGACTCTTGTGCCAAGCTTTCAAGACCTTACAATCAACATAAACCTGCCTACCAAAAAAATTGGAACGTTTACCATTTTTTCAATTAATGGAAAGAGCGATGTATTATTTTCACAATATGGTGAACCTAATCAAAATGCGGTTCTGTTGAACACTTCAGGAGTACAGCATAAGTATTTTTTCAATCCGAACAGCTCTGTTGAAACAAGCGCTTTATATGCCAGAAACGATAATCAATTTCAAAATGGTTTTCTAACCCCATACAGCTATCCGGAAATAAAGAAATATGTATTAAATTCTCTCCTGTTGTCCGTTAAATACAATTTAAAAATTTCAGCAAAACAAGTTATCCGGATTGGCGCTTCATATAAAGATGCAGAATTTGTGAATACAGATTTACGACATACAAAATATAAGTACGTTTATGATACAAGCGCAGTAAGGGGTTACGCGATTCCATTTGACACTACAGTTGTTTCTCATAGTAATTTAAATGGACAATTGGTGCAGGGATTTATTTCTTATAAGTTAAAATTACAAAACTTAACAATCAATTTAGGAGTACATGCCACCTATTTTAATATCGCAAAAGAAATAGTAGCAGAACCTCGATTGGGTATTAACTATTTTGTTGGCAGAAGCACGCTATCATTTGGGGCGGGCCTGCATAGTTTTGTAGAAGAATTGTCGGTTTACCAAAGATTTAAAAATAAGTATTCAGATTCTTTATCTACTATAAACGGGCCGCTTAAAACTACTAAATCCTGGCATATTGTGGCTAGTTATACATTCCGGATCAATGAGTTTTGTCAGATTAAAATAGAGCCGTATTTCCAATATCTGTTTGATGTTCCGGCTAGGACAGATTTAAAATATTCGTTGTTAAATTATGAAACCATTCACAACGACCCTAACACATTTTTTACGAATGCCGGGCGTGGCAAAAACTATGGTATTGAGCTTTCGTTTGAGCGAACGTTTAACAATAATTATTTTTTTAATGTATACGCCTCTCGCTACGAATCAAAATCTATAATGAACAATGTAGTTACCAATAGTACTTACAATGGTCAATACTCGGCGGTTGGGATTTGTGGTAAAGAGTTTGCATTTAAAAAATACAGAAAAATAGGCATTAATATCTCTGTTAAATGTTATGGAGGAACCTATATTGATAAGTACTTTACGGCCTCAACTTATGAACAGGCGGCATATTATTTATCCAATCCAACTTACGAAAAGTTAAACGATTATTTTCGGTTGGATACACAAATTTTTTACTCGCAAAGTAAAAAGCATTTTTCTTACAAACTTTCTCTCGATATAAATAATTTAACGAATCGCTTAAATGAACTCAGCCGCTATTATGATTATTCCGAGCAAAGAGTACGCAGCACTTATCAATTAGGGCTTATTCCTATCCTTAGTTACAAGGTAAATTTTTAAAATTTAAGATATTTTAAAACATATTTTTCATGGTTGATTTATAGGCAATACAATTGAAAACAAACTACCTTTTCCCTCTTCTGACTCTACTCTTATTTCACCATTGTGGCTCTTAATAATGCTGTATGCTATTGACAAGCCCAGGCCTGTTCCGATGCCTACCTCTTTGGTTGTAAAAAAAGGTTCAAAAATATGTTTCCTGGTATTGGCCGACATTCCAATCCCATTATCCTTGATATTAATAATTATATTGTCTCCTGCCAAGGTAGAATTTATTTCAATAAGCCCATTATTTATTTTAGTTTTTTGCTCTGTTATTGCCTGAGCGGCATTGCTTATAATATTCATAAATACCTGATTAATTTTTCCGGGACTGCATTCAATTTCAGGAAGATTGCCTAACGTTTTAATTACTTTTATTTTGCTATTTATAACATTGCCAAGTATGGTAAGGGTCATATCGAGGCCCTCGTTAATGTTAGCTTTTTTAAGATCGAATTCATCCAGCCGTGAAAAGTTTTTCATGCCTTTAACAATTTCTGCAGTTCTCGATGCACCGTCATGTATGCCCCCAAGTAACGAATCTATTTCTTCAACGAGGTAATTGGTATCGAGCTCCTCTTTTAAATTATTTATTTCTTTTAATTTTTCTTTCAGGTTGCTCTCCTCGGTCAGTTCTCCATATTTTGACAGTACGAAAAAAACATCCTTGATATCCCGTTTTAAGGGGGTTATATTAGACATGACAAAATTAATGGGATTATTTATTTCATGCGCAATGCCTGCAGTTAACTGCCCCAGTGAAGCCATCTTTTCTGCACTGACCAATTGAGACTGTGTTTCTTTAAGATGATGCAGCGTTTCAGATAATTCTTCTGTTCTGGCCTGCACCCTACTTTCTAACATAGTATTTTGTTCTTTTACAATTTTTTCATTTTCTTTTAAAATCTCTAAAGCTTTCAGTTGGGATTCTTCCTTTTCTTTTTTAAGAATATTAATTTTGTCGGCAAGGGCGAAAGAAAGTAGAATTACCTCCATGCCGGAGCCAATTTGCATGGCATAAAGTGTAAAGGTGTTATAAGGTACAATATCATAATCTTTTAAAATAAATACAATAGCGCCAAGTAATAATATAGACCAGGCCAACATGAAAAACTTTGCCGCTCTATCCCCTTTCTTAATTAGCCTGTAATCACAAAAAAGCACATATAAAGAAGCTATAGTGGTGGTAAGTTGTACTATTTGAAAGCTTATTTTGTTTAAATTCCATATTAGTAAAACCAGACTGATTATAAAGAGAAAATTAAAAATATTTAACCCTTTATGAAGCGATGGAATCTGATTTTTTGTGTGAAGAAATACTTTAAAGAATTCAATAGCCGCGATCCCTCCAAATGAAGAAAATAAAATTACACTATAATTGTTCATCCAACTCGCATCCGGCCATATATATTTGAAGGTATACCCTGATAATGTTGTTTGAGTTAAACCAACAAACAGTATATAAGCAACATAATAAATGTAACTTTTATCTTTAACAGAAAAATAAATAAAAAGATTATAGAGTAACATGACAACGATTACTCCAAGATAAATCCCAAAAATCAAATCTTTTTTTACTACATCATCCCATACACTTGTAGTAGATCCCAGAGTAATGGGAAGAATTAACAGCTCCTTAGATTTAACCTTAATTAAATACGTATTTATTTGATTTTGAGGAATCTTTAATTCAAAAATATAATTTACACTGTTAAACTTACGACTATAAAAGGGATAAAACGTTCCCAGCTTTTCTTTAAAAATTATTTTCTGATCCTTTATTGTATAAAATTCGATCTCTTCAATAAGAGGAGTTGCTACTTCTAAAAGCAAAACGTTTGAATTAGAACTATTTTTAATAAAAAATTTTATCCAAAATGAAGAAGTAGTTAACCCCATATTTGGAATGTCTTTTTCACTTGGTTTAAAATTATTAGAGATTAAAACATCTTCTGCTTTTAAATTATTTGATTTGTCTTCCAAAACCAATAATTGCTTTCCAATATTTACCTGCTTTTGATTTTGGAAAATAATAACAGGTTCAGAAAAAGAAACAAAACTGAGGATCACAAAAGCAATTGACAAACAATATTTTTGAATTTTCATATGTATATAATTTGTTTTAAATGGTCACGTGGGGTTCGCTATCATTAGTGTTCGAAACGTTAATATTTCACCCCTGACGGGGTTTGTACGAATATATTTGTTTAATAACTACAATCATGTCATCCGCCTAAGGCG
>OLLH01000014.1_pt1 | contig 28432 bp, 26 predicted proteins | sample 1604451 | NCBI WGS metagenome assembly OLLH01 (sample SAMEA104055714, study PRJEB20765) | soil metagenome | isolation source: soil
CAAATATAACACTTTTTAATTATCTTGTTAGCGGTTTAGTATAAGCAATTCAATGTTTTCAAAAACAAAAAAAGGCATAGGAGAATGCCCTATACCTTTTTTTTTGCTGTGAGTTCTTATTTATTCTTCCGAATCATCATCTGCGTTATCTGCTCCATCACCGGTTTCCTCTTCATCTTCTGATTCTTCATCTCCATTATTCAACGAATCAACTGGTTCTTCCAACACTTCAATATCGTCAGGATTTGCTATAATAATGTTAGGGTTTTCTTCATCTCCTTCCTCTACTTCTACCTGGGCAACAGAAGCAATTGCATCGGTTTCTTTCAATCGAATTAATCGAACTCCCTGAGTTGCTCTTCCCATAACTCTTAATGAGGCTACCGACAAGCGGATAATGATTCCGGATTTATTTATAATCATTAAATCAGAAGTATCAGTCACTGATTTAATCGCAATTACCTGACCTGTTTTTTCTGTAACATTTAAAGTTTTTACGCCTTTGCCACCACGGTTTGTAATGCGATAATCTTCTAATGCGGATCGTTTGCCATATCCTTTTTCTGAAACCACCAAAATGCTTTCTTCAGGGTTACTGATACATACCATTCCAACTACTTCGTCATTTTTATCTTTTAAACGAATACCTCTTACTCCTGCTGCATTGCGACCCATAGGACGTACTGTCTTTTCATTAAAACGAATAGCCCTACCCGATTTAATCGCCATAAGTATATCACATTCACCGTTTGTTAAACGGGCTTCTAATAATTGATCCCCTTCATTTATTGAGATGGCGTTAATACCATTTTGACGAGGACGGGAATAAGACTCTAATTTGGTTTTCTTGATCGTACCATTCTTGGTACACATAATAATGTTATGAGAATTCAGATACTCTTCGTCCTTAAAGCTTTTTACATTAATAAAGGCTTTTACTTTGTCACCAGGAGGAATGTTAATTAGATTTTGTATGGCACGTCCTTTGGATGTTCTTGTACCTTCAGGAATCTCCCATACCTTTAACCAGAAACAACGGCCTTTTTCTGTAAAGAATAACATATAGTTATGAGTAGACGCAATAAATAAATGTTCTACAAAATCTTCATCCCTGGTAGTACTTCCTTTAGCGCCTTTTCCGCCCCTGTTCTGTGTGCGATATTCTGTTAAGGCAGTACGTTTTACATATCCCATATGAGAAATGGTAATAACAACTTCTTCATCTGCAATTAAATCCTCTACAGACATATCTTCTGCAGAATATTCTATCGTGGTTCTACGCTCATCTCCATATTTATCTTTAATTTCGAGTAATTCGTCCGAAATAATTTTCATTCGTAACACTTCATCGTTCAGGATAGAGTTCAGATAATCAATCAACTTCATCAATTCGGCATATTCTGCTTTTATTTTATCTCTTTCCAATCCGGTGAGTATGCGTAAACGCATCTCAAGAATTGCTTTTGCTTGTATTTCGGAAAGGCCAAATGTTGTTATTAAACCTTCTCTTGCTTCATCCGGGCTTACTGAAGCACGGATTAATTTTATGACTTCATCAAGATGATCTAAGGCAATTAATAATCCTTCTAAGATATGAGCACGTTTTTGGGCTTCGGCAAGTTCAAATTTTGTTCTACGTACAACAACTTCATGACGATGATTCACAAAATGGAGAATCATATCTCTCAGGTTCAACATCACTGGCCGGCCATTAACCAGTGCAATATTGTTAACACTAAAAGATGTTTGAAGGGAGGTGTATTTAAACAAACTATTTAATACAACGTTCGTAATCGCATCTCTTTTAATCTCATACACAATTCTCATACCGTCTCTGTCGGACTCATCCCGGATATCAGAGATGCCTTCAATAACCTTATCGTTTACCAAATCAGCCGTTTTTTTAATCATATCGGCTTTGTTAATTTGGTAAGGGATTTCTGTAACAATGATCCTGTCGCGACCATTATCCATTGGTTCAATATTGGTTTTTGAGCGCATTATAATACGCCCTCTTCCTGTTGTTAGGGCTTGTTTTACACCCTCGTATCCATATATAATTCCTCCAGTAGGAAAATCGGGTGCCTTTACAAAATGCATCAGTTCCTCAACAGTAATTTCCTTATTGTTAATATAGGCTATTGTGGCGTTAATAACCTCTGTTAAATTATGAGGAGGCATATTTGTAGCCATACCTACAGCAATCCCGGAGGCTCCATTTATAAGTAGATTGGGTATTTTTGCAGGTAATACTGTTGGTTCCTTTAGAGAATCATCGAAGTTAAATTTAAAGTCGACAGTGTCTTTATCAATATCAGCCAATAATTCTTCTGCAATCTTTTTTAAACGCGCTTCTGTATAACGCATAGCTGCAGGGCTATCACCATCTACCGATCCGAAGTTACCCTGCCCATCAACTAATGGATATCTTAAAGACCATTCCTGAGCCATACGAACCATCGCATCATAAACAGAAGTATCTCCATGCGGATGATATTTACCTAGAACTTCACCAACGATCCTTGCAGATTTTTTATAGGGACGATTAGACATTACACCTAACTCAAGCATTCCGAACAATACTCTTCTATGAACCGGCTTTAAACCATCCCGAATGTCAGGCAATGCCCTGGAAACGATTACAGACATCGAATAATCGATGTAAGCCGATTTCATTTCTTCTTCAATATTGATTGATATTATTTTTTCACCCTCTGCCATTTTATTTTATTTAGATTGGAATCATTTTTGTTTGAACTTCGAAGGTACATCTTTTATGAAAATTTGGTAATAATAATTAAAACATTTATTTTATATTTACTAACAATTTCAAATAAACGAGTGTTGAAAAAAATTAAACTGATTTGCATTAGTGTAAAATATTTTTCCGACATTGGCTGTTGTTGAAGGACACAAGAAACTCTTATAACTTTTTAAAAGTTTTTGGCGTACAAAAGAACACATTAGAATTACAATAAAAAAAATCAATATGGAAGCGAAATTTTCACCTCGCGTCAAAGATGTTATTACATACAGTCGCGAAGAAGCTCTGAGGCTAGGGCATGATTACATAGGTACGGAGCATTTGCTTTTAGGATTAATCCGTGAAGGTGAAGGTATGGCTATAAAAATCATAAAATCACTGCGGGTAAATCTTGCAGAACTTAGAAAATCTATTGAGAACTCTGTCAAAGGCAGTTCCGTTTCTACAAACAACCTCAACAATATTCCATTGACAAAACAAGCAGAGAAAGCTCTTAAAATCACCTATCTCGAAGCAAAACTTTTTAAAAGTGAGATTATTGGTACCGAACATTTACTGTTATCTATTTTGAAAGATGAAGATAATATTGCTACTCAAATTTTAAATCAATACACCATAACTTACGAACTAGTGAAAGAAGAAGTTGATTTTCTAAGAAATAATATTCGATCAGAAATACCTCAGAATCCGGACGAAGATGCTTATTCTAAAGAAGAAGAAGGTAATTTCGGCAATACTAAAAAGGTGGCCGATAATAAATCTAAAACGCCTGTCTTAGATAATTTTGGGAGAGATCTGACTAAATCAGCAGAAGATGGAAAATTGGATCCAATCGTTGGACGAGAAAAAGAAATTGAACGTGTTTCCCAGATCCTTAGTCGTAGAAAGAAAAACAACCCCATTTTAATAGGTGAACCGGGTGTAGGTAAATCTGCGATTGCCGAAGGATTGGCATTGAGAATCATACAAAGAAAAGTATCCCGCGTATTATTTAACAAACGTGTTGTCACATTAGATCTTGCTTCATTAGTTGCCGGTACCAAATACCGTGGTCAATTTGAAGAACGAATGAAGGCAGTTATGAATGAATTGGAAAAATCACCGGATGTGATTTTGTTTATTGATGAAATTCATACTATTATAGGTGCCGGTGGTGCATCCGGTTCGCTTGATGCTTCCAATATGTTTAAACCGGCTCTTGCCCGTGGCGAGATTCAATGTATAGGCGCTACCACTTTGGATGAATACAGGCAATATATTGAAAAGGATGGTGCTTTAGACCGTCGTTTTCAAAAAGTAGTTATTAACCCTACTTCTGTTGAAGAAACGATTGAGATACTTAACAACATTAAAGATAAATACGAGGATCATCACAATGTTACTTACACTCCTGAAGCTATTAAAGCTTGTGTTACTTTAACTGCAAGATATATAACAGATCGTTTCCTTCCGGATAAAGCGATTGATGCTTTGGATGAGTCGGGATCAAGGGTTCACTTAACAAACATACATGTTCCGAGTAATATTATTGAAATAGAAGCCAAGATTCAGAATATTAAGGTAGAGAAAAATAAGGTTGTCAGAAGTCAGAAATATGAAGAGGCTGCCCGTTTAAGAGATACAGAGAAACATTTACTAGAACAGTTGGAACAAGCTAAAAAAGTTTGGGAAGAAGACACCAAGAATCAGCGTTTTACAGTAACTGACGATAATATTGCCGAAGTGGTGGCGATGATGACAGGCGTTCCTGTTCAAAGGATTGCGCAGAAAGAAAGCAATCGTTTGATGGGAATGTATGAGGAGCTGAAAGACAAGGTTATCGGACAGGACGAGGCTATTAAAAAGGTTGTTAAAGCAATTCAACGAAATCGTGCAGGGTTGAAGGATCCTAATAAACCGATAGGTACATTTATATTCTTAGGTCCTACCGGAGTTGGGAAAACCGAATTAGCAAAAGTGTTATCAAAGTATTTGTTTGATAGTGAAGATGCTTTGATACGAATTGACATGAGTGAGTATATGGAGAAATTCTCTATATCCCGATTGATCGGAGCCCCTCCGGGATATGTTGGGTATGAAGAAGGTGGACAATTAACAGAAAAAGTTCGTCGCAAGCCTTACGCTATTATATTATTGGATGAGATAGAAAAAGCACATCCCGATGTATTCAACTTGTTGTTACAACTTTTGGATGATGGAACTTTAACCGATAGTCTGGGACGCAAAGTGGATTTCAAAAACACGATTGTCATCATGACATCGAATATTGGTTCCCGTCAATTGAAAGATTTTGGAACCGGTGTTGGATTCAACACGATCGCTAAAATTGAAAGTTCTGACGATCATTCCCGTACTGTTATAGAAGGCGCATTGAAAAAAGCTTTTGCTCCTGAGTTCCTGAATCGTATTGACGATGTGGTGATATTCAATTCATTGAGCCGTGAAGATATTCATAAGATCATTGATATTGAATTGAATCATCTTTACAAACGAGTTGAAGATCTCGGCTACAAGCTTAGATTAACTGAAAAGGCAAAAGATTTTATCTCCGACAAAGGATATGATGCCAGCTTTGGTGCACGTCCGTTAAAAAGAGCTATCCAAAAATATGTAGAAGATCCTTTGGCAGAAGAAATTATTAAGTCGGAGCTTGTTGAAGGTGATGTTATTGAAGTGGATTTGGCTGAAGATAATTCCAGTTTATTCGTCAATGTAAATAAGCCTGAGCCTGTTAAGCCTACTCGCAAAAAGAAAGAAGAAAATTAAGAAGTAAATAAAACTCTTTAATGAAAAAAAGCTCACTTCGGTGGGCTTTTTTCATTTTGGATATTATCATCAAAAACTCTCAAAATGTTTTGGAGGCCTTAAGTTTATTGCATACTTTAGCTGTAAGTAATAACCTTTCTTTTCTATTACAGATTCTCTAGAGGAGAGAAATTATATTTTTTTTTGAAATGTACGGTACGGAAATTGGTTAGTAATAACGTAAACTCAAATACCATGAAAAAACTTTTTCTTATTATTTTACTTTCTTGCATTAAACAATTAAACGCGCAAGTGTGTTTTACATCTGCAAATTATACAGTACCCAATTCTAGTACAACAATTGCGTGTGCAGATTTTAATAGTGACGGAAAACTTGATTTGGTAGTAGCTGCTGCTAATTCACCTATATATATGTTACTTGGCAATGGACTTGGCAGCTTCGGGGCTTCAAATATTGTTTATAATCATGCTAATTATGGTTACACTTCATTTGTTAGCGCTGATTTTAATAACGATGGGAAAGCTGATTTGGCGATAGCTGAAGGGGGTTTCTATGGCTATGTGAGAGTTCTGTTTGGTAATGGTGCCGGTAGTTTTCCTACCACAGATAGTTTAGCTGTTGGTACTTATCCTTCGTCCATTTGTAGCGCCGATTTTAACGGAGATGGTAAAATCGATTTGGTAACAGGTAATAAAACATATTATACTAGTGATTCCGTATCTGTTTTATTAGGGGATGGAGCGGGAAACTTTAGTACGCATGTTGATTTTTTTGCTGGATTTGATCTGGGTGCCATAACCAGTGGAGATTTTAACGGAGACGGTAAAACTGATTTAGCAGTAACTGATAGTGCTAATAGTGTGAGGGTATTACTTGGAAACGGTTCAGGCAGCTTTGGAACTTCTACAAAATATCCAGCTGGTTCCGGCGGTACTTCAGGTTTAATTTGCAGCAAAGATTTTAACGCAGATGGGTTTACAGATATAGCCGTTGCTACTAATTGGAGCGGTGTATCTGTCTTGTTAAGCAAAGGAGTAAGTGGTGCATTTTTTGCCCCTACGAATTACCTTGCAGGTAACTCACCTTTTTCAGTTGTCAGCGCAGATTTTAATTCGGATGGAATACCCGATTTAGCTGTAGGTGATTATAGCACTGCATCTATATCTGTATTACTGGGTACTGGTACTGGTAGTTTTGGTGCCGCCTCTAACGTTGCTGCTCTTGATGGTTCAAAGACAATTATAAGCGCCGATTTTAACGGAGATGGAAAGCCTGATTTAGCAACAACTAACGAAAGCAGTCAAGGTATATCGGTATTATTAAATGTTGATGCACCGCATGTTAATATAACCACGAGCCATTCATCTGCTATTTGTGCCGGAATAAGTATTACGTTAACAGCCAGCGGTGCAACAACCTATACATGGAGTTCAAATACGGGCGTATCTAAGCCTAACGATACCGTTACAACTGTCGTAGTAACTCCTTTGACAAGCAACACCTATACCGTTGTTGTCGAAAAAAATGGTTGTAAAGATTCAGCTGCCATTTTAATTACTGTTGTTCCGCCAGCAGTCCCCACTATTTGCATGGTAACAACAGACATCGCCTCTAATTATAATTACAATATAGTTTACTGGGATAAAACCCTGTACAGCAATGTTGACAGTTTTATTGTATATAGGAAGGATGCCATTTCTTCAAACTATTTACGCATTGGAGCAGTAAGTAAAAATTCTTTAAGCGAATTTACAGATACTTCATTCAGCATTGGCGGACCCAATGGCGGAAATCCACAGTATTCGAGTTGGATATATAATTTGGCTATACGCGATACCTGTGGCAATATTGGTGCGAAAAGCCCATATCATCAATCCATGTTTTTTCAGAAAAATGGTTCTAATTTTTCATGGAATGCCTATACATTGGAAACCGGGCAAACCAGTCCCATTACAGGATATTCGTTTTTAAGAGACGATAATAACACAGGGAACTGGCATGTTTTGGTAAATACCATAGGTCTTTCAACTACAGACCCTGACTATGCAAGTTACCCTAATGGTAATTGGCGCGTAGATGCGTTAGGTTTTGATTGTACACCAACAGCCAACAAAACACAGAGTACGTATTTAAAATCGCACAGTAATACGATCAAACTAGTGACGACCGGCATACAACAGTTGGCATTAAACAATGAGCAGATAACAGTTTATCCTAACCCCACCACCGGCAATTTTATTATAGAAACAACTGTGACAGAAAAACAAAGCGTTCAGGTGTTTGACTTAAATGGCAGACTTGTGTTTAACCAAAACATACGCGACAAAACAAATATTGATGCGACTACTTTAAATGAAGGCATTTACAATCTGACAATTAAAACAGGTGACAGAGTTGTAAATAAAAAATTGGTTATCATAAGGTGACAATTATTTCTTTTAAAAAAAATCGACTTTCGGCAGACACGTGGGTGTTCAATAAGCCCCATTACACCACATTAAAATATGAATATCTAAAATACCACGCTGTTGGGTATGTACGTACTTATGCTAATTTCTACTTTCTACGAATTGCAAATTCTATTGCAAAAAATATATAAATTAGCTGAAAATTATATCATTGATATTTTCCGCTAATCTTGTTCATTTTATTTTCAAACAATTTTCTTTAGCATAATTTGTTTAATATTCATGAGTATTTCTTTTTTTAATAGTTCGTATTTTAGAAATGCCTTCCTCCTGCTCACTTTCTTATGTTGGGTAAATATCTGTTACGGGCAAACAGATAAAAAACCTGTATTAAAAATATCGAGTACTCTACATGACTACGGCGAGGTAGAGAACATTTCGTCCCTGCTTTCGGTGTTTGATATAGAAAATACAGGGGATGCCAACCTGTATATTTTGAGAGCTGATGCAGCGAGGGGTTTTACTGTGGATGCAAAAAAGAAAATCCTGCAACCAGGGGAAGTAACAATACTATCAGTGGTATACAAACCTAAAGATATAGGTCCTTTTCATGAAACCATAAAAGTATATTCGAATAGTAGCCATGAACCTCTTGTCATTACTATTAAAGGAAATGTGAAATCTATTACAGCCGATCCTCTGGCCTGTTACTCCTTCAATACAAAAACCATTGCCAGTTCCCCCGATCCTTTAAGTGTTACCCATAGCGGAAAAGTAATAGATACAAAAACAAAGCTGGGTATTGCCAATGCCAGAGTTCAATTTATCAAAGGGAATAACGTAATAAATGAGACCCTGACTGCCAGTGACGGAACCTATCGAAAGATACTACCCTTAGGATTATACAATGTTGAAACACATGCTCAAAATTATCGTGATACTTCACAACAACAGTACATCAACAAAAACTCGCCTCCTCTTTTATTTGAGCTGGAACCTCTTCCCACACCAATTATAGTTGCTAAGGAAAAACCACAGCAAGAAAATGCAGAAAGTCCTGCCATTACTCCTTCTCCTGCAAAAGAGGATAAAAGTTTAATGCTTTACGATCTGCCACTAAACGAATTCAACCCCAATAATGTCGTGTTTCTTGTAGACATATCCGGTTCTATGAAGGACAGCCTGAAATTACCCCTGTTGCAACTTAGCGTGAATAAATTATTAATTGCTTTGCGCAGCGTGGACAAAGTAGCCATAGTAACCTATGCCGACAGTGCCAGGCTTTTTGTTCCTTCCACACAGGGCAATAAAAAAGAGGAATTAACATCCTCTATTAATACTTTAAGAGCAAAAGGATACACCTTAGCCAACAAGGGAATTGCTATGGCTTATGCCACTGCTATCAGTAATTATATTGAAGGTGGCAACAACCAGATCATCCTGGCTACAGATGGCATCTTTAAATTGACGGCAACCGATGAAAAATTATTCGCTTCCGACTCTACCAAAAAAATCAAACTTTCTATTTTAGGATTTGGTACAGATAAGTGGTCGTTGGACAAGCTAAGGCTTTTGGCAAAAAAGACAGGTGGTAATTTTATTTATATTAGAGATGAACAAACTTCCGTAGCTTTACTGGAAGAGATCAAAGCGAATTCGAGGAAGTAGCTTTGTTTATCTATCCGCGTAAACGGTCGTACTCGCAATGACCTTTTTTAAAATGCAAAATTAGTGTCAATTTTATTCTGATTTTCGGGAATTGTTGGGGAATATATTTACCAACGTTTATTTTTTGATATAGACATTTAGAGGATACTAATTTTTAACCGATCATTTTTCAATTGTAGTGCTGGTTTGCAAATGTTCATTAAAAACAAAAAATTGGGTAAGTGTTTTGCTATATGGAATCGAATCCAGAACAAACACAAAATGAAAAACAAAAACTACCCATTTACATTCAATTGGAACGCATCTAAACTACTGCTATTATTTACAGGTTTACTTTTTAATACACCCTTTTCTAAGGCTCAGGTTACTTTTGAAAAAAAATATGGAGGAGTACTACAGGAATCAGCTCGTTCAATGGAAATAGTATCAGATGGATATTTAATTTTAGGCTCTACCACAACCTATAGTGCAGCTGGAGACACGGATGTTTATATAATAAGAACAAATACTTTAGGAGAAACTCTTTGGACAAAAACAATAGGTGGTAAAGGTCATGATGTGGGATATTCAATTAAAGCAACCGGCGATGGAAATTTTATTATTGCAGGATCTTCAGGCATTGATGCTTTAAGTAATTCGGATGCATGGTTGTTTAAAATTGATAAGGATGCCAATGTGTTATGGTCGAAGAAATATGAAACTCCCGGAACAGATGTGGCATTAGACATTCAAAAAACTTCTGATAATGGATTTATTATAACAGGATATACACAAGTTGGCGCGGATGGGAACAATGCTTTTTTATGGCGTACCGATGGAGATGGAAAATTAATTTGGTATAAAACATACGGAGGCAACAAAGACGATGAAGGCCACAGTGTTAAACAAACGGCAGATGGAGGGTTTATTTTTATTGGCCAGACATATAGTTTTGGTGCAGGCGATTTAGATTTTTACGTTGTAAAAACAAGTTCTGACGGCACCATTGAATGGACAAAGACCTATGGAGGTATTGACTTTGACAGGGGTCAAGATTTAGAAATAATATCAGGAGGCTATATTCTTACCGGCGACACTAAAAATTATGGCGCCGGTGATTATGATGCCTATGTAATTAGCATCGATGCATCAGGAGGGATTATATGGACAAAAACTTATGGAGGTACAGATAAAGACATCACCAAAATGATTCAGAAAACAAGTGATGACGGATATATTATAGCGGGCATCACCAGAAGTTTTGGGTTAATAAATCCAAATATGTGGTTGATAAAAATAAAATCTACCGGAGATACAACGTGGACAAGAAATTTCGGAGGTCCCAATCATGAACATTGTTATTATGCAAAACAAACTGCCGATGGCGGATATATTGCTCTAGGACATTCTGTGATAGCCTATACGCCTATTTATGATGTTGATATTTATTTTCTAAAACTTAATTCGGAGGGCCTAACTGCACCAACAGGATTAAATGATATAGCTCTAAACAATAATTTAGCAGTTTATCCAAACCCCAATTCAGGCGTTTTTGAAATCCAACTGAAAGCCGAGAATAGTGAGTCTTTGGAACTACAACTTACTGATATTTTCGGACGAATAATTTACAAAGAAAAGCCAACTGTGATAAATAAAAATTACAGTAAAAACATTGATATATCTGGCATTTCAAAAGGAATTTATTTTTTAAACTTTTCTAACAGCAATCAACATCTTACGAAAAAGATTGTTGTTTATTGATACTTTTAAATTCCTGTGTAGCCTCATCCCCGACCCTTCTCCAAAAGAGAAGGGAGTAATTTCAAACAACTGATTTTAGGTAAACCACGATTAAGAATTGTTTTACCTATTATTCAAAACAGGCTCTAATTATTTATTCCATTGTATGCTGATTTTTATATACTTTAGCCAACTATGGAATTGATTCAGGACAAGCTTAATATTAAAGAATGGGCAGAAGCAGATCGGCCCCGTGAAAAGCTGTTAAGCAAAGGATATCATGTTCTTAGCGAGGCAGAACTTATTGCTATCATTCTTGGTTCAGGAACAAAGAATCTCACAGCTGTTGAGCTGGCGCAGCAAATATTAAAAAGCGTTGACAATGACCTGAATGAATTGGGCAAACTCAGCATTAAAGACCTTGTTAAATTTAACGGCATTGGTGAAGCAAAAGCCATTGGTATTATTGCAGCGTTAGAATTGGGTCGGCGAAGAAGAGAAGCGGAAGGATTGAAACGTGATAAAATAACATCCAGTAAAGATGCGGCTGACATTTTTCAATCTGCCTTATCCGACATTAAACATGAAGAATTCTGGATACTACTGTTGAACCGAGCCAACAAAATAATTGGAAAACATGTGATAAGTAAAGGAGGTGTTGCAGGAACAGTTGTCGATTTAAAAATACTATTTAAAATAGCCATTGAAAATCTGGCTTCATCTGTCATTCTATGCCACAACCATCCTTCGGGTAACACAAAACCAAGTGAAGCAGATATTACGTTAACCAAGAAAATAAAAGAATCAGGAACTTTACTTGATATTTCAATTCTGGATCATATAATTATTGCCGACCTTAGCTTTTTTAGTTTTGCTGATGAAGGAATGATGTAACAATATTCGATCGATGATTAAAATTTTAACGATAATAGGCGCCAGGCCACAAATCATAAAAGCTGCTGCGATTAGCCGTGCTATAAAAAATAAATATAGTCCTACAATTAGAGAAGTTATAGTTCACACCGGGCAGCATTATGATGAAAATATGTCGAAGGTGTTTTTTGAGGAATTACGAATTCCTCAGCCCGATTATAATTTAAATGTTGGTTCAGGATCGCATGGTAAACAAACAGCTATCATGCTATCAGGCATAGAAGATATTTTATTGAAAGAACAACCTGCTTGTATGGTTGTATATGGAGATACTAATTCGACACTAGCCGGAGCTGTTGCAGCATCTAAACTCCATATTCCTGTAGTTCATATTGAAGCCGGACTTCGATCATTTAATAAATCAATGCCTGAAGAAGTGAATCGAATCATGTGCGATCATGTATCTACATTGCTCTTTTCTCCTACAACAACAGGCTTAAATAATTTGATAGCAGAAGGATTCAAAACCGATAACAACCCGCCATATACAATGGACAACCCAAGGATATATCATTGCGGAGATGTTATGTATGACAACAGTATGTTTTTCGCTTCGATGGCAGTTTCCGGTACCAGCATCATTAAAGATTTATCCTTAACAAAAAATCAATTCATATTGGCTACCATTCATCGGAATAACAATACTGATGAACCGGAACGACTAAATGCCCTGTTTAATTCGTTTGATAAAATAAGCAGAACAGACACTGTTTCCGTCGTATTGCCATTACATCCACGCACAGCGAAGCTGCTGGAAAACAACCTGTATCCTGAATTATATAATTCCATAAAGAGCAATCCACGGATTAAAATAGTACCTCCTGTATCTTTTCTTGAAATGATTACTTTGGAAATGAATGCACAAATGGTAATGACTGATTCTGGAGGAGTTCAGAAGGAAGCATTTTTCTTTGAAAAACCATGCATCATTCTTCGTCCTGAAACAGAATGGGTAGAGCTTGTTAAAAATGGAACGGCGATCGTAACGGATGCTAATGAAGCACTAATTGAAAAAGCATACCATCATTTTAAGACTACTAAAAACTCACTTACCTATCCGCGTTTGTATGGAGATGGACAGGCTGCGGAATTTATATGTGAAGAGATAGTGAAAATATTTAGCTAAAAAATTCTTTCAATCATCTTATAAATCAATAAAATCAATGCTTTTAATTTATACTCCAATTTCTACTCCGCGCTTGCAGTATATATTTGAGTTTATATTTAAAGATATATTGGGATTGGAATACAAGCTAACCAAAGAACAAGAAGAGTTTAAAAATTACACCGGGGCAAAGTTTAGCTACAGTAAACAACCTCTTGATAACGAATTGTTTTTTTCTGCCGGTAAGCTTTTATTTGAAAAAGGAATTATAGAACAGGAAATAAATGTATTTGACTGGAAGGATACTAAAGTTTTTTTTGCTACCTCCAATAAACACCTCTTTCCTTTCGATCCATTTGCAGCCTCGTTTTATCTGCTTAGCCGTTATGAAGAATATCTACCTCATATTCGTGATGAACACGAACGATTTTTACCCAAAGAAAGTCTTGCCTATAAAAATAACTTTCTGGACAAACCTGTGATTAACAGTTGGGCAAAGAAAATAAAGGAGACAATTTTGGAGAAATATCCTGACGTGGTTTTTGCTCAACGTTCTTACCAATTCATTTCCACTATTGATATTGATAATGCCTACGCCTATCTTGAAAAAGGATTTATGCGCACTATGGGAGCCTATGCCAGATCGCTTTTGCATTTGAATTTTAAAGAAATAAAAGAACGGACGAATGTGTTGCTTGGTTTTCAAAAAGATCCGTATGATTCATACAAGTACCAGCTCGATTTGAACAAAACGTATCAATTTAAATCCATTTACTTTTTCCTGGTGGGAGACTATGGAGAAAATGATAAAAACATTTCCATCAACAATCGAAAGTTCCAGTCATTAATAAAATCTATTGCCGATTACGCACAAGTTGGCATCCATCCATCTTATGGTTCGAATAAAGATCCAATTAGAATAAAAAAAGAATTGAGCAGGTTGTCTAAAGTTTTAAAACGAGACGTCTTTAGTAGCAGGCAGCACTTTCTAAAACTTTTGTTGCCTTTAACTTACAGACGTTTGATTGATCTGGATATTAAAGAAGATTACACCATGGGCTATGCATCTGAACCCGGCTTTAGAGCCAGTACCTGTACTCCTTTTTACTTTTATGATCTGGATACAGAAGTGACGACGAATTTAAAAGTCTACTCATTCGCAGTAATGGATTCCTGTTTAAAATATTATTTGAAAATACAGCCCGAACAAGCCATAGATAAAATAAAACCATTAATAGAAGAAATAAAAAAAGTAGATGGAACTTTTATTAGTCTTTGGCACAATGAATCTTTAGGCGATTCTAACCAATGGCGCGGTTGGAAATTTGTATATGAAGAATTAATTAAAGAAGCATTGATTAATATAAATGCTTCTTAAAATTCACAATTGCTTTTTGTATCTTGTACATATAAATTTAGAATTATGTTAACGATATTGGGTAAAGGAAATTCTATTATTAATCAATTTATTTCTGAGTTAAGGGATGTTGAGATTCAACAAGACCGTATGCGCTTCAGAAGAAACCTGGAGCGTATTGGTGAAATATTTGCCTATGAGATTAGTAAGCAATTAGAGTGGTCTAATAAAGAAATTACTACTCCGTTGGGTATTGCAGAGATGCAAGTATTAAAAGAACAACCTGTAATAGCAGCTATTATGCGTGCCGGACTTCCACTCCACCAAGGTGTTCTTAATTATTTCGATTATGCAGGCAATGCATTTATTTCAGCCTACAGAAAACATGATAAAGCAGGAAGTTTTGATATCCAGATGGATCATGTTTCCAGCCCTGACATAGAAGGCAAAGTATTAATTCTTTCCGATCCTATGATCGCTTCGGGAGCTTCTATAGTGTTGGCTTATAAAGCCATGCTTGAAAAAGGAAAGCCAAGCCATACGCATATCATATCCGTATTAGCAAGTAACGAAGGTTTAAAGTATGTTAAAAGCCAGACAGGAGCTAACGTAAGCATCTGGATTGGTTGTGTTGACGAAGAACTTACAGCACAGTCGTACATAGTACCTGGTTTGGGTGATGCAGGTGATCTGGCTTATGGCACAAAAAACAATTCATAAGTAAAACTTTCTATCCGCATTTACGTTTACAAGAAATATGTGGACAGAAATTTTAAAAATTAGTAGTGTTATAGCTTTGAGTGGAATAAAGTTTATAGGCGGAACGCCACTTTCATTTGCATTTAAATTCAGTTATTTAGAAACAATTTCTTATACTAGCATTGGAGGAATATCGGGTGTAGTAATGATTACTTATTTTAGTCGTCATATTACGAATTTCTGGAATATAGTAAAAAGCCGGTTTTTAAATAAAGATAGTACCAGCCCGTCTAAAAAAACATTTCCTATTGAGGATGTAAATGTTGATTTGAATGTAGACATTCAATATTTTTATAACAATACTCCTTTAGTCAAAAAAAAGAGAATATTTACGAAACGTAACAGGCGTATAGTAAAACTCAAAGTGAAGTATGGTCTCTTAGGTGTTGCCCTACTTACCCCAATACTTTTATCCATTCCTATCGGAACCTTTGTCGCTACAAAGATCATCAACAATAAAAAAAAGATCATCCTTTACATGTCTATTTCCGTTTTGTTATGGTCAGTTTTATTAACCACTATTTTTAATGTTTTTCGGCATTAAAAGGAAAAAAAAAGATCGTATCAAAAATATCAATTACAGTCATCCTGTCACCTGAGACGGATCAGGATTTCTTCATTATTTAAAAGTTCAGGATGACGAGTTGTCAACTTTTGTGATAGTTCTCTTTGTTGATAAAATTCATACTATTTTTTGCCGTGTTCGCATTTTTTGCCATTTTTATAGCACTTTACACTATCTTTCGTACAAACCTTTGCATCTTTTTTACAAGACTTATGGTCGCCTTTTTTACAACATGCTGTTTTTGTTTCTTCCTTTTTTTCAGCGCTTGCTGTTTGTGCATTTAAACTTCCTACAGCTATAAAGCTGCATAGTGCAATTGATAAAATTAGTTTTTTCATAGTTTAGAGTTTAAGATATATACAAGAATTGATTTAACGAATAATTTTAATTTAATAGTATAAGTTTATTTAGAATTCAGCAATAATTGTTTCTCCACCCCTCACCTTTTGATTCAGCTTTACATTTAATGTTGCGCTAAGAGGCAAAAATAAATCTACACGCGAACCAAATTTTATGAAACCAAGTTCTGCTCCCTGATTTACGATGTCGCCTTGTTTCGGATAAAAAACAATACGTTTGGCAAGTGCGCCTGCAATCTGACGCATAAGAACAGATTGCTTTGCGGAATTTTCTATAACCACAGTAGTCCTTTCATTTTCTGTTGATGATTTAGGATGCCAGGCTACTAGAAATAGGCCGGGATGATATTTCAAATAAGATATTTTACCACTGATCGGATACCTGTTAACGTGAACATCAACCGGAGACATGAATATGGAGACCTGCATTCTTTTTTCTTTGAAGAATTCTGTTTCTTCCACTTCTTCAATTACAACAACTTTTCCATCAGCAGGAGAAATTATATAACTTTCGTTGAATGGAATAGTACGAGAAGGATGTCTGAAAAACTGGAGTAGGATCAGAAAAAAGAAAAATGAAAAAATAGCCAGGCTGTATTTTAATGTTGAATAGCCGGGGCAAAAATAATATAGTAATCCATTTACAACTATCAGAATTAATATTGTCCACATCAGTATTCTATAGCCTTCTTTATGAATTTTCATCTATATATAATTTATTTTTTAGACGTATTAAAAATGGCCTCTGAATTCTATTGCTTTCGAAAGCTTATTAAGCGCAACAACATATGCTGCAATCCTTAAAGATACGTTGTGTTTTTTCGAAACCTGCCACACATTTTCAAATGCATTTTTCATAGATATTTCTGCTTTGGAATTTACATCTTCCTCTGTCCAGTAATAACCTGTGCGGTTTTGAACCCATTCGAAATAAGAAACTGTTACTCCTCCACCGTTAGCTAAAACATCAGGAATAACTACGATTCCTTTTTCATTTAAAATGTTGTCAGCATTGGCATGTGTAGGCCCGTTGGCTCCTTCAGCAATAAGTTTGGCTCTGATCTGATGCGCATTTTTTTCTGTGATTTGATTTTCCAAAGCACATGGGGCCAGAACATCGACATTTAAAGTCAACAATTCTTCATTGGTAATTTTCGTACCACCGGTAAATCCATTTAACCGACCTTTATTCGTATCACGAAATTGTATTGCTGCATTTATATCTATTCCGTTCTCATTATAAAAGGCAAAGAAAGCATCAGATATTGCGACTACTTTCAATCCTTGTTTTTGAAAATGTTTGGCTGTTATAGAGCCTACGTTTCCGAATCCCTGAACAGCTGCAGTGGCTTTTGACGGATCCATGTTTAATTTCTTCATGGCCTCAATAGTAGCCATCATAACACCACGACCGGTAGCTTCCACCCGACCAAGAGAACCACCCAGATTTAATGGTTTTCCTGTAATAACACCGGGCAGATAATCACCTTTTATTTTAGAGAGGGTATCCAGTATCCAGGCCATTTCCATCGGACCGGTAGCAAGATCGGGGGCAGGAATGTCTTTATCAACGCCAAACACATCCGCCATAGCTGCTGCATAGGCACGTGTTAAACGTTCTCTTTCACCAATCGACATGATTGCAGGATCACATGTAATGCCACCTTTTGCTCCGCCGAAAGGGATATCTGCAATAGCACATTTAAAAGTCATCCATGCTGCTAAAGCTTTTACATCATTACGGTCTACTTGTGGTGAATAACGAATTCCTCCTTTGGAAGGACCTAAAAGTTTAGAATGAATGATACGATAACCTTCAAAGACTTCCGTTTTCCCATTGTCCATTTGAACCGGCAGGCTCACAACAATTTGTTTAATAGGAGTCTTTAAAATAGCATAGGTATCTTCACTTAATCCGACAAGTTTAGCAGCATGGTCAAATCGCTGGAGCATAGACTCATATGGGTTTGCTGCATCATGAGCTTTAGGTGTTTTTTTATTAGCCATATATGTTTGCTATTTATTTTGTTTAAGATGATTTAAAATAAAATTCAGGCTTTGCCTATATATTTTTTGTTATAATTTTAAATGAGAAATTAACATCAGGTAGGCCCATATAAACGGGACGGAAAGAAGTAAACTGTCAAATCTATCCAGTAGTCCACCATGTCCCGGAAGAATAGTTCCTGAATCTTTGATGTCAATGCTTCTTTTAAATAAAGACTCTGCCAAATCTCCGAAGGCTCCTATTACAGCAATTATAATAGCTATTGTTAACCAATTAATCAGGGTTAGATCTGTATAATATTTCGATAAAATGTACCCTGTCACTAAGCCTATGAATGTACCACCAATAGTTCCTTCCCATGACTTTTTAGGTGAGATTCGCGAAAATAATTTATGTTTTCCAAATGATTTTCCTATAAGATAAGCTCCCGTATCGCAAGACCATAATATAAAAAAATATCCCAAAACTATATGAGGAGAATAACCAAGTCCATTTCTAAAGATCAAAAAATTGAGAAGTGAAAATGGCAATGCAACATAAAATATACCTAAAATAGTATAACTGATATTGGTAAAAGGTCTTTTAGATTTCGTATACAATTCAAAAATAAAAAGGCTAAACAATAAAGGAATAATAGTGGCGATAACATAAACAGAAACAACGCCAACTGCAATTGAAGCAGTTAAAACAAATAAGAGGCCTGCTATAAAAGTTCCGACTATTTTTTGTGGTTGTGTGTTATCTTTTTCAGCCAAAGAATAGAATTCCCAGATAGCCAGTAATGTTATTGATCCGAATAAACCCCAAAAAGTGTAAGGATTAAAAACAATAGCTCCAATTAAACAGCATACGAATACAATACCGGTAAGGGCACGTTGAGTATAGTTGTTGAGTTTTTTTTCAGGAGTATCCATTCTACAAATTATTTTTTTCGATCAGGTATTTTGCTTTGATAACATTGTCATGTAGCACATACAATTCTATTTCGCCAAAAATAGTTGCATTGTAAGAAGAGTCTTGTTTATTAATTTCAACTGCATCTACCTCGTTTTCTTTTAGCATCCCCTTAACTAGGCTAATTTGATAGAATTGAGAAGAACTATATATTTTTACCCAATTTTTTCCATGATTTATAATTAAACTTGGTCATCAATCAGAAAAACATAAACTTCCTTAGGACCATGAGCACCTGTTACGATAATATTTTCAATGTCACTGGTTTTACTTGGACCGGTAATAAATGAAATCATGGAAGGCAATTGTTCTGTATATTTAGTTTTGATATAATTTAATCCATCCTTATTATCCTGAACAAGCTGTGAAATATAGGCTAAAACAATATGAATATGGGGATAAATAAACAAACGCCTTCCTGCCATTTGTTGTGATGACACAAGGATACTTCCGGTGCGGGCAATCAATGCTTCGCATAAAGTAATTCCAACAATGCTATCTTTAAGGTAAGCGTCATCAGACAGGAATGGAAACTCGCAATCAGTAAGAAATTTTTGTATTTTTTCTTCCCAGCATTGAAAGCTGGTCCATTTTTTTTGTTGAGCTAAAGAGATAATATTTTCTATAAAATCTAATTCGTTTTCACAAAATACAAATTGGCCTCCGATACGAGTAAATTCCTGGGCGAAAGCAATTTCTAAAGGCTCACCTGAAATTTTATGGACGTTACTTTCCAAATCAAGATCAGGATACGGATTCAACGTTTTTTGAATTAAAGCTTTTCTTATTTTCTTTAAAATCTTTTCCCGGGTGGTGCTATCCTGCATTTATTTATTTTTCTGTTTAAGATTTATAAATATTCAATATCACACACTTTCTGAAGGAGGAACACTTTTGACAGGACTGGTTTCAACGAGTAAAGGCGTTTCTATTACAATGTCTTTTTTTGCCGGTTGATGCACCACTTCTTCTTTTTCAAAAGGACGTTTTCCAAATATAGCTTCCAAATCTTCTTTGAAGATAACTTCTTTTTCTAGCAAGACTTGTGCAAGATGATCCAATTTTTCTTTATGTTGAGATAGAAGATCTTTCGTTCGTTTATAAGCAGATTCGATAAGCTTACTTACTTCTTCATCTATGATCTGGGCTGTTTTTTCACTATAAGGTTTAGAAAAATTATATTCCTGTTGTCCGGAAGAATCATAAAAGCTAATGTTACCAATCTTATCATTCAAGCCATAAATAGTAACCATGGCGTAGGCTTGCTTAGTTATTTTTTCAAGATCGCTTAGTGCTCCGGTAGAAATTTTACCGAAATGAATCTCTTCAGAAGCTCGTCCTCCCAAGGCAGCACAAATCTCGTCCATGATTTGATCCGTTGTTGTAATCTGACGTTCTTCAGGCAAATACCAAGCTGCGCCAAGAGAAGTACCGCGAGGCACAATAGTTACCTTAACCAATGGTGAAGCATGTTCTAATAACCAGCTAACTGCAGCATGACCTGCCTCATGATAGGCAATTACTTTTTTCTCCTGAGGAGATATGATTTTGTCTTTTTTCTCCAATCCTCCGATGATTCTATCTACAGCATCCAGGAAATCTTGTTTCTCAATAACATTTTTATTTTTTCTCGCAGCAATTAAAGCAGCTTCATTACACACATTAGCTATGTCTGCACCTGAAAAACCAGGGGTTTGTCTGGCCAAAAATTCAACATCCAAACCTTCACTTATTTTTAAAGGTTTTAAATGCACCTGAAAAATTTCCCTTCTGCCATTAAGGTCAGGAAGCTCTACATAGATTTGTCTGTCAAATCGACCCGGACGTAATAATGCTCTGTCCAACACATCTGCCCTATTTGTTGCTGCCAGGATAATAACTCCGCTATTACTTCCGAAGCCATCCATCTCTGTTAATAATTGATTGAGCGTACTTTCGCGTTCATCATTTGCGCTAAATTGCGAGCCTTTCCCACGAGCCCTTCCTACTGCATCTATTTCATCAATAAAAATAATACATGGCGCCTTTTCTTTAGCCTGACGAAAAAGGTCACGTACGCGGGAAGCTCCAACACCAACAAACATCTCTACAAAGTCGGAACCCGATAAAGAGAAAAATGGAACTTGTGCTTCGCCTGCTACAGCTTTGGCCAAAAGTGTTTTACCTGTTCCGGGAGGACCTACTAATAGGGCTCCACGAGGGATTTTACCTCCAAGTGTCGTATATTTTTTTGGGTTTTTTAAGAAGTCAACAATCTCCATTACCTCGACTTTCGCCTCTTGTAAACCGGCAACATCGTTGAATGTAATTTTTACCTGTAGATCTTTATCAAAAAGAGTTGCTTTCGATTTTCCGATATTGAATATCTGGCTGCCACCTCCGCCACCACCCATTCTTCGCATGATAAACATCCAGATCACTACCATAATAACAATTGGTAGCAGCCATCCGATCAGATCACCTCCCCAGTTTTTTCGGGTTTCATAGTTAACTCCAACTTTTTCATTTGCTTGAAAATCTTTTTGGGCTTCCTCTACTTTTTTATCAAAATTGTCAATTGATCCAATAGTAAGGATGTAATGAGGACCTTGCGTGTCGAAATTACCTAACGAATGATTTTTTAGGTCTTTGTATTTGGGATCTTTCAGTCTATCTTTTTTAATATAGATCTCCGCGTATTCCTTGTTAACAACCACTATTTTTTCAACTTCATGTGTCGCAAGCATATCGCGCTCGAACTTCTGCCAGTTTACTTCCTGCGTTCCACCTGACCAGTTAATAAACTGAATAGCAAAGAAAACAATGGCGATAATCGCATAAATCCAATAAAAATTAAATTTAGGAGCCGGGGTTTTAGGAAATTTACCGGATAAATTTCTTTTTTTCTTCTCAGGACCTTGCTGTGACTGAGAATCATTATTATTTTCTGCCATTATTTTTTTAGAATTATTTTTAGTGAAATGTCAAAGATTATGCCTTCTAATAGAACATGACTAAATGGCAATAAATCCTAACATTAAAACATTATTTTATTTTATTTTATTTCTTCAATAATAGCATCTGCCCACAAACGTTCGATTCCGAAGAAGTCACGTTTTTCTTTATTAAAAACATGAACTACCATATTGAAGTAATCTAAAAGAATCCATTCTGAATTTTCGAAACCTTCTTTATGAAAAGGATCTTCTCCTAAAGCTTTATAAATTTCATCCTCAACAGATCTGGCTAAAGCGTTTACCTGCGTATTGGATTCTCCATGACAAACAACGAAGAAATCAGTGATAGAGTTCTTAATACGACGCAAGTCCAGCGTAACTATATCTTTACCTTTTTTTTCCTGCATGGCTTTAACAGCTATACCTACAAGCATGGATACGGCATCCATTATTTTAGCAATTTTCTTTGCTGCCGGTTTATTTTCCGGCTTTTTTGCAATCTCTTTAGCCATCACTTTTTTTGTAATGGCCTTTTTAACAACAGGTTTTGATTCTTTCGTTGTTGGAACGGCTGTTTTTGCTGGTTTTACAGGTGCTTTTTTAGGAACTACTTTGGCTTTAGTTTCTTTCGCTACAGGAGCTATTTTTGCTATTTTATTGGTATTTTTTTTTGGCTTAGCAGCAGTTTTTTTTGTTGCTTTAATCGTTTCTTTTTTTACCGTTTTACCCATTATGTTGCTTTCTATTCTCCTATTTTTTTGTTTGAACAAAAGTAACATTTTTTTGCATACAAATATCTATATTGTCGTTCTAAAAAGATGAACCATTTGCATCCTTCTGATCTGAAAACATTATTCATCGGCCGCAACCTCATAGAACTGGAAGAAACAGATTCTACAAATGAATACGCCCAGCAGTTAATAACAAGTTCTGATCCCGTTGAGGGGACTGCTATTTTGGCATATACTCAGGTACTTGGTAAAGGACAAAGAGGTGTAAGTTGGGAAAGCGATCCTTATAAAAATTTAACGTTCAGCATTATTTTACATCCTCGTTTCATTTCATCAAATGATAGCTTCCTCTTGAATAAAGCTATTTCACTAGGTGTTTATGATTATGTGTATTCTGTGCTAGGAGAAAATACAAAAATAAAATGGCCCAATGATATTTACTTTGAACAAAAAAAGGTGGCCGGTATTCTAATCGAAAACACTTTAAGGGGAAATAAAATAGTTCATTCCATTGTTGGGATTGGCTTAAATATCAATCAAACAGTATTTATATCTTCCGCCTTGGCTGCGTCATTTAAATCATTTACTGGTAAGGATTATACCATTTTTGAGTGCTTGAATAACCTGTGTAAAAATATTGAAGTTCGTTATTTACAATTGAAGTCTTCGAAATATGAGATCATAAATAGTGATTATTTAAAGTCATTATTTGCCTTTAATGAAATACGGAAATACAAGGCAGGTGAAGAAATGTTTATGGCAAAAATTTCAGGAATATCACCGGAAGGAAAATTGATCTTGGAAACAATTTCGGGAGAAACAAGAATGTATTATTTTAAAGAGGTGGGGCTGTGCCAAAATTTGTAGGGATGTTGCATGCAACGTTCCTACATGGAACAATTATTATATTTCCTTTAATTTGTTTACCAATAAATTTAAAAAGTTGGTAAGAGGTTTTTCTGCCATCATTTTTAAAAATGGGTTTAGGTCTGCGTCAAAAGCCAGTTGGACAATAGAAGTGGTTCCTTGTGGAGACGTTGCATGCAACGTCTCTCCGATGATACATTGTAAAACAAAATCAAAAGGCGTTTTTCCGTTTGGAACTATTTTAATTGAGGAGTTCGGGATTTTCTCAGAATACTTCATGGTTAAATCAGCCATGCCTTTAATATGAAAAAAACAATCATCTTCTGTAGAGTTCCATCCGACTACCTGTTCCGGCATTATTTTTTCAAAATTGTGAAAACTACTTAAAAAAGTAAAGATTTCAGAAGCCGGTTTATTTATTTCTACTTTTTGACTTTCTATTCTGGTCATAGTGCTGATTCGTTAATTCGTTGATTAAGGAGTTATAGATTTAAAAATGTTTGGATCTTGTCTTAAAAAAATTAACGAATCATCGAATTAGTCTACTTTCCCCACTCTTCAGGATGTTCGCGCCATGCTTTTAATGTTTTAATATCTGCTTCATTGATATATCCTGTTTCAAATGCCTGGTGAACTAATGTTTCATAATTCGTTAAAGTGATAAGCGGACACTTGGCTTTCTTGAAATTATCTGTTGCTGTTTTTAACCCGTAAGAAAAAATAGCAGCCATTCCTTTTACATCACAACCTTTATCTCTCAATGCTTCAACAGCATTCAAGCTACTTTGCCCGGTTGAAATCAAGTCTTCAATAACAACTACTTTTTGTCCTTCTTTTATTTCGCCTTCAATCTGATTGGTTAAGCCATGTTCTTTTGCAGAAGCTCGTATATAAACGAAAGGCAATCCTAAAGCTTCGGCAACAAGCACACCGGGTGCAATGGCTGCCGTGGCAACACCTGCTATGACTTCGGGCCTGCCATATTTTTCTTCAATAGCCTTAGCTAATTGTTGACGGATGTAGGTTCTGATTTTAGGATAAGATAACGAAATTCTATTGTCGCAATATATGGGCGACTTCCATCCTGATGTCCATGTGAAAGGTTTAGCAGGTTGTAATTTAATTGCTTTAATTTGCAGTAAAAATTCTGCAATTTTTACTGCTGCTTCATCTTTCATTATCATGCTACAAATGTATAAAGTTTTTATAAACGATAAGCCTCTTTTTTTTACTAATGTAAAAATAGAGTCTAAGGGATTAGTAGTTCACTTTAAATCAAAGGATTCTATTTTGAAAATAATAGAGTCTCTTGAAACAGAACCGTCTTGTACAGAAGCTTATTTATACCATGAAAATATTGAACAGATAATAAAAACTTTTTATAGTCTATACCAATATATAGAGGCTGCCGGAGGATTAATAAAAAACAACAAAGGTCAAATCTTATTTATTTACCGATTGGAGAAATGGGATTTACCAAAAGGAAAAATACAAACTGGAGAAATGCCCACCGAAGCAGCTCTCAGAGAAGTTGAAGAGGAATGCGGCATAAGTAAATTAAGGATTATAAAAGAACTTTCTTCCACCTATCATACCTACCCCTATAAAGGATATAAAGTTTTAAAACGAACTTATTGGTATGAAATGTTTTGTGAAGACGATGAGAATATTAAGGCGCAGGAAGAAGAACATATTACTGCGATTCAATGGGTTGATCTTAATGAAGTAGAAAAAGTTTTAGATAATACCTATGCTTCTATAAAAGAGGTAGTGTTCAATTATAACAACAAAGAAAAAAACTCATAACTCATAATTTTATAATTAATCCAACTCAATTCCTTCCGGAACAAACTGCCCGGCATCTCCTCCATTGCGTAAAATTTCTCTTACTATAGTAGAAGTTATATGTGAGTAAGCCGGATTGGAAATTAGAAAAATTGTTTCGATTTCATCATTCATCGATAGGTTCATTTGTGCAATACCTCGTTCAAATTCAAAGTCTGCAGATGTTCGTAAGCCTCTCAGTATATAGCCTGCATTTACTTCGTTGCAAAAATCTACTGTTAAGCCTTCGTAGGTTCTTACTTTTATTTTGTCTTCTCCTTCAAAAAGGAATTCAATCCATCGCTTTCTTTTTTCTAATGGAAAAAAGCTTTCCTTTTGAGAGTTTATCCCGATGGCAATAATGATCTGATCGAATAAGGGCAATGCTCTTACAATGATATCATAATGCCCTTTTGTAATAGGATCAAACGAACCCGGAAATACAGCTATGTTCATGTCCGAAAAATAGGAATTTTTTTTAGAGAAAAGAAATTTTGAGCGCTTATAAAGAGATGAAGGTGATTCAAGATCATGCTGAGCGAAGTCGAAGCATTATTGCCTTTGCACTGTCTGTCACTAATCCAACAACACTTCGAGGTCTGCTTCAATGGAGAGTGCTCAGTGTGACAACTAATATAGTTCGTGTAAACCCTACTTGTTATGCTAACCATCCCGATTCTTTTTATAATTTTACACGCTTACCCTAAATTTGAAATGCACGAATTCCATACGCACCGGTTATCAAATGGCATTTCCATAATTCATCAACGTATTGCTTATAGCGAGGTTGCCCATTGTGGGTTAGTCGTGAATGCAGGATCGCGGGATGAAACAGTTGAACAGCAGGGGCTCGCCCATTTTATAGAACACGTGTTGTTTAAGGGAACAAAAAAACGCAAGTCATTCCATATTCTTAATCGCCTTGAAACGGTGGGTGGCGAATTGAATGCCTATACCACGAAGGAGGAAACTGCCATCTATGCCTCTTTCATGAATTCTTATTATGAAAGAGCTTTTGAACTGATAAGTGATATCCTGTTTAACGCTACTTTCCCTGAAAAGGAATTGGAGAAAGAAAAAGAGGTGATTATCGATGAGATTAATTCTTACCGCGACAATCCTCTTGAACAAATACACGATGATTTTGAAGACAGTGTTTTTCCTGATCATCCTTTGGGACACACGATTTTAGGGACTTTTAAAAGTGTAAAAAAATTTAAAAGGAAAGATATCCTGCAGTTTATCAAACAAAATTATTATACGAATCAAATGGTGTTTTCTTCAGTCGGGAATGTTCCTTTTGAAGATGTATTGAAACTGGCAGAAAAGTATCTTGCTCCCATTCCTAAAAATATTCATACAAATAAAAGAAAACCATTCTTCGGTTATAAACCTTCTTTCAACAGAATAAAAAAAGATACTTTCCAATCGCATTGTGTCATTGGAAACTTGGGCTATGAAAACAAAAGCAGGAAAAAAACGGGACTTGTTTTATTGAACAATATTTTAGGCGGACCGGGAATGAATTCCCGTCTCAACCTGGCTATACGTGAGAAATACGGTTTTACTTATAACCTCGAATCCAATTATTCTGCCTATCAGGACACAGGTTTATTCACTGTTTATTTAGGCACCGATAACAATTATCTTGATAAATCAATGCAGCTTGTTCACAAGGAACTGAAGAAATTGCGCAATGTGAAGTTGGGTACATTACAGTTGAAGCAAGCCAAGCAGCAACTTATCGGACAGATCGCGATGTCGCAGGAAAATAAATCAAACCTCATGCTGGCGCTTGGGAAAAGCCTTCTTACCTATGGTAAAGTTGACAGTCTGCCACGTACCTATAAAAAAATAGAAATAGTAACTTCCAAAGATTTATTAGAAATCGCTAATGAAGTTTTTGAGGAAAAGAAATTGAGTACTTTAATATTTGAAGGGAAATAAAACGATGAACTTTTTAGATCCAAAATTAGCGGCCTACGCAGACTCGCACACAAGCGAAGAAGATCCTGTCTTAAAAAAAAATAACAGGGAAACACATGCAAAGGTATTATTGCCACGCATGCTTTCCGGTCATTTACAAGGGCAGGTACTTAAAATGATGAGCCACATGATACGACCGATGCAAGTACTTGAAATAGGAACTTACACAGGTTATTCTGCTATTTGCCTCAGTGCCGGTTTGCAGGCAGGTGGCTTGTTGCATACGATTGACATCAATGAAGAATTATCTGAAATGGTGAACAGATACATTGCAGAATCCGGATTAACGGATAAAATAAAACTTTACTCAGGCAATGCTTTGGATATTATTCCCACAATAAATGAGCAGTTTGATATTGTTTTTATTGATGCTGACAAGGTAAACTATCCCAACTATTATAATTTGGTTTTTGATAAAGTTCGGAAAGGCGGTTATATCCTTGTGGACAATGTACTTTGGAGCGGCAGGGTAATAGAAGATTATGAAAAAATGGACAAGGACACCAAAATCATGCACAACTTTAATCAAATGATCCAGAATGACACACGTGTGGAAAACGTTTTGTTTCCTATCCGTGATGGCTTGATGGTGGCGAGAAAAATTGCGGAGTAGAGCTGTCTAAAAATATTAAACTGTCTTGTCCTAAAATAGGTTTACACTAAACAAGTGTAAAAATGGACAAAAAAAGTAAAGTTATTTTAGAATTAAAAAGGGATAAACC
>OLLH01000121.1_pt1 | contig 28109 bp, 25 predicted proteins | sample 1604451 | NCBI WGS metagenome assembly OLLH01 (sample SAMEA104055714, study PRJEB20765) | soil metagenome | isolation source: soil
CCTGTGCCGGATAACACTCCCGTAATGCTAAGTCCGCCGGTGTTTGTATTGGTTAATATGATTGCTCCGCCTGTAACAGTTAAAGTACTCGCTATATTTATCGGACCAGTTCCTGCGAAGGTAGATGTTACATTCACGTTAATGATTCCGGCAGAAAAGGAGCCAGCAGTGGCATTGTTCTGTGTAATGCCTCCATTAAAAATCATACGACCTGCAGTGGTAACCGCTGTGGAAGTAAATGTTCCTGAAGCTCCGTTTGTAAAGAGGCCTGTAAAGGTAGTTGCTGCTGTATTGTTGTTATCTGTAAAGCTGCCGTTATTGGTAGAAGCACCAGTAACTGTAAATGTACCAGTAGTGCTTACTATGAGCTGTGCACTTGCCGCAGTAGATAGAGTACCACTTACAGTAGAATTTCCACTTGATAAAGTTAATAATGAAGTACTAGTATTCAGATCCAGATTTGCAGCCGTTAACGGACCTCCTGAAACCGTTACTCCTGCACCTGCGCCAATTGTTAATGTTCCTGTACTTACTATTCCACCAACACCGGTAAAATTCATTGCAGTAGTTGAAGTTATCGTTCCTGTTGCAGTGGCAGTTGGTACCGTGAACGTTCCTGAAGTATTTGTAAAACCACCATTAAATACCATATTGGCAGCCGTGGTAACACTGGTAGTTATGAAAGATCCTGTGTTTGTAACTAAGCCCGTAAATGTTGTTGCTGCTGTATTGTTATTATCTGTAAAAGTTCCGGCATTTGTTGTTGCACCGGTTACGATGAAGGTCCCTGTTGTGCTTGCTGTTAATTGAGAACTTGCCGTAGTTGAAAGTGTTCCACTAATGGTAGAATTTCCACTTGACAAAGTTAAGATAGATGTACCAGTACTTAAATTGACATTGGCAGCCGTTAATGGACCTCCTGAAACTGTTACTCCTGCACCTGCACCAATTGTTAATGTTCCTGTACTTACTATTCCACCAACACCGGTAAAATTCATTGCAACAGTAGGGGTTAAGCTACCAGTTGCTGTTGCAGTAGGAATAATAAATGTTCCGGAGGCGTTTGTAAAGCCGCCATTAAATAACATATTAGCAGCGGTGGTCACATTGGTAGATGTAAAGACTCCTCCATTATTGGTTACTAAGCCAGTGAAAGTTGTGATGCCTGTATTACTTGCATCCGTGAAGTTACCCGTTAAGGAAGTTGTACCGGCAACAGTAAAACTTCCAGTACCGATGGATAAGGTACCGGCAGCTACATTTAAATTGCCGTTTACAGTTACGTTGACAGCCGCTTGAATGGTTTTAGTGCTTGCGCCACTAATGGTTAAATTCGGATACGATATTGGAGTTGTGGGTAAATTATAAGCATTTGTTGTATTGTATTCTACCGTTCCATCTGTTGAGCTATTGAAATTATTAGTCGTTACAGTTGGAAAGACAGCAGTACCGGCAGCAAGTCCGGCTAATTTGATGGTTCCGTTTCCACCCGTACCTATACTTTTAAATGTAGTAATTGTTAAGCCGGTTTGGGCACCCATATCCAGAATACTTCCATTGTCTATCTGAAGAGTGCCGATAGAAAGCGCAGTAGAAGTTGTTTTGGTAATTGTATTTCCTCCTCCGATAATCACATCAGATGCTGTAGTAGGCACACATGTACAAGATGCTCCATTGATACCAGCAACACTCCAGTTGCTGCTAGTTTCCCAATTGGTATTAACGCCACCTGCGCGACTGTAAAAAATAGATACGAATGCAGAACTTAAACCCGCAGTATAATTGCCTGATAAATTTGGAATATTTGTATAGATAAAAGTGATAACTCTTGAAGATATTGTGCCGGAAGCACTCCATGAGGTAGTGTTATAATAACCTCCAACATAATTTGACTCGTTTGCCGCATTTGCATCTGCCGCAACATAAGTATAATTCATAGTCGCATTGATGGCGCTTAAATTAAAAGAGGTTAATGCCCAATACCTGTTTAAGGAAATTGTACTGCTGATCTGACCAGGCGCTTTTCCGACGATGGATTGTAAATTCACATATCTTGAACCTACAGCCCCGGCAAAAGTGGCAGCCGTTATATTTATAGTAGCCGGAGTATAATCCGTACTTGTTCCTACCGGGAAAAGAAAACTTCCGATGGCATCGTAATATTTATAAATAAGACCTGTGCTGTTGCACTGAATCATATTTGAACTATTTGGTGTTCCTGCAACAGCAGCAGCGAGAGGGCCAAATGAAAAATTATTGGCACCTAAAATAATAAGGCCGCTATTTAAAGTAAGTGTAGCATTTACGATTGTTGCTGCATTTGGTGTTTTGCTTCCACCTCCTGATACAGTTAAGCTGGAATAAGTCGTGCCCTTCACAGCCTGTGCTCCTGAAAAGTTGTATTCAACCGTGTTTACATTTGTGGAGAAGTCTGTTAGAGTTATGGAAGGAACAAGGGCGTTGCCTAATTTCAAAACACCGTTTGTGCCTTGGGTCAATTTTCCTGTGCCGGATAACACTCCCGTAATGCTAAGTCCGCCGGTGTTTGTATTACTTAATATCACTGCGGCACCTGTAACGGTTAAAGTACCAGCTACATTTATGGGGCCTGTTCCTGCAAAAGAAGAAGTTGCATTTACGTCAATCGTCCCGGCAGAAAAGGAGCCAGCGGTAGCATTGTTCTGAGTAACGCCTCCATTAAAAATCATACGACCTGCAGTGGTAACGGCTGTGGAGGTAAATGTTCCTGGAGATGTATTCGTAAATAAACCTGTGAAAGTGGTGGCGGCAGTATTGTCATTATCAGTAAATGTACTTGTGTTTGTTGTCGTTCCTGTTACTGTAAATGCACCGGTTGTGCTAACGGTTAGTGGACCACTGGATATCAAATTATTTGGAATTGAAATGGCTGCTGAGCCCGAAAATGTAACCCCTCCTGCGCCGGTAATTGTCAAAGCGCTTACTCCGCTAAATGTAACCCCTCCCGAAAAATTAATGACAGAAGTAGCTGTGATGTCAGTTGCCGGTGTTGTTGAGATAGTTGCAGTGGGAACATTAAATGTTCCTGAAGTATGCGTAATCCCACCATTAAAAACAATTCTCGCGGCGGTTGTCACAGCGCTGAAGTTAAGTGTTCCTGTGTTTGTCAGAGCTCCCGTGAATGTTGTTATTCCTGTATTGTCTCCATCTGTTATGACACCGGCATTGCTCGTCACGCCAGTTACGGTAAAGTTTCCTGTTGTATTGATATTTAATTGAGAATTTGCTACAGTTGTCAATGTACCTGTTACTGTTGATGCCCCGCTTGTGGCAGCTAGTGTTAATATTGATGAGGCCGAATTTAAACTAAGATTAACAACTGTTAAAGGAACAGCACCAGCACCTGAAAGAGTTACTCCTAAACCAGCGTCAATTGTCAAAGTTCCAGTACTTCTTAATCCACCGATACCTGTAAAAGTCATCGCCGTTGTCGGTGTTAATGTACCATTACATGTTGCAGTAGGAACAGAAAAAGTTCCCGAAGTATGCGTGAAACCGGCAGTAAATACCATATTTGTATTAGTAGTAACTGCAGTTGAAGTGAACGTTCCGGTATTGGTTATAAGTCCTGTGAATGTTGTTATTCCCGAGTTATCGTTATCAGTAATAGTTCCTGCATTCGTAGTGGCTCCAGTCACTATAATTGCTCCTGTTGTATTAATGTTTAGCTGAGATCCAGTTGCAGTAGTCAGGGTGCCGGTTATAGTATGAATTCCGCTTGTAGCAGCAAGTGTGAGTATAGATGTGGCTGAGTTCAAACTAAGATTAACCGCTGTTAAAGGAACAGTGCCAGTACCTGAAAGAGTAACTCCAGCTCCGGCATCAATCGTTAAAGTTCCTGTACTTCTTAATCCACCCGTACCTGTAAAAGTCATTGCTGTGGTAGGTGTTAATGTGCCATTACAAGTAGCCGTAGGAACAGTAAACGTTCCAGAGGTATGTGTGAAGCCGGTAGTAAAAACCATTCTGGTATTTGTGGTAACGGCTGATGTATTGAAGGTGCCGGTATTTGTTACCAATCCTGTAAATGTAGTTATTCCTGCATTGTTACCATCTGTAATTGTACCTGCATTTGTAGTGGTTCCTGTAACTGAAAAGGAGGAAGTAGTATTAATATTTAATTGAGATCCTGCAACGGTAATAAGTGTTCCTGTTATGGAGGAAGCTCCACTGGAGTTTGCAAGTGTCAATATAGATGTAGCAGAATTTAAACTAAGATTAACGGCAGACAGAGGAACAACTCCAGCACCTGAAAGAGTTACTCCTAAACCGGCGTCAATTGTTAACGTTCCAGTACTTAACAATCCACCGGTTCCTGTGAAAGTCATTGCGGCAGTTGGTGTTAATATTCCATTACACGTAGCAGTTGGAACAGTAAATGTTCCGGAGCTATGTGTAAAACCAGCAGTAAAAATCATTCTGGTGTTTGTTGTAACAGCAGTAGTCGTAAATGTACTTGTGTTGGTCACTAATCCTGTAAAAGTGGTTGTTCCTGTATTATTACTATCTGTAAATGGTCCCCCTGCTGTAGTTGTTCCCGTTACTGTAAAGTTTCCGGTAGTACTTACGGTTAAGCCTCCGGCGCCAATGGTTAAATTTCCTCCAATAGAAGAACTCCCAGCTCCGGAATTAGTCACTAAGGCACCGTTGGCAATAATTAAATCACCGGCACAAACAATTGCTCCGGCAAAACCCATCGCTACTGTAGGCGTAATGGTTTGTCCAGCTCCTATAGTAGCCGCTCCTCCTGTAAATGTACCTGAAGTATTTGTATAACCTCCACTAAATACCATGTTGGCGGCTGTGGTTACTATACTTGATGTCCATGTACCTGCAGTTTTCGTTACTAAGCCTGTAAATGTGGTAATACCTGTATTATTGTTGTCGGTAAAAGCACCCGCAACCGAAGTGGCTCCTGTTACAGTAAAATTCCCTGTAGTACTCACTGTTAAACCACCAGTCCCAATTGTTAAATTTCCACCTATTGAAGAATTACCGGTGCCTGAATTAGTAACCAATGCACCATTTGCAATAATTAAATTACCCGAACAAACAATTGCCCCCGCAAAACGCATTGCAACCGTTGGTGTTATTGTTTGCCCTGCCCCAATAGTAGCGGCACCTCCTGTATATGTTCCGGCAGTATTCGTAAAACCTGCACTGAAGACCATATTGGCCGCAGTCGTTATGGTGCTTGATGTCCATACACCGATGGAATTATGTGTTACTAATCCAGTAAAGGTAGTTATACCCGTGTTGTTATTATCTGTAAATGCACCGGCTCCGGTAATAGACGTTGCGCCGGTTACCGTAAAATTACCAGTTGTACTTATAGTTAGCAAACCGGTAAGTGTCAATGTTCCTGGAACTGTATAATTGATTCCGGTGCCGGCCAGCGCTACTCCTCCGGCTCCTGCGATTGTAATATTTCCTGCGCCACCTATAGATAAGCCATTGTTAAATGTCATTAATACTGTAGCCGTAACTGTCATTCCTGTAGGGATACTCGCGGCACCTGCATTAAAGGCCCCAAGTGTATTAGTGAAACCGCCTGTAAAAACCATATTGGCAGCAGTTGTCACTGCTGTTGATGTCCAGATTCCTGCCGATTTTGTTACTAAACCGGTAAAAGTGGTAACTCCGGTATTGTCAGAATCGGTAAAGCCGGCTCCAAGAGTAGATGTACCTGTGACAGTAAAATTACCTGTTCCTCCAATGGTTAATAAGGCAGTGGTTGTTACAAGATTATTGGGAACTGTAATTGTTGTTGAACTGTTTAATGTAAGTCCGCCGACACCTGCAACGTTAAATGCGGCTACCCCGGTAAAGGCAATGTTTCCGGTAAAGGTAATTAAGGCCGTTGCGGTTATATCTGTAACATTAGCGGTTGGCAATGTTGCTGCACCACCATTAAAAGTACCACCGGCATTTGTAATACCAGCCGTAAAAACCATATTAGATGCCGTAACTACAGCGGTTGATGTCCAGGTATTATTATTCGTAACTAAGCCGGTAAAGGTATTTATACCTGTATCTGTTCCATCATTAAATACTCCCGTAGTAACTAATATTGTCGTTGTTCCACCAACAGTTAAATTTTGACCGGCAGGATTCAATGTTCCGGCTATTTGTAAATTTACTGCAGTGGGACCAAAGGTCAAAGCAGCAGATAAGGTGATATTATGAGCAGCCTGAACTATAAATATATCTCCTACAGTATTCAAATTCGCAGGAGTCGCTCCACCACCACCTGCGATAGAATTCCAATTTGTTAAGGAAGACATATTTTGGGTTCCTGTTACTTGCGAGTAATATATTACTGCGCGAGCTGAAGGAATAATCAAAACCAAGAATATCAACGCCAAAAAAGATCGCACTAATAGTAGTGATGCTTTATTTCCTTTCATGATTATGTAGAGTAATTTGTTAAATATAGATGTAATATTTTGTTAAAAATGCAAATAATATCCTAATAGTTTACGTAAAAACAAAAAAAGTAAGATTGCTGTTTTTAATGATAAAACATTAACGAAGTTACAAAATGGATGTTATAAAGCAATATTTTTTTAAAATAAATAAAAAAGTATTAAAATATTGCAAATGTAAGAATTAAGTGTTAAAATTATTAAAGTACTTAGGAAAATAAAATTGAAGAGGCTTCACTTTTTTGCTATTTTTGTCATTAACCTCTATGCTATGAATAATAAAAACCTTGATCCTTCTGATAAAAGTTTATCCTCTACAGATAAAGATATAGAGCAGGTTTTGCGTCCGGATAATTTTGGAGATTTTACAGGGCAATATAAGATTGTTGAGAATCTTCGGGTTTTTGTTGAAGCAGCGAAACAGCGAAATGAATCTTTGGATCATGTGTTATTGCATGGCCCGCCTGGACTAGGGAAAACCACTCTTGCCAGTATCATTGCCAATGAATTGGGAGTGAATATTAAGATTACCTCCGGGCCGGTATTGGATAAACCCGGTGATTTAGCAGGATTACTTACCAATTTAGAGGAAAACGATGTTTTATTTATAGATGAAATTCACCGTTTAAGTCCTATTGTTGAAGAGTATTTGTATTCTGCAATGGAGGATTATACCATTGATATTATGATCGAAACGGGTCCCAACGCCAGAGCCGTACAAATAAAACTAAATCCTTTTACTTTAATTGGAGCCACCACAAGGTCGGGCTTACTTACCTCTCCTTTAAGAGCGCGGTTTGGTATTAATTCCCGATTAGAATATTACGACTCTCTTTTACTTAAGACAATAGTCATTCGGTCAGCAGCTATTTTGCGTATGGCCATTACGGATGATGCAGCTTTTGAAATTGCTCGCCGTAGCCGTGGTACTCCTCGTATTGCCAATGCCCTGCTTCGACGGGTGCGCGATTTTGCACAAATAAAAGGCAATGGTTCCATTGACATTGATATTGCACATTTTTCTCTTGCCGCATTAAATGTGGATTTGCATGGATTGGATGAAATGGATAACCGCATATTGACTACTGTTATTGATAAATTTAAAGGAGGACCTGTCGGTTTGACCACCATTGCCACTGCAGTTGGAGAGGAAGCAGGAACTATAGAAGAGGTGTATGAACCATTCCTTATCAAGGAAGGCTACCTTACGCGTACCCCCCGTGGACGTGAAGCAACAGAGTTGGCCTATAAACATTTAGGAAAAGTTTTCAGAACTACCAAGGGAACCTTATTCGATTAAATAAAAAAGAATTTGAAGATTTGAAAATGGGTTGGAATTCTGACTCCTTCTAAAATAATTTTCAAATTTTAAATCAAAATGAATTCCACAAACACCCAACTCATAAAGACCGAAGCAAATCGTTTAGGCTTTATGTATTGTGGTATTTCTAAAGCAGAGTTTCTAGAGGAAGAAGCTCCCCGTTTGGAAAAATGGCTCCATCAAAATATGCATGGTGAGATGGGGTATATGGCGAATTATTTCGACAAAAGGCTTGATCCACGGCTACTTGTAGAAGATGCACGATCTGTTATTTCTTTAATGTTAAATTATTATCCGTCCGAATCTCAGGAAGACAAGAGCGCTCCAAAGATTTCCAAATATGCTTACGGCACAGATTACCATTTTGTAATAAAGGATAAACTGCAACAGCTTTCGTCATTTATTAATGAAAATATAGGAGAGATTAACGGCCGGGCCTTTGTTGATTCAGCACCTGTGATGGATAAGACATGGGCGAAAAAAGGCGGGTTGGGTTGGATTGGTAAAAACTCAAACATAATAAATAAGAATACTGGTTCCTTTTTTTTTATCTCTGAATTGATAGTTGATATAGAATTAGAGTACGATGGCCCGGTAAAAGATTATTGTGGTACCTGTACTAAATGTATAGATTCCTGTCCTACCGACGCTATTGTGGAACCGTATGTTGTAGATGGTAGCAAATGTATTTCTTATTTCACAATAGAATTAAAAGAAAATATCCCTTATGAAATGAAAGGAACGTTTGATAACTGGATGTTTGGATGTGACATTTGTCAGGACGTTTGCCCATGGAATAGATTTTCGAAACCTCATTCAGAACCGTTGTTTAATGCACATCCTGATTTACTTCAAATGAAAAAACCGGAATGGCAGGAATTAACCGAAGAGGTATTTAAGAAAGTTTTTAAAGACTCTGCAGTGAGCCGTACAAAGTTCAAAGGCTTAAAAAGAAATATAGAGTTCCTTAAATCGATTTAAATACTTCGGTTATCACATCTAAATAAAGGGTTCCGAAAGTTGCAATGCACCACAACTTTAGTAAATTTTTTTCTTCCCGTTTTAACCAACGGATAGATTTTTTTAATTCCTTTTTGAAAAGGGCGCGATCAAAACTGACTTTCGTAAGAATTTCTTTGGTGTATTCATACATGGTGCCTCCTTTTTTTGTTGACTAAATTTAAAACCAATATTTTAAAAAGTCAAGTAGAATTTTTAACTATTTTAAAATTGTTAATAACTTGTTTAGTAAACTACTTTTTTTGTTTCCAACGAAAAGTATTAATATCAAGTCCGGAAAGATCTAACACACGGTCAATAACTGTGCCAACCAGTTGCTCAAGAGTTTGTGGCAGACTATAAAAGGAAGGTGAGGCAGGGCAAATTATGCCTCCGGCTTCAGTAACGGTTTTCATATTATTAATATGAATGAGATTAAGAGGCGTATCTCGGGTGACTAAAATTAATTTTCTTCTTTCTTTTAGAATAACATCTGCCGCACGTGTGGTAAGGTCATTTGAAACACCTGACGCAATGCGTCCCAAGGTTCCCATGGAGCAAGGACAAATAATCATCGTGGTATATTTAGCGGAACCGGAAGCGAATGGAGCAAAAAAATCATTTTTCCCATAAACTTTAAATGGGATATTTTCAAAACCGGTATCACCTAGCTCAAATTTCCATACATCCTTGGCATTATCGGACATAACAATTCCTACCTCTTCAATCTGATCTTGTAAATGCTCCAACTTCTGTAATAATAGTTTTGCGTATATGGCTCCGCTTGCTCCTGTAATGGATACGATTATTTTATGTGTCATTCCTTAGTTGCAATATAATAATGTAAGCTCAAATAAATAGCAGTGTTGAGTTGTCCTCTGTTGTATAGATAGGTTGCGCCGGATGCATGCTCTCTTATAGGAAGAATAGAATTAGTTAATCTAAAATTCAGACCAAAGTTTTTTGCAAATTTATATTCTGTACCAAGGTGCAATGCAATTTCTGTAGTATGAAAAGGCTTTTGTCCCGGCATAACACCGTATAAATTTTCCTCTACACCTCCATTTATTAATACGCCAAAGGATGCGCCTCCTTCTAATAACAATTTGTCGTTATTTTTATATTGTAACGAAAACGGGATTTCAATATAATTGACTTTAATCTGATAAAAATCATTTCTTACAGAGTCACTGCTAACGTGCCTGCTGCCTTTTTGGACGTACATCATTTCCATCTGCAGGTTCCAGCTGGTTGAAATAGCTCTCCTGACAGAACCGCCAATAATGAATCCTGCCTTATTAAATCCGCTATAATTATCACCTGATACTTGTGAGGCGCAAACGCCTGTATATAATGAGCCTTCAAATTTTTGTGCCCATAAATTTAATGTAAAGAGATTCAGGAAGAGGAGAATTACGATATTTTTCATTAAAACAAAATTACAAATAAATGACTGTCATTTGATAATTTTTTATTTATCTTAGTATGGAAAGACAGGTTATGCGGCAAGTAAAATCACGAATTTTTTACCAAATTTTTGTTCGTTCATTCTATGATTCGAATAATGACGGCATTGGTGATATTAATGGGATAATCTCCAAGTTAAATTATTTGCAGAATCTGGGAATAGATGGAATTTGGTTGATGCCAGTTCATCCATCACCGTCTTATCATAAGTATGATGTTACGGATTATTATAACATTGATTCTGAATATGGCACACTTGCAGATTTTAAGCGACTCCTAAAAGAAGCTCATCAAAGAGATATTAAAATAATAATTGATTTTGTTGTGAGTCATACAAGTTCAAGGCATCCCTGGTTTTTAGATGCCCAAAAGAATTTGAACAGTCCTTTTCGTAATTATTTTAATTGGAAAGATGGCCAGGGATTCGAGCATAAGCAAGGTTGGTATTCTATTGCCAATGTTGAAGAAGATACATTAAGCAGTCAACAGTACTTTGGTCATTTCAGTAGTGAAATGCCCGATTTAAATTATGACTGTCCAAAGGTTAGGCAAGAGGTCATTAAAATAGGAAAGTTTTGGGTGGGCGAAATTGGAGTTGATGGATTCAGGTTAGATGCTGCTCAACATATTTATCCAAATAATCAACACAAAAAGAATTGCGAATGGTGGAAGCAATTTAGAGTAGAAATGGAAGCTGTAAATAAAAATGTATTTCTTGTCGGGGAAGTATGGTCGGAAAGTGAAATAGCTGCTCCTTACTTGGATAAAGCACTTCATGCAGTTTTTAATTTTGATATAGGATATAAAATCATGAAAGTTGTCAGGATCGGAAAAGACTCAGGAATTGCAGTCAGACATAAACAAATAAGAGATCTCTATTCTAAATATTCTAAGAGCTATGTGGATGCAACATTTATTACAAATCATGATCAAAACAGAATAATGAGTGGTGTTAAAAAAAATATTGATAAAGCAAAGATGGCCGCTTCTTTATTGTTAACACTACCGGGATCTCCATTTATATATTATGGTGAAGAATTGGGAATGCAAGGTAAAAAACCGGATGAATATATAAGAGAACCTTTTATATGGGATAACAAAAAGACAGATAAAGGACAAACAAAATGGATCCGTGTAAAATACAATAAGGGTTTAGTTTCATTAGCCAGACAAATGGAAGATAAAAAGTCTATCTGGAATCATTACAAAACCCTTATTCAACTGCGAAAAAGCAACGAACTGTTAAGCTTTGGCGAAATTGAACCACTCCTGTTAAAAGACAAAAAGTTAATCGTATTCTACAGAATATTAAAAGACGAGGCTCTTTTAATAATACATAATCCCTGCAATGAAGATATAGAATGTGATATCGGGTTGTTGAATAAAACAGGTTTTCATTTTTATTTTAAATCGAATAAAAAATGCTCTATAAAAGAAACTATTTTAACTATTTTTAAATTTTCAACAGTAATATTTGAATAGCTATTTTTAATAATGATAAAACATAAATTTGTTTATATTTGCTTTAAATTCAATACTTCGTTTTAATAAATGATTGCCACTCATAAAATACGTAATAATGAAGTCATTACTGGTTTTATTTTCAAAAAACTAAATTTATCTTGGTACACAGAATAGTAATTTTATATTTTCAATAGTTTTCATCTTTTTAAGAAGTACCCACATGAGAAATCTTTATTTAAATGGACTTGCAATTATTCTTTTCGCGGTATCTTTTTCAGGTTGTTCCAACGTAGAAAAAAAGAAGAAGATCAAAATAGGTTTTTCAATGGACTCCTATTTAGAGGAGCGCTGGCAGAAAGACGGAGAGTTTTTTAAACAAAAAGTTGAAGAGCTGGGTGGAGAAGTCATTATGTTATATGCCAGTGGAAATGAGCAATTGCAAAATGAACAGGTGGAAACTATTTTGAATAAAGATGTTGATGTATTAGTGATTGTTCCGCATAACAGTAAAAGTGCTGCTTATTGTGTAAAAGCGGCTCATAAAAAAGGTATTAAAGTGATCTCCTATGATCGTATGATTCAAGACTGTGATCTTGATTTGTATGTTTCATTTGACAATGTTAAAGTAGGTGAAATGCAGGCCCGGTATTTACTCAAAGTGGTTCCAAAAGGAAACTATCTTTTAATAGGAGGCGCACCTACAGACCAGAATTCCTTCATGATAAGAAAAGGGCAAATGAATATTTTGCAACCTGCCATTGATAGAGGAGATATCAAAATTATTTCAGATAAATATGCTAAAGACTGGCTTCCTTATCAAGCATTGAAACTTACTGAAAGTGCTTTAGCAATGACGAAAAACAAAATAGATGCCATTTTAGCTTCAAGTGATAAGTTGGCCAGTGGAGCGGTTCAGTCATTAACAGAAAATGAGATAGCAGGTAAAATCCCTATCACCGGCATGGATGCACAGCTGGTAGCAATTCAATGTATTATTGATGGCAGCCAGACCATGACTGTTTATAAATCTATAAGCAATCTTGCTACTGCTGCTGCTGTAGCTGCTGTAGCATTTGCGAAAAAAGAAACGCCGAAGGGAATTAACAGCAAAGTAAATAATGGAAAAATATATTTACCTGCTATCCTTCTTGAACCGGTTATAGTTGATAAAAGTAATATAGAACAAACAGTTATCGCAGATGGATACATTGAAAAAAAACAACTAAAATTTCATTAATCTCTTTTTTAATATTTACATAATAATAAACAGTATAAAAACTCGAATCATGATTTTAATTGCAGATGGAGGCTCAACAAAGTCAGCGTGGTGTCAAATAGACAAATCAGGCCATAAAGTAAATTTTAATACCGAAGGATACAACCCTTATTTTGTAGATACACGAACAATAATAGATTCTCTCGAAAAGGAACTTCCGGAAAACCTTGATAAAATAGCTATCACCGAGGTTTATTACTATGGAGCCGGTTGTTCTGTTCCTGAAAAAGTGGACACCGTTTATAAAGCATTAAAGGCAGTATTTATTAATGCCGATATTTTTGTAGGACACGACCTGCTGGCTGCTGCCCGAGCTTTAATGGGTAGTGAGTCAGGTTTTGCTGCGATTTTAGGCACAGGCACAAATTCCTGTCTTTATGATGGCAAAGATGTTACCTTAAATATTGATTCCTTGGGGTATTTCTTAGGTGATGAGGGAAGTGGTTCTTTTATAGGCAAACGTTTGCTTCGTGATTATATGCGTGGCTATATGCCAAAAGATTTACAAGAGGCTTTCTTTAAACAATACGGATTAAAAAATGAAGATATTTTCGATAATTTATATAACAAACCTCTTCCAAATCGTTTTTTAGCAAGCTTTAGCAAATTCGCTTATGATCATAATTCATCGTCTTATTCAAGAGGCATTGTTAGGGAAGCGTTTGAATATTTTTTCAAAAATTTAGTTTGCCATTATCCAAATTATCAAACGTATACTTTTAATTGTGTGGGATCAGTAGGATATAATTTCAGAGATCTATTAGAAGAAGTTTGTAAGGAAAATAATATGCCATTTGGAAAAATAATCCGTGCTCCAATTGATGATTTAGTTAATTTTCACACCACTGTTCACATTAACCTGAAATAAAATTAAGCTTTAGAAAACGAGTTATTTTTATTATTTTTATGCAAATTTAAAAAGCCCCTTTTTACATGAACAATAAATATAAATATTTGATTATATTCTTATTAGCATTTCAATATTCCTGTGCCCAAAAATTCGAATTACTTAAAGGAGACACCATTAATTTTGAAGATGCAGAAGGCAACAGACGAGGGAATTGGAAAGTTTACAACAGAATGCTTTATCTGCCAGGCTATGCAGATGATCAGATAGTAGAGGAAGGAAAGTATGTGAGCAATAAAAAGGAAGGTCTTTGGATACAATATTTCAAGGATGGCAAGAAGAAAAGTGAAATTACTTATAATGGTAATACACCAAACGGGCATATGAAATTTTATTACGAGAATGGTAATCTGTTAGAAGAAGGAGATTGGGTATCTGGGCGTTGGGAAGGGAGTTATAAGTACTATTATGAAAATGGCCAGATATCCTATGATTGGAAATTTATCAGCGGCAAACGCGAAGGTCTTCAAAAATATTACAGCGAAACAGGAGAGCTGAAGTATAAAGGTAATTGGAAGAATGGCTTGGAGTCAACCATTTCCAAATAGCGAAATGCTATTAAAATTATGGTTGTTTAGTATTGTTTTTTGTTATGTTTACTCTAATTTCTGATGATAAGATAATAGAATGATTAGAACATTTACACTTATAATAAGTTTTATTTTCATTTCCCAAACTTCACATGCCCAAAAATATGAGCTTTACAAAGGAGATACTATTAATTATGAAGATGCAGCAGGCCTTAAAAGAGGTAATTGGATGATATACAACCGAACCAAAAAGCCCCCTCTTCCCGATTATACCGAAGACCAGTTAGTGGAAGAAGGGCCTTATGTGAACAACCGAAAAGAAGGTATCTGGAAATCTTACTACAATAATGGCAAAAAGAAAAACGAAATAACCTATGCGAATGGCCGTGCGAATGGTTTTTCCAAATTTTATTATAAAACAGGGCTTATTTCAGAAGAAGGAAATTGGGTGAATGGTAAATGGGACGGAAGTTATAAATTCTATTATGAGAACGGTCAAATATCCTATGACTGGAAATATGTTAATGGTAAACGCGAAGGTGAACAAAAATATTTTCATGACAATGGGAATAAGATGTACGAAGGCAACTGGAAAGATGGCCAGGAAAACGGAGAATTAAAGGAATACAATAAAGATGGCCAATTAATAGGCGTAAAAGTATTTAGAGCAGGTGGAAAGATTGACACGTCAGCATCAAAAGAATATAAGCCTGCCCCTGGCGCAATTGCTACAGGAGCCATTGCGCCAGTTGTTGGAAAGACTCAAGAAGTTGAATCTGTAATCGAATCTGTTATTGAAGAGGATACAGAACGTGCCTGGATGGATTACAAAGAAAGTGGTTACCACAAGGTAAAAACTAAAGGCGGTTTACTTATCCGTGACGGCACTTTCGATAAAGGAACTTTTATGAATGGCAAAGCCTTTAAATATGTTGGTGGGAAGAATACCAAGACCATCATTTATAAAAATGGCAAGGCTATTGAAGTGCTTGAAGGAAGATAATCTCTTGTATCAGAGAACAGATAGTTTTTAAATAATTATATTTGTTCCTCTCTTTGGCTGTTTTATGGAAATCTCACTAAACGTTTACAACACCCTTTCTCGGAAAAAAGAAAAATTCGAGCCTATCAAATCTCCGTTTGTCGGAATGTATGTATGCGGACCAACGGTTTACGGAGACACTCATTTAGGTCATGCAAGAGGAGCTATTACGTTCGATCTTATATATCGGTATTTGTTGCATCTGAAATTTAAAGTCCGGTATGTGCGAAATATAACCGATGTCGGTCATCTTGAAAATGATGCCGATGAAGGAGAGGATAAAATAGCCAAAAAAGCCCGTGCCGAACACCTGGAGCCAATGGAAGTTGCTCAGCATTTTACGGAATGTTACCATAGAAATATGCACCTGTTAAATGTGCTTCCCCCAAGCATAGAACCCAGAGCATCCGGTCATATCACTGAACAGATAAATATGATTCAATGTATTCTTGATAAGGGGTTTGCCTACGTTACAAATGGATCTGTTTATTTTGATGTATTGAAATACAATGATGCATCCAATGATTATGGAAAACTTTCAGGGAGAATTTTGGAAGACTTGATTTCAGGCACGGGCAACAGAGAACTGGATAGACAAAGTGAAAAACTAAATGGTTGTGACTTTGCATTGTGGAAAAAAGCATCCGCAGAACATATTATGAGATGGCCATCTCCATGGGGTGATGGATTTCCCGGATGGCATATCGAATGCTCGGCAATGAGTAGTAAATACCTGGGTGAAACATTCGATATACATGGTGGCGGAATGGACTTATTATTCCCGCATCACGAATGTGAAATAGCCCAGTCTAAAGCTTGTCATCATAAGGCGCCTGCCAAATATTGGTTGCATAATAATATGCTGACTATTAACGGTCAGAAAATGGGCAAGTCGCTGGATAATTTTATAACCCTTGATGAATTTTTCTCCGGAAAACATCCTATTCTGGAACAAGCATACAGTCCTATGACTATTCGTTTTTTCTTTCTGCAGGCACATTATCGAAGCACAGTAGATTTTTCCAACGAGGCATTAAAAGCAGCCGAAAAAGGATTCAAAAAATTAATGAATTGTTTTGACATCCTTCCTAAATTAAAGATGTCAGACAAGTCTACTTCTGACATTCCTGCTTTACAGTTGAAATGTTATGAAGCCTTGAACGATGATTTTAATAGTGCGATACTCATTGCCCATTTGTTTGAAGCAAGCCGTATTGTTAATTCGGTATATGCGGGCTCAGAAACCATTACCTCTGCAGATCTTGATATTTTGAAAAATATATTTAATGAATTTAGCATAAATATTTTAGGATTAAAGCAGGAAAAGGGAGTTGATAGTTCCCATGTCGAAAATTTAATGAGGTTGTTGTTGGATATACGTAAGGAGATGAAAGCTAAAAAAGATTTCGTTACTTCGGATAAGATACGTGACGAATTGGAAAAAATAAGTTTTAAAATTAAAGACGAAAAAGATGGCACAACCTGGACTAAAGAATCTTAAAATACAGCTATTTATTCTAATTACTTTTTGTTTTTGCATTGCCTGTAATTCCCCAAAAAATGAAGTAAAAGAAGCGCCTGAATCGGAAGAAAAAAAGACCGTTTATGTTCCTGATTTTAATGGAGATTCCGCTTTTGCATATGTAAAAAAACAGGTTGATTTTGGTCCAAGAGTACCCGACTCAAAAGCACATTCCAAATGCGCAACGTATTTAATTAAAGAGTTAAAGAATTTTTCCGATACGGTCATTGTTCAGAAGGCCAATATAAAAGTGTTTGATGGAAAAACTTTTCAGATTCAAAACATTATGGCCCTGTTTAATCCTGCCTCAAAAGAACGGGTTTTATTATGTGCTCACTGGGATACCCGCCCATGGGCAGACCAGGATGTTGAACGGAAGAAAGAACCTATTGACGGAGCGAATGATGCCGGCAGTGGTGTTGGCGTTTTGTTAGAAATTGCCCGGCAATTAAAAAAAACAAAGCCGAATATCGGCATTGATATACTCTTATTGGATTTAGAAGACTACGGGCAGCCTTCGGGAAGTCCATTTCCTCAACAGGAAGATAGCTATGGACTCGGTACGCAATATTGGGCAAAAAATATTCCGGTACCTGACTACCATCCTATGTATGGGATATTGTTAGATATGGTTGGAGCGCCAATGGCTACTTTTGGAATGGAGGAATATTCAAGACAATACGCACCGACAGTAGTAAAAAAAGTCTGGGATACGGCTGTCAGGCTGGGGTATCCTGATTATTTCATTTACAAAGAAACAGGAGCAATAACCGACGATCATTATTACATAAACGAAATTGCGAAGATCCCAACCATAGACATCATTCATCATGACCCCTTAACCCGAAGTAGTTTTGGGAGCTACTGGCATACCCATAATGACAATATAAATGCAGTAGATAAAAACACACTTAAGGTGGTAGGACAAACTTTGTTAGCTGTTATTTTTAATGAATAAACAGGATTAGCTAAGCCTGACCAGAAGGGCTGTTACTCGATTCTTTAGAGCATTGGTATCCTGTTTTAAATCCATGCCTTTGTAATTTGCACTTTCCACCAAAAGCGTTTCCAAATTAAACTCGTGCTGTTGCTGGTAATGAAAAGATCCTTTTGCCTGATGGTAAGCTGCCAGATATTTTTGCTCCGTTTGACCGGGAGTCGGAACGAAAGCTGCTTTTTTATGGAGAGCTACTACATCCATTATTGTTGAATAACCTGGCCGGCTTAGAATAAAATCAGATCGCAAAATGGCTTCCTGCATTTCACCGGCATTCAGGTGCGATTTCAGTTCAATATTTTTATTGGGATGCATTTCGCTTTTTGCATTTGGAATACCTCTGATCATAAGAACTTTTAATTCAGTATTTAGTAGTTGTTTTAATATCAGATATTCAAAAATAGAACGCTGCGGCTCAGGACCGGACAACAATACAAGCAAATCAAAATGGGTTTCTTTTTGGGTATCATCTTCTAAAACGAACCGTGATAATGGGCCAATGAAAAAAGTATTTTGAGGCAATGCATATTCATGTGACAGGTCGCCGGATAAATTTTCTGACCCTTCGAAATCAGGAATCCAGCATTGAGAATATCTGCTCATAAAAAGCCTGTTGATAGTGTACAAAACAGGTTCAAGAAGTTTAAAATACCCGGGGCATTTTATCATTATTTGGTGCGTCATAAATATGCACGGAATCCGGGTGCTCCATAAGCCATAACGGTTATCAGAGACAACTCCGTCAATGTTGTGTTTTTTAATGATTTCCTGAAGCAGCTGATTTTCTTTGTAGATTCCACTAATAATTTTAGGCATTTGTTTGAACATTTGCAATGCCATATTTCCATTGCCCGGATAAGAAATTTCGTAACCGGGAAAGACAATAAATTCAGCCGTTGGAAACTCGTTTTTTAAAAGACCCATCGGACGCTTGTCGGCAGCAATAATAACTTCAGCTCCTTGATTTTGAAGTTCGCGAATAATGGGAATGCAACGTGTTGCGTGGCCAAGGCCCCAGTCGAGCGGGCAAACAAGGATGCGCTTCTTCTTTTCCATTTATTGCATTTTAACGATGGTTGTAAACAAATATAGTTTATTTTCTATGTTCTTTGCAGATGAACCTTAAGCACCTAACTTTGTATATAATTTTTTTTAATCTGTGAAAATCTGAGTCATCTGTGGTGTATTAATTTTTTAAGAAACAGCAGACCAAACAAATAACCTTGTGGCCAAGCATAAACTCCAGCGGTTCGCTGAAATAGAAACTTTTGAAAATGTGTTGCAACCAAGGATGACTTTTCCTTTGATAGATCATGAAATGAAAGGAAAGTGGAACGAGATTTTTTTCAAAAACAACAATCCTATAGTGCTCGAACTTGGCTGTGGAAGAGGAGAATATACAGTTAATCTGGCCCAACAGTATCCGGATAAAAATTTTATCGGTATAGATATCAAAGGCGCCAGATTGTGGAGAGGAGCGAAAACAGCAATTGAAAATCATTTAAAAAATGTTGGTTTTTTACGTTTGCAAATTGATAAAATAGAATTGTTTTTCGCACCGTCTGAGGTAAGTGAAATATGGATCACCTTTCCTGATCCTCAGCCGCAGGTATCAAGGGAAAGAAAACGCTTAACCTCTCCCAACTATTTAGACAGGTATAAAAACATTCTTTCACCGGAAGGAATGATTCATTTAAAAACAGATAACGCCGGCTTATTTGCCTACACAGAAGAGGTGTTGAAAGAAAACCAATATGCTGTTTTTCAATGTACCCATGATCTGTATCAATCGGATATTTTGAATGACATCTTAAAGATAAAAACCACCTACGAACAAATGTATCTTAAAAAAGGAGTGCCTATCAATTACATGAATTTTAGCATTTCACAATGAGTAAAAGCGGCGATTCCTTTTTTAAAAATGTATTGGATGTTGCTCGTTTGATTCCTCATGGAAGAGTTACTTCATATGGTGCCATTGCCAAGTATCTGGGCACTGCACGTTCATCCCGCATGGTGGGTTGGGCCATGAATACGTCTCACGGACAACAGCCTCCGGTACCGGCACACAGGGTATTGAACAGAAATGGATTGCTAACTGGAAAGGTGCATTTTGGAGAAGTGAATGCTATGCAAGAGCTTTTAGAAAAAGAAGGGATAGTTATTAAAGATAACCAGGTTCAGAATTTTGAAAAGATATTTTGGGATCCAGCCAAGGAACTTTTACTCTAGGTCGAATATTCACCAGTCAAATAGTTTTATTTAGAATAGTTTTAAATTAGGCGTGCATTTAGTATCTTTACATCTTAATTTTTTCACACATGAAGATTACAAAAGAAAAAGTATTAGAGGCTCTGAGTTATGTCGAGGATCCGGATTTAAAAAAAGATCTGGTCACCCTGGGGATGATTGAGGATGTTAAGATAAACGGGAAGAAAGTTAGCTTTACCGTGGTGTTAACGACACCTGCTTGTCCCTTAAAAGCATTGATAGAGAAAGCCTGTTACAATGCCATTATTCATTATGTAGATGCAGAGGCAGAAGTGTCTATTCACATGTCATCGAATGTTACCAGCAAACGAAATGATGGCAGAGGTGTCTTGCCTAAAGTGAAAAATATTATTGCCGTAGCTTCCGGAAAAGGAGGGGTAGGAAAATCTACTGTAGCCGCTAATTTAGCAGTAGCTTTAGCAAAGAACGGAGCAAAGGTAGGATTGGTAGATGCAGATATTTACGGGCCATCAATACCTATTATGTTTGGCTTGGAAAAGGAAAGGCCTTTTGTAAGAGACATTGATGGAAAAAGTTATTTAATCCCAATAGAACGATACGGAGTCAAGTTATTATCCATTGGTTTTTTAGTGGATCCTTCACAGGCAATTGTTTGGCGGGGACCAATGGCATCGAAAGCATTGAACCAGATTTTCGAAGATGCCGACTGGGGCGAATTGGATTATCTTTTAATTGATCTGCCTCCGGGCACAGGTGATATTCACTTAACCCTGGTGCAGTCTGTTCCTGTTACAGGAGTAGTTATTGTAAGCACACCGCAACACGTGGCGCTTGCTGATGCCAGGAAAGGAATAGCTATGTTTCAGATGCCTGCCATCAACGTACCGATACTCGGACTGGTAGAAAATATGGCTTATTTCACACCTGCTGAACTTCCCGAAAACAAATATTATATTTTTGGAAAAGACGGGGGGAAAAAACTAGCCGAGGAACTGAATGTACATTTACTGGGACAGATACCCATCGTTCAAAGCATTTGCGAAGCCGGTGATAGTGGAAAACCGGAAGTATTGAATATTGATAGCCCGTCGTCTATAGCTTTCATGGAACTGGCTAAAAACGTTGCACAGCAAATTGCTATTCGCAATGCAAATATGGAACCTACAAAAAAATTGGATCTGGTAAGATGAGGGGCTTAAAACTAAATAGAGATCCTGCTTTTATTGCGCGTGTAGAAAGCGCGCTTGATCAGGTTCGCCCATACATGGAAACGGATGGTGGTAATGTTTCTTTGTTGGAAATTACAGACGGCATGGTGGTGAAGCTTCAGTTACTAGGTGCATGCAGCTCTTGTAAGATGAGTATGATGACGATGAAAGCAGGTGTTGAACAATCGATTATGCGTGCAGTTCCTGAGATTCTTTCTGTTGAAGCGATTGGTATGGAAGCTGATGTTTAAACTCTTTTTTTTTAATATAATTATTTAGTGCAGATCCCATAGCACAATTTCAACAAACCACCATTGACTATTCCAACGTTACTAATTAATTTGTAATTCCAAATATGACAAGCTAATTAGAATTTTTACCTTGCAATCCGATTCCAAACATAAATGATAGCAATAGGAAAATATAACGAACTCGAAGTAGCACGAAAAATCAGCATCGGACTATACCTCACTGATGGGCAAGAAGAAATTCTGTTGCCTTCAAAATTTGTTCCGGCGGATGCGCATGTTGGTGATATCCTAGAAGTATTTATATTCAATGATAATGAGAATCGTCCTATTGCTACAACCGAGAAACCGTATGCTACGGTTGGTGATTTTGTTTGTTTGACAGTCAGAGAAGTGACTGAATACGGTGCATTTCTGGACTGGGGAATTTCTAAAGATGTCTTTGTTCCTTTTCGGGAACAAAGAGTACCGATGAAAATTGGTTACGAATATTTTGTCTATATTTATCTTGATGAAGAAACAAACAGGGTTGCCGCGTCTTCTAAATGGAGTAAGTTTTTAAGTACGGATATTGATGTTCAGGTGGAGGATGAAGTAACTTTGCTGATTGCCGAACAAACCGACCTTGGATTTAAAGCCATTATCAACAATAAGTTTTTAGGCTTGCTCTATAAAAATGAAATATTTGAACCATTAAAAATCGGCGATAAAAAGAAAGGATACATCAAGCAAATTCGTGAGGATGATAAAATTGATTTAAGCTTGCAGGTAAAAGGGTACGAGCATATTGAAGATTCAAAATATAAAATCCTGCATCATCTTGAAAACCACAATGGCGTCATTGCACTTGGCGATAAGAGTTCTCCCGAAGAAATTTATCAGCAACTAAAACTTAGTAAAAAGGCTTTTAAGAAAACTATTGGCGGGCTTTATAAAGATCAATTAATAGAGATGGCTGATTTTGAGATTAAGCTGATACCTAAGGGGACTAAGAAGAAAAAAATATAAATTGGTTAGTATGAATAGAAATCTAATTACATTTTTTTTTATAGCGATGGTTGTTTTAATAATAGGCGACAGTTGTAAAAAAGAAAGTGTTCCGGAGGACACAGATTTATATGCTGAAATAATGAACACAGCAGGCTTTGAGTATTATAAAAACAATTCCGCTCTTCAGCTCTCCTCTAAGCAAAGTGATCATAATGCCTATTTTCGGATACGATTTAATTCAATCGCAAAGGTCGTGCTAACAGATAACGGAAAACTTCCAAATGGTGGTTCTTTTCCTGATGGCTCTGTCATTGTTACAGAACTTTTTGATGCCTCTCCGGGCAATGTTCAAATATATGCTGTGATGAAGAAGTCAAAAAGCGCCAATGCGGTGAACGGATGGCTTTGGGCTGAATTTCAACCGGATAAAACAACGGCTTATTCAGTAAGTAAAAAAGGCGCAGATTGTACGAGTTGTCATAGTACAAATGCAAGAGACAATGTCCGGGTTTTTAATCAGTTTCCTTAATCGCAACAGCTTTAAAAAATTACCAGTTAAATTAGTGTAAAATTGGCTATTCCATTTAAAATAAGAGGGGAATTTATCGAACTGATAAAACTCCTGAAAGTAACAGGTATTTCCGAAAGCGGTGCACAGGCGCAAGCCTTGGTGGAAGCCAACAAGGTAAAAGTAAATGGCGAAATAGAAACCCGCAAGCGAGCCAAGATAAAGCCCGGAGATCGCATCGAAACAGCTGATGAAAGTATAGAGGTAGAATAGAAATTGAAATAGTCCCTCATGAGCAAAAATATTTTTGAAGATCAGGTATTTGAGAAATTTGATTTTTTGAATACCAATGGCACGAATGAGTTTAACAATTGTACGTTTAAGAATGGTGATTTTACAGGCGTTAAATTTGATCATCAGGATTTTGTAGATTGTACGTTTAGTCAATGCAATTTGTCGGTGGTTAAGGTAGATGGAACAAGGTTTAACAATACCCGCTTTTTGAATTGTAAAATATGGGGTGTGGATTTTAGCAGGTGTTCTAAGTTCCTTTTCTCTGTGGCTTTTGAAGGTGCCAGCTTAAATCATTCTACCTTCTATAAAAATGAATTAAAGAAAACTATTTTTAAAGATTGTTTGTTGAAAGAAGTTAGTTTTATTGAGTGTAATCTGAACGAGGCGGTGTTTGTAAACTGCGATTTACAAAATGCAATTTTCGATAGATCCAATCTGGAAAAAGCAGACTTTACTTCGGCTCGGAATTATTCATTCAATCCTGAAATCAATAAAATAAAAAAAGCAAAATTTTCTATTCCCGAGGTGGTTGGTCTTTTATCGCATTACGATATTTCTATTACTGATTAGAATTATTTTCAACACAGAGTTTACAGAGGAAAGGAGAGCTGCACAGAGAAGATTAAATCTCTGTGTGACTCTGTAAACTTTGTGTCCTCTGTGTTGAAAAACAAAACATTTCATACATTTGAACCCAACCCAAAATAACATGCAATTACATTTACATTTTATACAAGTCAATTCGGAATTCGATCAAAAATTGGCAGATGATTTATTTGCGGGAGAAGAGACTGAAGATAATATAAAACATTTGTGGGAAGACGACTTGACGGTATCCGAGCCGGTTAAAGAATTTAAAATTTTAAACAATACTACCTATACTTTGGCAGGATATTTTCCCGATGAAAAGCCATTCAACTTTGAAGTTCAGGATATGACTATTTGCAATGTCACAGCAGAAAGTGGAAACAAAATGCAGTTTGCTATTTCTAAAAAGCTATTAAAAAAAACGGACAAAATAGTAGACGATCAAAAAGAGGAAACACATTTGTATTTTTATTTGAGTGATGCTCAACCGATGATCAATCCTATGAATGGCGTGTACATCCTTAAACAGGATTTTCCGCAGGAGTTGAAAAAGCCAGTAGTGAATTAAGTGGATAAATTTAAAGAGAATGAAGAAGATAAAAGGAGATAAAGTTGTTTGGGGCATTATAGGTGGTGGAGATGTTTGCGAGAAAAAAAGCGCTCCCGCTATGAATAAAATTCAAGGCTCAGAAATCAAGGCGGTAATGAGAAGAAATTTGGAAAGGGCCGAAGATTATGCTAAAAGACACCACATTTCAAAGTGGTATAACGATGTGGATCAATTACTCAAAGATCCCGAAATAAATGCTGTGTACATAGCAACACCTCCCGCTTCTCACGCTGAATTAACCATAAAGGCTGCATAGGCAGGTAAGGCTGTTTATGTGGAAAAGCCAATGGCAAGAACCTATCAGGAATGCCTTTTGATGGTAGAAGTATGTGAAAAAGCAAAGGTCCCTTTGTATGTGTAAGAAGGATTAAAAATTTTGCATTAAAATAGATACTCATGAAATCAATTAACTGGCCGGAAGCCCTCAAACCCTTACTCACTCAATACAAAGGAAAAGTACATCCTTTACATTATAAGAACAGGTATCAGCTTGTTGTGATGGTTATTTTATCCGCACAGGATTCAGACAAACATATTAATGAAATTGCACCGCCGTTTTTTAAGGCCTTTCCCGATATGTATGCGTTATCAAAAGCAGATGCAGAATCTTTATATAAGTTTGTAGGCACGGTGCGTAATTTTGGGAATAAAACGAAATGGTTACTGGAGCTTGCGCAAAAAATAAAAGAAGATAAAAATATTCCACTTACTATGGAAGAGCTGACGGCGTTGCCGGGCATTGGTCGCAAGTCGGCCAATGTGATTATGCGCGAAGCAGGCGTTAAAGCAGAAGGTGTTATTGTTGATCTTCATGTGGTACGTGTTGCACCGCGTCTGGGCATTGCCAGTGGTACTGATCCAAAAAAAATTGAAAAACAGATTATGGAAGCCATGCCTGAAAAAGACTGGGGAGAAATTGGCATGGCTATTTCTTTTTTAGGCCGCGAAACCTGCCGACCTACCAATCCTAAACATAGTGAATGTGTTGTGAAAGAAAGTTGTGCGTATTTTAAAGAACTTAAACAGTAATTTATTGTAACTTGAGCAGAAACAAAGTAAAGGCTAAGGCGCATCAGATTTGTATAGCTCATCTTCTCCGCGAACTCAATAATTTTATTGATGTTTTCAAGTGCGGGTGGTCTGCGGAGTTGAAACAACTTTTCAAACAAGCCATTGAACTCAAATCACAAATGAATCCACAGGATTATTTATCGCCAAATGAAAAAGTGGTGTTCATCCAACAAGAATTAGACAAGTTATTGCTGATTGACCTTACCGGCAAACACAAAAAAAATCAGGACATTTATCAAGCGACTCAATAAAAACCATGATTCCATTCTCACTTTTCTTTATCATCCCAAAGTGCTTCCCGACAATAACGGCTCCGAGCGGGCTATTCGTAATGCGAAAGTAAAAATGAAGGTGTCAAATCAGTTCAACGCATTTGCTGGTGCGCATCGCTTTGCTGTGTTACGCTCCATTATTGACACTACCATCAAAAATTCTCAAAATGTTTTGGTTGCGTTAAGTTTATTGCATACACTTGTTGGTGAGTAAAAACAACAATTCAAATCTGAATAAAATAAACTTAAACAAAAGAACATGAAAAAACTAGCATTATTACTCCTCATTACACTTTGCGTAAACTTTGCATATCCCCAATGGCAACCAACAAACGGGCCTTATAATGGCTCTGTTTCTTCACTGGCTATCAGCGGCACAAGTATTTTTGCCGGGATTGGTGGTGGTGTCTTTATATCGAACAATAATGGCGCAAGCTGGACGGCGATTAATACAGGCTTACCAAGTAGTAACGTTTCTTCACTGGCTATCAGCGGCACCACTATTTTTGCCGGGACTTATGGTGGTGGTGTATTTTTATCGAATAATAATGGCGCAAGCTGGACGGCGGTGAATACAGGCTTAACAAGTTCTTACGTTTATTCACTGGCTATCAGCGGCACAAGTATTTTTGCCGGGACTAATGGTGGTGGTGTCTTTATATCGAATAATAATGGCGCAAGCTGGACGGCGGTTAATACAGGCTTAACAAGTTCTTACGTTTATTCACTGGCTATCAGCGGCACAAGTATTTTTGCCGGGACTTATGGTGGTGTATTTTTATCGAATAATAATGGCGCAAGCTGGACGGCGGTGAATACAGGCTTAACAAGTACTAACGTTTATTCACTGGCTATCAGTGGCACAAGTATTTTTGCCGGGACTGATCGTGGTGTATTTATATCGAATAATAATGGCGCAAGCTGGACGGCGGTGAATACAGGCTTAACAAGTAGTACGTATACTAACGTTTCTTCACTGGCTATCAGCGGCACAAGTATTTTTGCCGGGACTGGCGGTGGTGTCTTTTTATCGAATAATAATGGCGCAAGCTGGACGGCGGTTAATACAGGCTTAACAAGTAGTAACGTTTCTTCACTGGCTATCAGCGGCACAAGTATTTTTGCCGGGACTTATGGTGGTGGTGTATTTTTATCGAATAATAATGGCGCAAGCTGGACGGCGGTGAATACAGGCTTAACAAATATTAGCGTTCTTTCACTGGCTATCAGCGGCACAAGTATTTTTGCCGGGACTAATGTTAATGGTGTCTTTTTATCGAACAATAATGGCGCAAGCTGGACGGCGGTGAATACAGGCTTAACAGGCATAACAGGCTTAACAAGTACCGTTTATTCACTGGCTATCAGCGGCACAAGTATTTTTGCCGGAACTGATGGTGGTGTCTTTTTATCGAATAATAATGGCGCAAGCTGGACGGCGGTGAATACAGGCTTAACAATTACTAGCGTTTCTTCACTTGCTATCAGCGGCACAAGTATTTTTGCCGGGGGTGGTGGTGGTGTCTTTTTATCGAATAATAATGGCGCAAGCTGGACGGCGGTGAATACAGGCTTAACAAGTCTTTACGTTTATTCACTCGCTATCAGCGGCACAAGTATTTTTGCCGGGACTGATGGTGGTGGTGTCTTTTTATCGAATAATAATGGCGCAAGCTGGACGGCGGTGAATACAGGATTAACAAGTACTAGCGTTTATTTACTGGCTATCAGCGGCACAAGTATTTTTGCCGGGACTAATGGTGGTGTCTTTATATCGAATAATAATGGCGCAAGCTGGACGGCGGTTAATACAGGCTTAACAAGTACTAGCGTTTATTCACTGGCTATCAGCGGCACAAGTATTTTTGCCGGGACTAATGGTGGTGGTGTCTTTTTATCGAATAATAATGGCGCAAGCTGGACGGCGGTGAATACAGGATTAACAAATTTTAACATTTATTCACTGGCTATCAGCGGCACAAGTATTTTTGCCGGGACTATTGGTAGTGGTGTATGGACGCGTTCACTAACAGAAGTAACAGGAATTAAAAATATTGCCAGGCAAGATAAGATCAATGTTTATCCCAACCCCGGTAATG
>OLLH01000231.1_pt1 | contig 26675 bp, 21 predicted proteins | sample 1604451 | NCBI WGS metagenome assembly OLLH01 (sample SAMEA104055714, study PRJEB20765) | soil metagenome | isolation source: soil
CCATATAATGAATTAATTATGTAAATGAGTTATTCTATAAAAAAATCACATTAATAATTTGTTATTTTGGGACGTAATTTTTAAAATCGTATTGCAAATACAAATAAAAAAAACATTTGACACACATTGCTTTTGTATACTATTTTCAAAAGTATTTATGTTTTTTGCTCTCGTTCATTTTCCTGTGCTGTTAGATTGAATAATTCGGAAATCAATAAAAATATCTCAATATAAGAATACCCACTAAGGGTAAAACGTAAAAATCAAAATTCACTAACGAGTATATAATAACTGAAACTATTCTGTAAAAACTGGAGCAAGCCGAAAAATTTAAAGAAAGGGTAAGAAAAAATAAACAAAATGAACAAAACAATTGATGAGAATAAGCCAATGATCATATCTTATATGACATTAAGAAAAGCAATAGGATGGCTTGGAATATTATTGCCATTTGCTCTTTTAATAGGAAACTATTTAATAAGTTGGTTCACTGATTTTGAAACCGGATGTAACCCATTTAAAAGTTCTATCAGTCATTATTATTATACTCGTATGGGTGAATTATTTGTAGGAACATTGTGTGCAGTAGCATTGTTTTTATTTTGCTACAAAGGAAAAGAAAAAATAGATAGCCATTTAAGTAACCTTGCCGGATTCTTTGCACTTGGCATTATTACATTCCCAACTTCAGCTGATTTGCCAATTCCATGCAATTTACGTGGCTATATGAGCCATTCAACAATAGGAACCATCCATTTTACTATGGCAACCCTATTTTTCCTAACACTTGCAAGTATTTCTTTTTTTATTTTCACAAAAAACAAAGGATATATGACAGACCAAAAATATATAAGAAACATAATTTACAAAATATGCTCAATAGTAATAGTAGCTTGTCTTGCAGGAATTGCAATTTATATTAAGTGGTTAAAACAATCACATCCAACTCTCGAAGATCTTCATCCTGTATTTTGGTTCGAAGCAATTGCATTAGTAGCATTTGGATTTTCGTGGCTTACTAAAGGGGAATTTCTATTAAAAGATAAATAACTAACACAAACGGAGTAAGCCGAAAATCCGATAAAGAGTAGGTTTAAAAATAAAAATAAGGATGTCAAAAGGCTCAAATTATACTAAAAAAACTTCTCTTGTATCAGAAAAAGGAAATTACGCTTTGGGTTTTCTATTTATTTTATCTGTTATTGGGATAGTTGCAATATATTTATATTCTTATAGATTAATTGATATTAAAGGTCAATGCATTACTAATAGAAAATTAATAATTTGCATAGGATTGCTTATTGCAGGAACAGCTTTTGCATTAGGGGCGCTCGGAGGATTTTTATTTGGAATTCCAAAATCAATTACTAATTCCACCACACCTGTTAAAGGTTATCTCGATAATGACAATTTAGTGCAAATTAGCGATTGGTTAACCAAAATTTTCGTTGGAGTAGGACTAACCCAATTAACAAAAATACCAAGATATCTTCAAAGTCTCGGTGATTATCTAAAAGATAGTTGGGGTGGGGATACCACTGCAAGTATTTCATCAGTTTGTCTGGTAATGTATTTTTTGATATGCGGTTTTTTAATGTCTTATTTATGGACAAGATTATATTTTAGAAAAATGCTATATGACGCGGATGAAGATATTAATAAAAAACAAGAAAGTGAGACTGCTATAAATGCAGTTATAGACGAATATACCGATAGTGTAAATTCAAAAGATCCGAATGCCTTGAAAATAATAAATGCTAATCAAACAGCTATTAAACAAGATATTGAAAAGGAAGGCAAAACATCATCAGTTATTTCTAACATTCTAACATATAATGAATTTTCAGCCCTGATTGGTAATGCAAAACAGAAAATGCAAAATGGTTTGATGGTACAAAGTTCAATCTCTGATGACAAAAAAGATCCTAATAAAAATCAATGGGGAGGTAAATTGGAAAACAATGAGCGTAAAATTTCGGCAAATGTTACCCCTGTTGATGATAGTGGTTTGTATAAAGTAGCATTAAGAGTGGAATCAACAAATCTCCAAAATCCAATGAAAGAAGGAGATGTTGTTTTATTTTCTCTGCATAATTCATTCCCTGATCCTCTTAAGATAGCAAATGTAAAAGGAGGAATTGCCAAGCTTGAGATAATATCTTACGGAGCATTTACTGTAGGAGCTTATGTCAATTTAGATAATACTGAATTAGAATTAGATTTAACTCAACTTCCTGATGTACCCAAAGAATTTAAAGAAAATTAAGCAATAAAACTATCGGAGCAAGCTGAAAATCCGATAAAGAGTAGGCGCTAATAAATAATAGATGGGATTGGACAAGAATATTTAAAAGAGTAAAATTTGAAGTGTAATAAATTTCTGTGGAGTTTAATTACTTTTTCTATCCGGGAAGCGACAACTGTTTTTGTTGACAAAATAAGTGATATAAAGCCCCTTTGTGTCGGAATTATAAAATAGGAAAGGGTCTGCATTCCTGCAAACCCTTTATAATACTAGTGGTCTCGAAGAGATTCGAACTCCCAGCCTTCTGATTCGTAGTCAGATGCTCTATCCAGTTGAGCTACGAAACCAACAATAGTGCCAAAGATAAATAGAATTTATAATAAGTCAAGGATTATATTCTTATAGGAATATAATCCTTGACAATCTGTGGTGAATAATCAACTAAGCCCGGGGATGGAATTGTATGATAGCGCTTCGCAGGTAATCACGGTCGAGGTGAGTATATATTTCTGTTGTGGTAATAGACTCATGGCCGAGCATTTCCTGCACGGCTCTTAGGTCTGCTCCACCTTCAATTAAATGAGTAGCAAAAGAATGGCGAAAAGTATGCGGAGAGATTTTTTTCTTTAACCCGATCTTTGTTGCGAGTTGTTTAATGATGGTAAAGACCATGACTCGTGTGAGCTTGGCACCTCTTCTGTTCAGAAAAACAAAGTCGGCATTTCCCGGTTTTATTGCTACATGAGAGCGAGTCTGATGTACATATAGTTCGATCAGTTTATTTGCTACACCACCAATGGGTACAAGTCTTTCCTTATCTCCTTTTCCTGTTACTTTGATAAAACCTACCTCTAAATGTAAATTTGAAATAGCAAGATTCACCAGTTCTGAAACACGGAGTCCGCTGCTATATAAAGTTTCCAGCATGGCTTTATTGCGTATTCCTTCAGGCGTGCTAAGGTCTATAGCATCAATCAATTTATTTATTTCCTCTATGCTTAAAGTGTCTGGCAATTTCCTGCCTAGTTTGGGGGCATCCATCAAGCTTGTTGGATCTGAATTCACTAAGTTTTCCAGTAATAAATATTTATAGAAAGCTTTAATCCCTGATATGATGCGGGCTTGCGAGCGCGCACTCATCCCCAGTTCATTGATCCATTTCAAAAACTCCTGTAAATGTTTTAGTTCAATCTGGCTGGGTGTAAGCGGATATTTTTTATATTCTAAAAATTGTAAAAGCTTTTCAATATCGTGCAAATAGGCCTCTACTGAGTTTCCTGATAAGGAACGTTCCAGCGTTAAAAAAGATTTAAAACCAATTATATCAGATTTCCAAAGCATACTTTGCAATTTATTTATAAAATACACTAATTTAGCTTTTTCAAAAATACGCTTTGATGCTCTAAATATTCTAAAGGAATGAAAATAATTATTATCAACGGTCCCAATCTTAATTTACTAGGTGTGCGCGAACCATCGGTTTATGGTAACCAATCTTTTAATGATTATTTTAAAGAATTGAAAGAGAAGTTTGCTGATCTGGATCTGGAATATTTTCAAAGTAACGTTGAAGGAGATCTGATTAACAAATTACATGAAGTAGGCTTTTCGTATGATGGTATAATCTTTAATGCCGGTGGATACACACATACGTCTATCGCTTTAGGGGATGCTATATCGGCTATTAAAACACCTGTTATTGAAGTGCATATTTCCAATGTTTATGCACGTGAAGAATTTCGGCATAAATCTTATCTTTCTAAAAATTGCAAAGGAATTATTGCAGGGTTCGGAATGGACTCTTATCGGTTAGCGGTAGAAAGCTTTAAGAAGAGTTAAGAGTTATAAGTTATGAAAGGGTTGGTTAGCCTACATTTGGAGTCACACTGAGCGGAGTCGAAGTGTCCACTCTATCATTATCAATAATTATTTTAAGCAATTTCTAATTCATAATTTATAACTTATAATTTGTCATCCACTTAAGATCCGAGAATTTTTTAATTCCTTTAAGGTAATAAGAGACAACAATGCTTTTTGGATAAATATATTTTTGATGATGCTCCTGTAATTTTTCTTGCACCAGTTTTCTTTTTTCTTTTTGTTTCCCAAAAGAAGAATAAAAATAGAAGTGCGCCTTTATTACAGATATGCAATCTTTCGGATGACCTTCCAATAAAAACTTTATTCCGGCAATTCCATCTAAAATTAATCGAATAAATATTTTAAGGTAAATTCCTTTTGATGGCGAATTTTTATAAACCGTCATCAGGTTGTTACGGAAATTTAAATAGGTCTTTTTAGGATTGTTTTTTGGAAGGGTGCCACCACCAATATGGTAAACAAAGGATTGTGGACAGCATATTATTTTATACCCGGAATTGCGCATTCTCCAACACAAGTCGATCTCTTCCATATGTGCGAAAAACTCCTCATCGAAACCTCCCATCTTACGAAATACATCTGCTCTTAGAAACATACAAGCTCCTGTAGCCCAAAATACTTCAGCAACGGCATCATACTGACCCGAATCTTTTTCCAGAGAAGAAAAAATTCTGCCACGACAGAAGGGGTAACCCAGTCTGTCAATAAATCCTCCCGCAGCTCCTGCATATTCGAAATAGTCACGTTTTTTATAGTCCAGCATTTTAGGTTGGACAGCTGCTATTTCTTGGTCATCATCCATTAAGGAGATAATGGGCTGAAGCCAATTTGTGGTTACTTCTATATCTGAATTTAATAATACATAATACTCCGCTTCCACTTGGTATAAGGCATCGTTATAACCTTTGGCAAAGCCACCGTTTTCTTTATTTTGGATGATCCTGACGGAGGGAAAATGATGCTGTAGAAATTCAACAGAATTGTCTGTACTTGCGTTGTCTGCAACTATTATTTCCGCCAGGTCTTTGCTATAGTCAATAATTTTAGGTAAAAAATCTTTCAGAAATTTTTTACCATTCCAGTTAAGAATAACGATTGCAACTCGCATGTAAAAGTTTAATAGGATCTAATGTCGGGCAAAGATGGTTAAATAAATAATTTTTATTAAGCTTTTATTCTCATTAAATGATTATTATTTTTTGGTGCTATCAAAAAAATAGTACTTTTGACCCCGGAGAGGTGGCAGAGTGGTCGATTGCGGCGGTCTTGAAAACCGTTGAAGGTTAAACTTCCGGGGGTTCGAATCCCTCCCTCTCCGCAAAAAGGGACTGTCCCCATAAAAAAGGGGGTAGTCCTTTTTCTACTACCCACAAACTCCTTGATACTCGTGCTATTTCAGCGATTACAGAATTTATTTTTGTGGTTCGAAATGCCTGTAATTTTTTATCAGATAAAGGTGAATAATACTTGAAATTGTTAACTTATGACTACTACCTCTACCTCAGTTGCAAAAAAATTGATTATTCTGCTACTCGTTTTCGTTTTATTACATTTCGGAAAGGATTTTCTAATGCCTTTAGCAATAGGTGGAATTTTAGCAACACTTTTTTTACCGCTTTGTAAATGGTTGGAAGGAAGAAAAATTTACAAAGGTATAGCTGCATTAACTTGCTTGTTATTATTACTGATTGTTATAACCGCTGTTATTAGCCTTCTTGGTTGGGAAATTTCCGAATTAACTAACGATTTTACCTTGATAAAACAAAAAGCAATTGTAACAGGCGATAGAGTACAGGAATACATTTTTAATCATTTAGGAATTTCAGTTGAAAAACAGTCTCAAATATTAAAAGACGAACAGCCCTCAATTGCTGGGATTATGCAGAAGGTGGGAGGCTCGTTTTCATATATTTTTACAAATTTCATATTGGTGTTGGCTTACGTTTTTCTTCTATTATATTATCGAGTTCATATCCGGCACTTCATTCTTAAACTTACAGGGAGTTCAGATCGTGAACAAATGGTAAGGGTGATTTATAGTGCAACTCATGTTTCCCAACAATATCTTGTTGGACTTACGAAAATGATAATTTGTTTATGGGTAATGTATGGCATTGGGTTTAGTATATTAGGAGTTAAAAATGCTATCTTTTTTGCCATTCTATGTGGTCTTTTAGAAATTGTTCCATTTATTGGAAACATCATAGGTACAACGCTTACAGTGTTGGTTTCAGCAGTACAAGGAGCCAGTCTGCCAATGATGGGAGGTATTGTCATTACGTATGCCATTGTTCAATTTATACAGGGATGGGTTCTTGAGCCTCTCATTGTGGGCCATCAAGTGAAAATAAATCCATTATTTACAATTATAGCTTTAGTGCTTGGCGAATTAGTATGGGGTATTTCCGGCATTTTTCTTGCCATTCCACTACTTGCAATGTTTAAAACTGTATGCGACCATATTGAATCACTAAAACCTTACGGTTTCTTGATTGGGGAAATAGAAAATAAGAAAAAGGATTTGGCGATTATCAAAAAAGTAAAAAACTTATATGAGAAATCATAGAAACAAATTCCAACTCCAATTATGTCTATAAATGATTAGCGGCCTAAGTAAAATAGAAGCGAGTGAGCGATTAAAAACCCATGGTTATAATGAATTGCCTTCAGGGAAATCGAAAAACATATGGCGAATTGCTTTTGAAGTAATGAAAGAGCCCATGTTTATTTTATTGATTACCTGTGGCGTATTATATATGATGTTAGGTGATTATAAGGAGGGAAGTATTTTGCTCTCCACGATTTTTGTTACCATTTTTATTACATTTTATCAGTACCAAAAAACCGAAAAAGCATTAGAAGCATTAAGAAAACTTTCCGCACCAAGAGCATTAGTGATTCGTAACGGAAAAGAAATGAGAATACCCGGACGTGAAGTTGTGCCGGACGATATTATTATTTTACATGAGGGTGACCGAATATCAGCTGATGCAAAAGTGTTAGACACAGTGAATCTGACCATTGACGAATCCCTTCTTACTGGTGAATCAATTGCGGTTACAAAAAGTTTGCAAACAGATTCATTAAATTCTCATGGGCTTATTTTTAGTGGAACTCTTGTAGTTCAGGGGAAAGGGACGGCAAAAGTCATATCCACTGGTATTAAAACTGAGTTTGGAAAAATTGGAACTTCTTTGCAAAACATCGAGCAAGACGAAACACGTTTGCAAAAGGAGATGAAAACTCTGATTAGAAACCTCTTCATTATTGGCGGCATCATTAGTGTCGGAACAGTGTTGGCATTTTATTTTACAAGAGGTAATTTTATTCAATCCTTACTAAACGGACTTGCAGCCGCAATGTCCATATTGCCGGAAGAGTTTCCTGTCGTTCTAACAATATTTCTTGCGTTAGGCGCATGGAGATTATCAAAATCGAATGTGCTAACAAGAAAACCTTCTGCTATTGAAACGCTTGGTTCGGCCACTGTTTTATGCAGCGATAAAACTGGAACAATAACCCAAAACAAAATGGAAATTGCCGCTTTGTATAATGGCATTGAACTATTGAAGAGTGTCGATTTTATTAAAAATAAAACTCAAATTACTGATTTAATTTTAGCCGCTAATCGAGCATCTCAAAAGGATTCAATAGACCCAATGGAAAAAGCCATTGATAAAACAGGTGAAACTATTATTTCAAAAGAAAAATATGATAACAAACTTATTAAAGAATATCCATTAAGCCGTGAATTGCTTGCCATGACTCGAGTTTTGGAAAGTGCAGAAAATGGGATTACTGTTTCAACAAAGGGTGCACCTGAAACCATTTTCAAATTATGTAAAATGACTGAGCCGGAAACCGCAAAACATTTAGCTATTGTTCAGCAAATGGCGGAACAAGGTTATCGGGTGATTGGTGTTGCAAATAGTTCGCATAGGGACAAACAACTTCCTGAAACGCAGCAAGGATTTGATTTTAACTTTCTTGGTCTCATTGGATTGGAAGATCCCATTCGCCCTGAAGTACCGGAAGCTATTAAAGAATGTAATGAGGCAGGAATAAAAGTAATCATGATAACTGGAGATTTTCCAGCCACAGCAAAGAGCATTGCTCTGCAAATTGGCTTAGACTCTAAAAAAGAAATTATTACCGGAGAAGAATTAAAGAAATTGAGTGATGAAGAATTAAGAAGGAGAATAACTAATACAAATATTTTTGCACGTGTTATTCCTGAGCAAAAACTCAGAATCGTACAGGCGTTAAAAGCAAATAATGAAATTGTTGCAATGACAGGAGATGGTGTTAATGATGCGCCAGCATTAAAAGCAGCAAATATCGGAATAGCGATGGGAAACAAAGGAACAGATGTTGCAAGAGAAGCCTCCTCACTCGTTTTATTGGATGATAATTTTGCTTCTATTGTTTCTGCTATCCGCTCAGGAAGAAGAATTTTCGACAACTTACAAAAAGCAATGTCTTACATAATTGCGATTCATATTCCCATTATAGGACTTACTCTCTTACCCGCATTTATTACCTCACTTCCTTTATTATTTATGCCATTAAATATTGTATTTATGGAATTGATTATTGACCCGGTATGTTCTGTTGCATTTGAATCAGAACAAGAAGAAAAGGGAATAATGAAGCGACTTCCGAGGAACCCTGATGAGCAATTTTTTGGAAGAAAAAAAATATTCTCGAGTATCATGCAAGGTTTTCTATTGCTTGTGATGGTTGTTTCAGTTTATTTCCTTTCTATTCAAGAAGGTCATAGCGCAGGTGAAGTAAGAGCTATTGCTTTTTCTTCTCTTATTATCGGGAATATCTTTCTTATCCTTACCAATCTTTCCAAAACAAGAAGTTTTATTTCAGTATTTATAGAAAAAAATTGGGCTGCAATTTTAATTTTGATTGCTGCAATAATTATGCTCCTGTTAATTATTTCTATTCCTTCACTGCAACACATTTTTAGTTTTGAATTTCCCGGATACAAACACTTTATTCCTTCGATTTCGGGAGGAGTTTGCTTACTTTTAATACTTGAAGGAGTTAAATTTTTAAAATATAAAAAGGCATTCAATCTTAATAAAAGTTAGCAAATGGTCTCTTTTGCTCTAAATGTTCCAGTTCTTCCAAAAATTGAATAATTTTGTCTAAATCTTCGGGAGAGAAGTTCGAAGTGTAGACCTCCCTCTCCGCCAGTATAATCAAATCTTGCCCCGGTGGCGGCTTTTTTCTAATGTTTTGACTCACTAACCTTATAATTAATTATTGAAATGGCTTCGTTACCAGGGGAAATAGAATGTGTAGAAGGCTCAATTACACTGAATGGACCTACTGAAAATTAGAAAAAATCTTGAATGATTTCCGGCAATTCCTCCTTCTGAACAACTTTGTATTCTTCCGAAGCTGTAAAGATAGCATCATCCAAATCTTCCAGTTCTACTTTTTTAGCTGTTACCTGCATAGCAATATCATTATGCACCAGTTGATATTCCATTAGTACTCCGGTAATTTCGGGATAGGGTGAATTCCAGTTAGGATTCTTGAGGTGGATGTCGGTAGTATAGAAAATAGGGAAAGAGTTCACTTCATTGCCAATTTCTGTGGCTATTGCTTTTTTACATTTGTAGCCGGCAATTTGTTTTGTTTCACTAACGTACTTGATAGAAAATTTGGGTAATTTATTCAGCTCTTTCGTTGTTTGCAAAGGGGTGAACTTCAATGCGTATTTCTTGTCAACAACCTTAAAAAGAGATGTTAAAGTTTTGTTTTCGGCATTGGCAATAAAAGAGGCAGTAATAATCCCCATACCCATTTTAAGCTCGTTTAAAGTAAAGTCGGGCTTGAATTTCAAAAACATTTTACTGGGCAATATGCTGTACATAATATCGTTTTTCATAGAATCTGCATAAGTAATTTCATATTCAATAGAGCCTTCGTCGGTTTTATCTAAAACATTTTTACAACTGTGGAGGAAGAAGATAATAGATGTAGAGATTGCAATTAAAAAAAAAGAAAATAGCCACTTTGAAAATTTATAATGCTTGCCCATTTTGTTCTTTTTTACCAATTGGATTTTTCCTTCTTCAAAAAAGCAAGCATTCCATTTTTGAAATCGTCAGATTCTCTTACTTCTGCATTTTTAAGTGCAGCTAATTCCAGACCTGACTTTAAATTTAAATTTTGAATGTCAGAAATTAATTTTTTAGTATTGTTCAGCGAATTTTCTGACACGGTATTGCATAGGTTGTTTGCAAATGTAAATACTTTTTCTTCTATTTCATTTGAATCAACAACAAAGTTTATCAGGCCAATTTTTTGTGCATCTGTTGCTTTTATTAAGTTTCCAGTTAGCAAAAGCTCTTTGGATTTGGCTTCTCCAATTTTTCTAAGTAAAAATACACTCACCAAAGCAGGTATAAATCCTAGTTTCACTTCTGTATAACCAAATAAGGATTCAGGAGCGCTGAACACAAAATCGCACACAGTTGCCAAGCCGCATCCTCCGGCTATTGCATGGCCCTGAACACATGCAATGACTATTTTTGGACATAGGTATATCTGACGGAATAATTCCATTAAATGTGTGGAATCTGCAAGGTTTTCTTTGAAAGAGTTGTGTTGAATAGATTCCATATATTCCAGATCGGCGCCTGCACAAAATGTTTCTCCATTAGCTTTTAATACCAATACCTTAACAGAATCATCTTTTTCAGCCTCCAAAAAAACTTCTTTCAACTCGGCAATAAAAGCGAAGTTTAATGCATTTCGTTTTTCAGGCCTGTTCAGCGTGATATATCCGATCCTGTTTTTTGAAATATACGTTACATAATTCATCTAATAAATGTATTAAAAAAATTAATGGTTGTTAAATTTTATGAAAGAGATTTATGAGAATTGTTTTTGCAACATCAGTTGTCCCAAAAGTCGCCCAGTAGTCATACTGTCTTCCTTAGGAGGACAGTATGACTACTGGGCGACTTTTGAAAGAACCTCAAATGAATTAATATCCTAAAATTTTCAACATTGATTTGGCGCTTTGTTCTTTTGCAAACAATCTGGTAGTTATTTCGCCATCTTTATCCCTGTCAATGATAACATGTTTTGGCGCAGGGGTGAGGCAATGCTGTATACCACCATATCCTCCTAATGATTCCTGATAGGCACCGGTGTGGAAGAATCCTATATAAAGAGGATCTTCGCCTTCTGTTTTCGGTAAAAACACCTGATTGGCATGCGACTCTGCATTATAATAATCCTGACTGTCGCAGGTAAGTCCACCAATATTTACCCGTTGGTTTTCGTTCTTCCAACCATTAATTGCCAAAAGAATAAAACGTTGATTAATCCCCCACGTATCAGGCAATGTTGTTATAAAAGAGCTGTCAATCATGTACCAGAGCTCGCTATCATTTTGTTGCTTCTGATCAATAATGGAATATAAAACAGCGCCGCTTTCAGCAACGGTAAAACTTCCAAACTCAGTAAATATATTTGGTTCTTTTACACCCCTGCGTCCACAAATAATTTTTATTTGTTGAATAATTTGTTCCGCCATATAGTCATAGTCATAGTCAAATCCCAGCGATGTGCGAATAGGAAATCCTCCCCCAATATCAAGCGTGTCTAATTCAGGACAAACTTTCTTCAAGTCGCAATAAACATTAATCCCTTTGGCTAATTCTATCCAATAATAGGCCGTATCCTTAATTCCTGTATTTATAAAGAAATGCAGCATTTTCAATTCGAACTTCGGATTGTCTTTTATCCGGGTCTTATAATATTCAAGAATATCATTGTAACGAATCCCCAAACGGGAAGTATAAAATTCAAATTTGGGTTCCTCTTCTGCTGCAATCCGAATTCCGATTTTACACTTTCCTTTAACAAGTTTTTCATAATATTCCAGCTCGTTTTTATTATCAAGAATTGGGATAACATTGCCGAACCCATCATTGATCAAATTGCTGATATATTCTGTATATGCGGACCGTTTATATCCATTACAAATGATATAACGGTCTTTGGTTATTTTTCCACTTTTATATAAATTTTGAATAATTGGAATGTCAAAGGCAGATGAAGTTTCTAAGTGAACATCATTCTTTAAGACCTCTTCTAAAACAAAAGAAAAATGGGAGCTTTTTGTACAGTAACAATAAGTATATGTACCTTTGTAATCAGCTTTTGCAATGGCCACGTTGAATATACGTTTGGCTTTTTGTATTTGAGAACTGATCTTAGGAAGATAAGAGATTTTTAATGGAGTACCATATTGTTTAACGATATCCATTAAAGGAATACCATTAAAATGAAGTGAATCATCGACTACCTCAAATCCTTCCTGTGGGAAATAGAAAGTTTGTTCTATTAAATCGATGTACCGGTTTTTTATAAGATCGTAATCAATTTTAACTGGTTTCATATGTAATCTGATTAAGTCGGATTGAAAGAAGATTTCAAAAGTAATTAACTTTGATTTATATTTTACAGTAGATGTAAAATAATTAATTTAGAATGAAGAGGGTTAAATTTATAGAGGTAAGATCAGAAATAGGAGCAGGTACCCGAGGTGCCAGTTTGGGTGTCGATGCTATAAAAATTGCTGCTTTAGATAGTGGTAGTTTTCTTTTCAATCAAATAAAGTCAGTTGAAGTTCCTCATGAGAACCATTTGCTATATGAGCCCCAAGGAAGTTTGTATGCTAAGAGGATTAGTGGAGTATTGCGGTTATATGAAAGAATGATTCCTGTAATTGTCGCTACTCTTCAACAAAAATTTGTTCCGATAATATTAGGGGGAGATCACAGTATTGCAGGAGGAACTATAGCCGGTATCAAAAAGGCGTATCCTAATTCTCAGCTAGGAGTTATATGGATGGATGCACATGCAGATTTGCATTCTCCTTATACTACACCTTCAGGTAACATGCATGGGATGGCACTTTGTACTGCATTGGCTGAAGACAACATACAGGATCAGATAAATAAACCTGATAAAGAAACGATTGAGTTGTGGGAAAAATTAAAAAAAGCAGGAGGTGTCAGTCCAAAAATCACCTATAAAGATTTAGTATATATCGCATTAAGAGATGCTGAATTTGGAGAAACAGATTTATTAAGGAAGAAAAAGGTGAAAATCTTCACCACGGCTGATTTTAAAAAAAATGGGATTGAGAAGATTGCCAGACATACGTTTAATCATTTAAAAAATTGCGATTTAATATATATATCGTTTGATGTGGATAGCATGGATGCTTCCATTATTAAAGGCACAGGCGTTCCGGTTAGAAATGGAATTAGTGAAAAGGAAGCAGGGAACCTTTTAACACGATTGGTTCAGAATGAAAAAGTTTGTTGCTTAGAATTTTCTGAAGTAAATCCCACTTTAGATAAGGAAAATAGAACTGCTGAAATTACCTTTGGCATTTTACAAAAAGTGATTACTCAAATACAACATTGAATTATGAATTTAGAAACTTTACTAATAATTAAGACTATTGAAGCGGTTGATGCATTGTATGGTACCAAGCCGGAGATGAGTGTTATTTCCATACAAGAAACAAGAAAAGAGTTTATGGGCGATAGAACGTTAGTTGTCTTTCCTTTAATTCGTATTTCTAAGAAAGGACCGGAACAAACAGGGGCAGAGATTGGCGAACATCTGCAAAAAAACATCCCTTTTATTTCAGGCTTTAATGTAGTTAAAGGGTTTCTTAATTTAGCAGTGTCTGATAACTATTGGATAGATTATTTTGTAAACAACACCGATGAGTTGTCGGTTACGAATCCAAATTCTAAAACAGTGATGGTAGAGTATTCGTCTCCCAATACGAATAAGCCATTACATCTTGGCCATATACGTAACAATCTTTTGGGTTATTCTGTGGCAGCAATTTTAAAAGAAAGCGGACATAAAGTTATAAAGGCCAATCTCATTAACGACAGGGGAATTCATATTTGTAAATCTATGTTGGCCTGGCAAAAATGGGGCAATGGCGAAACACCTGATTCTACCATGATTAAAGGAGATCATTTGGTAGGAAAATATTACGTTCTTTTCGATAAGGAATATAAGAAAGAAATAGAAAAATTAATGAGCGAAGGTCTTTCCGAAGAAGAAGCGAAAAAGCAGGCACCGCTCATCAAAGAAGCTCAGAGTATGTTGTTGAAATGGGAAGAAGGAGATAAAAAAGTTATATCGTTATGGATCATGATGAATACATGGGTGTATGCCGGATTTAACGATACCTATAAAAAACTGGGGGTAGATTTTGATAAATTCTATTATGAATCGAACACCTATTTATCAGGTAAAAGCATAGTAGAAGAAGGCTTGCAAAAAGAAATATTTTACAAAAAAGACGATGGTTCTGTGTGGGTAGATTTAACCAATGATGGTTTAGATCATAAATTATTGTTGCGTGGAGACGGTACTTCTGTATATATGACGCAAGATTTGGGTACAGCTAAATTGCGGCACGATGAATGTCAGTTAGACAAGCTCATCTATGTTGTAGCAAACGAACAGGATTATCATTTTAAAGTTTTACAACTGATATTAAAAAAACTTGGCTGGTCATGGGCTGATGGAATTTTCCATCTTTCTTATGGTATGGTGGATTTGCCGTCAGGTAAAATGAAATCACGCGAGGGTACTGTTGTAGATGCAGATAATCTTATTGACGATATGATTACTTCGGCCAGAGAACTAACCATGCAATTAGGAAAAACAGACGGTTTCTCAAATGAAGAAGCGGAAGCTTTGTACAAAACTATCGCATTGGGAGCGCTTAAATATTTTATCCTGAAAGTTGATCCAAAGAAAAGAATGTTATTTAACCCGGAAGAATCTATTGATTTCAATGGAAACACCGGTCCGTTTATTCAATATACTTATGCTCGTATCCGTTCCGTTTTACGCAAAGGGAATCAAGATAGAGATGTAATTCATGCAGCTCTTGATTTTAAGAACCTGAGTATATTAGAGAAAGAAAAAGAGTTGATAAAAACTATTTATAAATTTCCTCAAGTTATAAAGGAAGCGGCTGAAGCATATAGTCCTGCTTTGGTTGCCAACTACGTATATGATCTGGCAAAGCAGTACAATCAATTCTATCACGAAGTTCCGATCCTTGTAGAGGAAAATAAAAACAGTCTGGCTTTCCGTCTTCTTTTATCTGACAGCGTAAGTAACGCAATTAAAAAGGCTTTGGGTCTGTTGGGTATTAATGCTCCGGAAAGGATGTAAGATGGGATTTATGAAAAACACACACCTCCGGTAACTATCGCATATGCGTAAAGCTATCGCGACAGTATGACGAACTCCCGATTTTTAGCGGCCTCTTATATTTTTAGAATGGTTCCTCCAAAATGCTTATTTTTGGAATATAAAATCAATGTAAAATGTTTGACAATTTAAGTGATAAATTAGACAAAGCCTTTAAGCTATTAAAAGGGCAAGGAAAAATTACCGAAATTAACGTTGCCGAAACGTTAAAAGATGTTCGTAAGGCATTGCTAGATGCCGATGTTAATTATAAAGTAGCGAAGATCTTTACAGATACAGTAAAAGAGAAAGCATTTGGCCAGAATGTATTGCTATCTGTTTCTCCGGGGCAGTTAATGGTGAAGATTGTTCATGACGAACTTACCCAATTAATGGGAGGGGAAAAATCAGAGATTAATCTTTCAGGAAATCCAACCGTTATATTGATGTCAGGTTTGCAAGGTTCCGGTAAAACTACTTTATCCGGAAAGTTGGCCAACTTTTTAAAGAATAAAAAAGGCAAAAACCCTTTGCTTGTAGGTTGCGACGTTTACCGTCCTGCGGCAATCAATCAGCTTCAGGTGTTGGGCGAGCAGATAGGTGTAGAAGTATACGCAGAATTGGAAAATAAAAACCCTGTAGAGATAGCTAAAAAAGCAATTCAACATGCAAAGGCTACAGGTAAAAATGTGGTGATTATAGATACAGCCGGACGATTAGCAGTGGATGAAACCATGATGAACGAAATTGCCGCTATCAAAGAAGCAATACGCCCTAATGAAATATTGTTTGTTGTGGATGCCATGACAGGGCAGGATGCTGTAAATACTGCAAAAACATTTAACGACCGGTTAGATTTTGATGGTGTTGTATTAACAAAGTTGGATGGTGATACACGAGGTGGAGCAGCGATTTCGATCAAATCGGTTGTGAACAAACCTATTAAATTTGTAGGTACCGGTGAAAAGCTGGATGCTCTTGATATTTTTTATCCTGAAAGGATGGCAGACAGGATACTGGGAATGGGGGATATTATTTCGCTTGTTGAACGTGCTCAGGAGCAATTTGATTCTGTGGAGGCGGCCAGGTTGCAAAAGAAGATAGCGAAGAATCAATTTAGCTTCAATGATTTTCTTGCCCAATTGCAACAGATTAAAAAGATGGGAAATATTAAAGATCTTGTAGGGATGATTCCTGGTGTTGGAAAAGCATTGAAGGATGTAGAGATTAATAATGACGCTTTTAAAGGAATAGAAGCAATTATTCAATCGATGACTCCGGAAGAACGTGAAAACCCAGCTGTTTTAAATGGTAATCGAAGAAAGAGAATTGCCAGTGGCAGTGGAACAAATATCCAAGAGGTAAATAAGCTTATCAAACAATTTGAAGATACGCGGAAGATGATGAAGATGATGTCGAACCCCGGCGCTGCTGCAAAAATGATGAAGAATATGCCTAAGATGCAATAATCCTGCGAACAACATGAGCCAAATTATTGATGGAAGAAAAATTGCCGAAGAGATAAAGCTGGAAATTGCTGCCGAAGTTGATCAATTAAAACGCCTTGGATTAAAAGTACCGCATCTTGCAGCCATCCTGGTTGGCAACGATGGGGCATCAGAGACTTATGTTGCCAGCAAAGAGAAAGCTTGCCATAAAGTAGGTTTTAAATCTACCTTGATCCGCTACAAAGCCGATTTGACTGAAGCAGAATTATTAAGTAAGATTTATGAAATTAATAATGATCCGGATATAGATGGACTAATCGTTCAGTTGCCTTTACCAAAGCATATTAATGAACAAAAGATTACACAGGCAATTATTCCTGAAAAAGATGTAGATGGATTTCACGCTGTGAATCTTGGTAGGATGATGCAACGTCTTCCCGCTTTTATCTCCGCTACACCTTATGGCATCACACTCTTACTCGAAAGATACAAGATTCCTACAGAAGGAAAACATTGTGTTGTTATAGGTAGAAGTAATATTGTGGGTTCTCCAATGAGTATCCTCATGGGACGTAATACATATCCGGGTAATAGTACTGTTACCTTATGCCATAGTAAGTCACAAAATTTACCTGAATTGACACGTCAAGCGGATATTTTAATTGTTGCCATCGGCAAACCTGATTTTGTTAAAGCGAATATGGTAAAGAAAGGAGCTGTTGTAATAGACGTAGGCATTCATCGCATTGCATCATCAGAAACAAAAACAGGCTACAGAATAACAGGAGATGTGCAGTATGACGAAGTAGCGCCCAAAGCTAGTTTCATTACACCTGTACCCGGAGGAGTAGGAGCAATGACCATTGTGGCCTTGTTAAAAAATACTTTGCTCGCAGCGAAGAAGGAACTATACAAATAGAAAGCTCTTTACAAAAAAGCCCCGCTGAAATTTTCAGCGGGGCTTTTTTAATGCGTGTTTATAAATTAATTATTGAATAGCTGCTTTAAAAGCATCGTTATCTTTAATTTTTGTAAACTCTAAATCTTCTTTTGCTTTATCTTTCAAAGAAGCATCTTTTGCTATCGCATTTTTGATATTTCCTACAGCACCTGCAACATCAGCTTTACGTGCAGAAATGATTGCTTTAAGGTAATACCCCATGGCTGTATCATTGTCAGCAGATCCTTCCATAGCTGTTAAGGCTGCGTCATTATTTCCACTTAACATAGTTGCTAAAGCAGCATTGAATGATTTAGCATTACCATAATTAGAAACCGCTTCAGCATATCTTCCTTGTTTAACATATACATTACCTAAGTTATATTTAGGTTCGTTACCAGTACCTGCAGCAATATAATTACTTTCTGCAGTTTTTCTATCTCCTCTTTTCATCGCAACAACACCAAGATTGTTTAATACAACAGGGTTGTTAGGAGAAATAGAATTTGCTTTATCGAACTGACCTTGAGCTTCGTCTAATTTATTTTGCATTAAACTTACTACACCAGAATTGTTGTATCCTCTCCAGTCAGTAGGAGATATTCTTGATACATTTGCGTAGATAGCTGCCTTGGCAGCCATATCATTTGTTAAAGTACCAGCATATACTAATTCTTCTACTGATAAAGAATCAGGAGTTGTAGCAGCTAGTTTAGAAAGTTCTTCAATAGTTTTAGCTTTCTTTTGAGCAATTACTTTAATCGTTGCTTTTCTTGATTTTGGTAAAACTTTAGAAGAAATTTCTTTCCATGTTTTTTTGAAACTTCTTATTTGAGCTTCTCTTTCATCAAGATCAGCTGTTGAAGAAATAACGCTTAACACTTTATCTTTATCAGCAATATCAGACGCTGCCAATATAGATTTAAACCCATCCCAATCTTCAGCAACATAAGATTTTTTAAAGAAAGATTCGCTTTGGCTTCCCGGAAGGTTTTGTTTAATCATTTCGCCTGAAACAAATTTTTCAGTTGAAACACCTCTATCCTGAGCAAGTTTAGAGTTAAAATCTTGTTTGCCATCAATAGAAGCTGAAGCAACAATTTCAACATTCTTAACAAAATAGTTAACATTTACTGAATCAATGGTGTTGTTTAATTGGTTAGCGCTTGCTTTATCTGCAGCAGCTTGAGCTTTAGTTGCTTTAGCTTGCGCTGCTTTTTCCTTTATTACTTCTTTTCTGCTTTTTTTCAAAAAGCTTCCCATTCCCTTAATATCATCCTGAGTCAATTCGTTAGTTCTTACTTTCGATTGGTTAATAGCAAAATGAATATCAGCATCAAAAGTGATAGCAGGAATCTTTGACAAATCACCCATGCCCATCATTGTTTTCTCATCACTCATAACCATTAAAGGAGTAGTTATAGTTCCAACAGCTATTTTAGGAATAAGTACTTCTTTCTTTTTTGTTTTTACTTGTAGCACAGCCTTACCTACAAGTTCAGAAACTTTCATTTCCGGCTGGTAAGCAACTTTGTCCTTGTAAGAAAAGGTACCACCTTTTTCAGTGTTTACTTTAATTCCATTGCCTTCTTTTACTTTTTCACCTTGAAAAACAATTGGTTTAAGTTCTTTTTCACCACCAATCCATTTAATAGAAGGAGTAGCAGTTACTGTAGTGTTTGCAATAAATATTTTAGGTGGAATGGTAATCTTTACAGCTACGGCCACGCTATCGCCATTAACTTCAAGAATACCAGGAGTAACTTCATATTTTACTTTTGCCCAGTCAGTGGATTTGCAACCTGATATTGCAGCAGCAGTCACTAGAAATAAAGAAAGGGTTTTTAAATATCTGTTTTTCATTATATATTTATTTTTGGTTCCTTAATATTGTTAATTTTATGCGAATGTAAACAATGTTTTTAAAAAAAAAATTTTTTTTTTAAAAAAAAAGCAAAAAACTCCAATTGCAAAGATTATTTCAAATCATTTATAGCTTATTATAAAGCATTAGATTACAATTAAACTATGCCTGATAAGGGTTTGCTTTCTGTCCGGACCTACTGATACAATCGTTATAGGTACTCCTAATTCTTTTTCAAGAAAATCTATATACTCATTTAATTCCGTTGGGATTTCTTCAATAGATTTTAAATTTGTAATATTTTGTTTCCATCCCTTTAATTCCTGATATATAGGAGAAACATCATGGTGTACTATGTCATATGGCATATAGTCAATGGTATTGCCTTGGTAGATATAGTGTGTACAAACTTTAATGGTGCCAAAACCGCTAAGTACATCTGCTTTCGTCATGATCAATTCGGTAACACCATTAATCATAATAGCATATTTCAGAGCAGGTAGATCCAACCAGCCACATCTTCTTGGACGTCCTGTGGTAGATCCGAACTCATGACCTATTTGTCTGAGTTTTTCACCTGTTTCATCATTTAGTTCTGTTGGGAAAGGGCCACTACCTACTCTTGTGCAATATGCTTTAAATATACCCAATACATTTCCAATTTTGTTAGGCGCAATTCCTAAACCGGTACAGGCACCTGCTGTTATTGTGTTGGAAGAAGTAACAAAAGGATAAGAACCAAAATCAATATCCAATAAAGAGCCTTGAGCACCTTCAGCTAAAATACTTTTCCCTTCCTTAATGTATTTATCCAGTAAGTGTTCACTATCAACGAAAGTAAGCGTTTTTAAAAGTGCAATTCCTTCAAACCAGTCGCCTTCATAATCGGCCAGGTTATATTCGAAATCGTGGAATTTAAGGATCTCAGCGTGTTTAGCTACCAGCGTATCGTATCGTTTCTTGAAATCGTGAGATTCTATATCACCCACACGTAGGCCATTACGACCTGTTTTATCCATGTAAGCAGGGCCAATTCCTTTTAAAGTGGAACCTATCTTTTCTTTTCCTTTTGCCGCTTCTGATGCCGCATCTAATAAACGGTGAGTTGGTAATATTAAATGAGCTTTTCTTGATATAAAAAGTTTGCCTTTTACATCGATTTTCATCTCTACTAACTTATCAATTTCCTTTTTGAATATAATAGGATCTATTACCACTCCATTTCCAACAAGATTAATCGTATTGTCGTGGAATATCCCTGAAGGAATTGTATGCAAAACATGTTTAATGTTGTTAAATTCTAAAGAATGTCCTGCATTAGGTCCTCCCTGAAATCTTGCTACTACCTGATAATTCGGTGTTAAAACATCTACCACTTTGCCTTTGCCTTCGTCTCCCCATTGAAGCCCTAATAAAACGTTAATTGCCATGTCCTATTCTTTATATTGTATATATTTTTTGATCTTAAATTTCTTTTCATTCGAATAAATTTTTCTTTTTGGTCAAATGGAATTTGCATCCACTCTAGGGCGGATTCATCCCTTTTTGTATATTATAGCTTAATTTCGTAAATGCTTTAAGGCTTTTTCTTTATTTTCAGCAACTGTAAATACCTGATTCAGTTTTGTGATAATCAATAATTTTTTAATTATTTCCGGCTCGTTGGCAAGAACGGCTTCTCCGCCAGTTTTTCGTGCTTTAGTTAGTAAGGTTATTAAAATATTCAAGCCACTGCTATTCATGTAGTTTAATTCAGATAAGTCAATGACTAATTTTAATGGATCATCATTAACCAGGTTATCTATTTCATTAATTAGATCGATGGCCTGATTTTTCTCTATTAAGCGACCTGAAAGTGAAATAACGACAATGTTATCTTTTTCCTGTGTAATTGAATGGTTAAATGACATATAAAAAAGATTAAGTTGTTTTTTCTTTTTTGATCCGATGTGTACACTTTCCTTTTTCGTTTAATTCTCTGCATTTAGCAAAGAAGGTAAGTGAATGATGCGTAATATTAAAATTAAGAATATCACCCATCATGGCTTGTATTTGTTGTACTCTGGGATCGCAAAACTCAAATACCTTTTCGCAATCCTGACAGATTAAATGATCGTGTTGTTTGTATTCAAATGACTTTTCAAATTGTGCTAAATTTTTACCGAACTGATGTTTGGTAATTAAATTACAAGACAATAGAAGCTCAATCGTATTGTAAATTGTAGCACGACTTACTCTGTACTTTTTAATCTTCATATGAATGTACAGAGATTCTACATCAAAATGTTCATTGATGGAGTATATTTCTTCAAGAATAGCAAAGCGTTCAGGCGTTTTTCTGTGTCCCTTTTTTTCTAAGTAAGAAGAAAAAAGTTGTTTTACGTTTGCTTTTGTATTTGTTGTCAAAGACATTTTACTTGATCAAAACTAAATATATTAAATCAAAGTCTAAAATAAAGCATTTTTAAAAGAATCTGCAATATTAAAAGATAATTTATCGATTTGAAAATTTGAAAATTGATGATGAAAAAGGCAATATAGGATTATCGAATTTCAATTTAAAAATTATAATTTTCAAATTGACACATCTTCAAATTTTCAAATCAATTAGTATTGTCTATCCGGGTAACAGTTAATATCCCTTTCAGGTTTTTAAGTTTTTTTGTTAATGTTTCCAAATGATTGGTGTCCTGAAGATAAAGCATAATTATTCCTTCAAAAATACCATCATTGCTCTCAATTGAAATGGAACGAATATTTACTTTTAATTCATTGGAAATAACTTTTGTGATATGATTTACCACGCCGACTTCGTCAATACCGGTTATTTGAATACCTGCTAAAAATGATATTTGTTGTTGACTGGTCCATTTAGCTTTTACAATCCTATAGCCATAGTTTGACATTAGTTGAATGGCATTGGGACAATTTGTCCTGTGTATCTTGATGCCCTCACCGATAGTGATAAATCCAAAAACGTCATCACCGGGAATCGGACTACAACATGGGGAAAGTTTATAATCAATTTTTTCCATGGTGTCCCCAATCACCAGCATGTCAGAACTTCCGCGGATATTTTTTACAATAGCATCGAACGATTGAGGCTCGATTTTAGGACTCATCTTCGGTTTAATCTGATCTTTCTCTATCACAAAATCTTTCAGATCCTGGATGTCTAAAGTTCCTGTCCCTATCCTATAATATAAATCCAAAGTACTGGGAACTTTATAATAAGCCAATAGCTCATTTAAATTATTGGTGTCTAATTTTAATTTATGATGTTTGAATTTTCTCTCAAGAAGCTCTTTACCGTCCTCTGCTATTGTTCTTTTTTCGTCTTTTAGAGCTGCTTTTATTCTTGATTTTGATTTTGCTGTAACAACGAAATGTAACCAATCTTCTTTCGGTACTTGTTTATTGGAAGTTATAATTTCAATCTGGTCGCCACTGTTTAATTTGTAACTTAGAGGAACTAATTTATGATTTACTTTAGCGCCAATACACCTGTACCCAACATTAGAGTGAATCTCAAATGCGAAATCCAGCGTGGTAGAGTTAATAGGCAACGTTATTAAGTCGCCTTTGGGAGTAAAAACAAAAATTTCTTCTGAAAAAAGATTTAGTTTGAAGTCGTCAATAAAATCAAGAGCATTAGATTCCGGATTTTCAAGAATTTCACGAATTCGGGAGATCCATTCATCCAAGGCATTTTCCGAACTTGATTCTTTGTATTTCCAATGTGCAGCATAGCCTTTCTCTGCGATTTCATTCATTCTCAAAGTTCTTATCTGCACTTCTACCCAACGTCCGGTAGGCCCCATTACAGTCGTATGCAGCGATTCATAACCGTTCGCTTTAGGAGTTGAAACCCAATCACGTAAACGATCAGGGTTAGGCGTGTAAAAATCTGTAATGATAGAATACACTTTCCAGCAATCTGCTTTTTCCATCTCCATAGGAGAATCGATAATAATCCGGATAGCAAATAAGTCATAAATTTCTTCAAACGTAACGCCTTGCTTTTTCATTTTCTTCCAGATAGAGAAAATGGATTTAGGCCGGCCTTTTATTTCGAATTTAAGTCCTTGCTTTGTAAGTTCTTCCCTAAAAGGTTCAGTAAATTCCTGAATAAATTTAGTTCGTTCTTTCTTCGTTTGCTGGAGCTTTTGTGCAATGGTTTTATAAACACCGGCCTCAGTATACTTCATGGCCAGATCTTCTAATTCTGTTTTTATGGCATACAAACCAAGGCGATGTGCGAGAGGAGCATATAAATAAACGGTTTCAGAAGATATTTTTAATTGCGTATCACGTGGCATAGAATCAAGCGTACGCATATTGTGTAGACGATCTGCTAATTTTATCAGGATTACACGTACATCATCAGAAAGAGTAAGCAACATCTTCCTGAAGTTCTCTGCCTGCAAAGAACTTTTATTGTCAAATACATTTGAAATTTTTGTTAAACCATCAATGATCTGCGCTACTTTTTTTCCAAAAGTTCTTTCTATATCTTCTAACGTAATATCAGTGTCCTCAACAACATCATGCAAAAGAGCACAAACAATAGACGTTGTGCCTAAGCCAATTTCTTCAGCAGCAATAGTTGCAACGGCAATTGGATGGTATATATAAGGCTCACCTGATTTTCTGCGCATTTCCTGGTGCGCTTCATGGGCCATATCAAAAGCAAGGCGAATTTGTTGCTTATCGCCTTTGTTCAATGTTCTTTTACAGGCTCTTAAAAGGGTCCTATATTGTTTGAGGATTTCTTTTTTTTCTGTTTCTATATCTATCGTAGGCTCCATCTTATTTAAATGAAAAATAATTAATAATTTAATGGAAATGCTTCCATGAATTTATTAACTTTTTTGCGGACACCGGCTATTACTTTTTCATTTTCACCTGACATCAGAACTTCGTCAATATATCCTACTATTTTAGCAATGTCTTTTTCTTTTACGCCGCGGCTTGTAATGGCTGCTGTTCCAACACGCATTCCTGATGTTACAAAAGGCGATTTGTCGTCGAAAGGAACCATGTTTTTATTGATCGTAATATCCGCTTTTACCAAAACATTCTCAGCAAATTTACCGGTTAATTTTTTGGATCTTAAGTCAATCAGCATGCAGTGATTGTCTGTTCCTCCTGAAATTATTTTATACCCTTTGTCTACAAATGCTTTTGCCATCACTTTGGCATTCTTCATTAATTGTACACAATAGTCCATGTACTCATCAGAGAGCGCTTCTCCAAAAGCCACAGCTTTAGATGCTATTACATGTTCCAATGGTCCGCCCTGTGTGCCTGGGAATACAGCAGCATCTAATATGGCAGACATCATTTTTATTTCACCTTTAGGAGTTGTATGTCCCCATGGATTTGGAAAATCTTTTCCCATCATAATGATTCCACCCCGAGGTCCTCTTAGTGTTTTATGTGTGGTGGTTGTAACGATATGGCAATGTGGCATTGGATCTTTCAATAATCCCCTTGCGATAAGTCCTGCCGGGTGCGAAACATCCGCCAGTAATAAAGCGCCGACCTTATCCGCTATTTTGCGGAATCGCGCATAGTCCCAATCGCGGGAATAGGAGGAGGCTCCACATATAATTAATTTAGGTTTTTCTTTTTTGGCGATGGTTTCCAGGTTATCGTAATTAACTCTTCCCGTTGATTCTTGTACACCATAGAAAGAAGGGGTATATATTTTACCTGAAAAGTTAACGGAAGAACCATGTGTTAAATGTCCTCCGTGAGAAAGATCAAATCCTAAAATCTTGTCACCTGGTTGCAATACTCCTAACATAACTGCTGCATTTGCCTGTGCACCGGAATGTGGTTGGACATTCACCCATTCTGCGTTAAATAATTGTTTGGCTCTGTCAATAGCCAATTGTTCAATTTTATCTACTACTTCACATCCGCCATAATATCTTTTTCCGGGCAAGCCTTCTGCATATTTATTTGTTAAACAAGACCCCATTGCCTGCATTACCTGCTTACTAACAAAATTTTCCGAAGCTATAAGTTCGATGCCGTGTTGCTGCCTGTTTAATTCATCCTTAATAAGGTCAAAAATCTGCTTATCTTTTTTCATATGAGATTGTATAATTTGATCGCAAAAGTAATTATATAAAATGGGAAATTTTATTTTTTTAGAACTGTTCACACTCATTTGTTGATAATTATTATTAACCGGAACAAAGAATCTTTCGTAGGAATGGTAGTTTATTTCTAGCTTTGTCAAGCATGTATCGAAAAAAGAAAAAGTAAACACAACATACTAACAGAACATTTGTCTTGTCCTAAAATAGGTTTACACTAAACAAGTGTAAACCTATTTTAGGACAAGACAGAATCACTGAGTTATTGATAAGTTACGGTGCTGATGTTAACTTAACATGTGAATATAACAAAAAGTACGACCCTCAAAAACCTAATGAATCACCAGTGCTTTTACGTACCACTGCATTTATGTATGCATGTACTGGTGGCTGTATGAAAGTGGTTAAGTGTTTGCTTTCGCATGGAGCTGATCCCAATAAATGGGTAGGGTATGAAGGAAATTGTGCGTTGTCAAAAGCATTAATACAAGAAAGAATGGACATTGCAAAATATTTGATAGAAGAGGTAAAAGTGAAAATACCGCCATATTGTTTAGTCACACTTGGAGGAGATACAGTAACTATTCTTGGTCTGTTAAGATCTCTTATTATGTTTAAACTAGGCTCAAGAGATCATCAGCTAAAAATGGAAATCGTAAAATATTTAAAAGACAATTATAATCTGGATTATTTTAAAGAGCCTGTGCCTGGGGGGTCTATTATAGAACGAATAAAAAGAATGCATCCAAACGATTGGGAAGAGTACATTAAAAAATATTAGTTGAAATCAAACATAAACAAAGCTCCCAGTTCATTTATACCTTCTTTGATAGAAGTACATTCGGCAATCGTTAATTGAAGCGGGTGTGTTTTATAACAAAGGTTTAAAACAGAAGCTGTGCAGTTGACTTTA
>OLLH01000097.1_pt1 | contig 26416 bp, 25 predicted proteins | sample 1604451 | NCBI WGS metagenome assembly OLLH01 (sample SAMEA104055714, study PRJEB20765) | soil metagenome | isolation source: soil
ACGCAATTACTTATATGATAGTTTCATTTTATTAGTTACTTCGTTTGCTTCGGACATTCTACTACCACCGGAGCCACCTCTGCCGCCACCCATTCCACCTCCACCACCACTCCTGCAGCCGCGAGTGTCTCACTCGTGGCAATTATGTTATGAGCATCTTGCTCATTATAACAAACCCTTTTTGAGCATCTGCTCTTTAAATTTTCACAACTTTTATCTCGCTATTTTCATTCGCGCTACTGAATAAATAATCCCCCGCTAAAGTCCGTGCGCTATGCCTTATTATGCTGCAATTGCTCTCAAAATAACTTGAGGAATAAGATTGCCTTTGATTTTAGCGATATTAATTGCATTTAAAATTCTAAATCTGTCAAATAAAATATATTGCCTTGCTTCTACTTTTGTTGGGTAAGCCCAATTATTACCAACTTTAAAGTGGAATGGAATGAAAAGAGAATTTATATATGCGCCAATTTTCGAAGCATCAAGAATTGGTGCAAAACCTCTATTAATAGAGGAGTCGTATTCTTTCTCGCTCCAACTATCCATACAAGTGGCCTGTCCAGCAAAAATCATATTGTTAGGAAGTTCATCGTCAAAAGAAAGCCAGCCAATGAAATCAATCCCGTTCTCGCCAGAGTCTTTTGGACTAAAATAATTTTCAGTTACTTTCATTTTAACTTTCAAAATATCTGAGAGAAATTTGAACTTATTATATTTGTTTTTTCTAAATTGAGGAGAAGTATAGGAGCCTTTGCCCATTAAATGTGCCTCACCGTTTAAAGGAAGTAACGATTTGAATGCCTCAAATGCAATAGGCTCAAAATCTAACTCTAATCGTGTTTGTTGTGCTTTTTCTAATCCATTACGCTTAGAAGTCAATAGAAAATAGAGATAGAGTTTATTCTTTTTATTGAGACGGTAAAATCTTTTACATGATATTTCGCTGTTATCATTTTTAATTTGAAAAGGATAATAATCACCAAACTCTTTTTGCCTTAATTGCAAATGGCTAAACCAAATATTAGTAATTTGACTTAACAAATCATTTTTTGCAGATTCATCCGATCCCCAGTCAACATTGCCTTGGTTTGAAAAAATATGAGTATCGTCAATATCATATCCCATTTGCACGGAGATTTCACTAAGAGCCGCTAATTGAATTCCACCATCAACAAATTTCTCAAGTTCCCTTTCAATGTCTTCACGAAAAATAAGTTTATCATCATTTGTATAACAAAGCAGTTCAATTAAATCACACCAAGCGTTAACATCTCTTTCATCAAGGTTAGTGCTTGATTTAAGGCCATCGAGATAATTTTTATATTTTTTTACACCTTCTTTGTTCATACTATACTTTTTTAACGGTTGGCTTTAATTTGTTATTGACAGAGGTATAAAAATCAAATGAAAAAGCATTAATCCTTTTCAACAATTCAGCGTCCTCGTCTGAAGGACTTTCAATTGAATAAAAAATTTGTTGTGCAATTTGTAATCTGTCAAATGCTTCGGTAAGCGATTTTGTAAATAGTTTATTAGGTTCATCGGTAAGTGTAAAAGCTTTCTCGATATCCTCTCCCTTCAAAAATGCCTGGTAAGCATATTTATTTTCAGGATTAAGTATGACATTTAGTTTTGACAGATTTCTGACTTCCCCAACCCTCGATTGATGAGTTTCGGGGTGTCTGTAGAACATCCATTGAAACAAATCTTTTAATTTTTTTTCATCAATACCTGATGTTGGGTCGTTTTTGTCAAAATCAAGTTTAACAAAAGCACCTATATGCTTAAATTTAGTTAAAGCATCATTAAGATTTGAAAATTCAATTGTTTCTTCAGTAATTCCCGGTATATTAAAAAAATTCTTTGCTTCCACACGCTCAAAAACCCTATAAGTAGTATGCATTCGTTTTACATAGGAAGCTTTACTTCCAATAATACTTGCAAGTGTTTTATACTTTTCGTCAATATCTTTAATGTTTTTTCGTGCTTTAAATAATTTATCTAAATAAATTGCTTTTGCAAGTGGACTCCATTGTTTGATACCTGTTATGTGTCTAAATCCGAGGTAGTCTAATGTCTCAGATTCGTCATCAAACTTTAAAACAGGTAACTCTGTAGGAATCGGCTTTTTAGCATTGTTAATTATCTCTGATATTACGTTTTCTTTTTTAGAAACTAAATCAGGGTTATTCAAAATTTTAACTGCAGAAAGTCTTCTATTGCCCTCAACCACTGTATATTTCCCTTTTAGAGTCGCATGTGGCACAACTAAAATCGGCTCTCCCGCAAAATATCCATTTTCAGCAATTGAAACCATCAGTTCGATTAAACTTCCATTTGCTAAAATCCAATTTAAAATTGTTTTTTCTCCAGATTCCTGAATAGACTTGGGTAATCTTGGATTTTTGTTATCTAAGTGAATGTCGGAAATATTAACCCATTCAATCACACGGCTTTGAGGAATTAAGGCTTTTTTCATAATAAAGAGATTTATTCTTTCAATTGATTTTTAATCTTTCGAATATCGTTAACAATTTCTATTTACTCAATGTTAGTACTCATAATCAAATTTTCATTTTCCAAGTCGCTAAAATAAGCAAAATATGTCTTGTTTTAATTAATATGTCTGAGCTTGTGCCGTGTATGAATTAAAATTGGTGCGTTGGAAAAAATGGCTCTGCTCCTAAATATAGTAAGTATATTCGACTTAAAATTTAGCGCAAAAAGAAACATACCACGTTCTTCCGGTAGAAGGGATAATACCGGGGCCCGGATATTCATCTGTTCTTTTCGTAAAATATATTTTATTCGCCATATTATTTAACCCGAATTTAACGGTGTAATTATTAAATTTCAATCGGCCCGACCAATCCATTACCTGATAAGCAGGAATAATACCCACCAAAGCATCGCTGCTATGGACGGTGTTATTTGCATCGCCAAAAGATTTAGCTGTATTGCTTACGAGAAAAGTGATGGAAAATACTTTTAAGGAATACGTCACACCAAATCTATTGATTGTTTTTGGAGCATATTCAACATAATTTCCCTTGAATTCACCAGTGGTATATTTGGCATCAACATAAGAAAATGAATTGAAAAAACTGATCGTACCAACACGACTGTTTTTTATAAACATTTTTATAGGATCATATTCTATATAGGATTCAATACCTTGGTGCACACTGTTTGCAACGTTCGTTCTTAAAGTGTACAAATTTCCGTTTATATCTGTTCGTTCTACTAACCCAACCCGATTGTTGTAAGCCATATAAAAACCGCCGATATCGATATTTAAATAGTTCTTCACTGTGCCTCTCCAACCAAAATCTGCATTGTATCCATCAGAGTCTTTCATTTTAGGATCTATTTTCGAGCTCACTCCAAGTGGTGTCAATGTTGAATAATCTATGGGTCTGTAGGCCTGAGAAATATTGGCGTAAATATTCGTAGTCCCAGTAATTTTATATTGCGTTCCAATTCCTGCCAAAGGAATATATCGGCTTCTTGAAGCATCTGTTTTCACAATAACATCAGAATCTCTATCTGTTACATATCCTTTAACAGTAGAGTTTATAAACTCATATCGGATACCGGGTGTTACAGAAAATTTATTCGTTATCCTAAAAATATTCTCTGCAAAAAAAGCAATATTCGTTGTGGTGAAATCTAAATTGTATTCATAATCTCCGCCGTATAATTTTAAATCAAAGTCCGTCCCTGTCGAACCAGGACCGCCTCCTTGTCTTCCCATTTTACCTTTAAAATACCGGATACCGGCAGCTACGGAGTTCGTCATACCTAAAAGGTTATAGGTACTTAACAACCTTGCTTCTGTAGTAGAATTAATAAAAGCTTCCCTTTGTACCTCTCGCTGGACGTAAGTATTCGTTACCGGGCTGATACTATCTGCCACTCCCGGTCCTCCGTCTTCGTTACGCCATACAAGATTTCTCTGACTCAAAAGAAAAGCCGACTTAATACTAAATACGGTATTCGAACTGATTTTATATTCAAGATTTGCTGCGATAATATTCCACGGACTGTCTAACCAATTCCTTGTTCGGAAGGATTGCCGGCTGTTCTGATTAAACTCGTCATCAGTAAGTCCGCCGGGCATGTGAATTTTATTTCGTAATACAGAATATTCTAAGCCCAGCATGAGCTTGCTATTGGCCTGATATTGTAATCTTCCAAAACCTGAAAGAGATCTGAATCCTGAATTTGGTCTCCAGCCATCCGATGTTTTATATTGAACAAATCCATAATAATTAAACTTTTTATAAAAACCTCCAATCGAATTAAAAGAGGTGAAAGAGCTATAGCTTGCCATTGTTTGTTGGGACGTATATTCAAAAGGTTTATCCTTGCTTCCTTGTTTCACAACGTAGTTAACAAGACCACCGAATTGGGGACCGAATTGCAAGGAGGAAGCGCCTCTTACTACTTCAACTCTTTCAACAGCTTCTAATGGTGGAATATAATAGGCTTCAGGATAACCGTAAATATCTGCAGCTATATTATAACCATTCTGCCTTGTATTTGTCTCTACTGACTGAGAAGGATTGAGTCCTCGAAAACCAACGCCATTAGAGGGAAATCCACTTCCCTCTGTTTCAGAAAAGTTTATTCCGGGAATCCTTCCCAGCACTTGTCTTGGATTATTTTGTGCAGTGTTTGCATTAAGGCTGTCCAATATAATGACTTCATTTTTCTTCCCTGCAAAAATAATGGTGTTGGATATATCATCTAAATGAGCAATGCCGTTTATACTTCTACTAGCAATAATGGTGATTTCAGAAAGTTGCGTAGTTTTTTCAGCCGTAATAATATCTTCATTCAGTACTTCTCCATCTTTAACAGTAATATCCTTAGTGATTTTTTCAAAACCAATTCTGCTAATGACAAGCGTATAGGATCCTATTGGAATATTTTTAATTACATATCTCCCCAATTCATCTGTAACAGTAGCCACGTTACTTCCAAGCAACCCAATCGTAACAAAGTTAACGGCACTCCCTTCTTTGTCTTTAATCTGACCTTTAATACTACCCGTTTGCGCTAATGCGTTAAACGAAAACAAAAAAACAAATACAAGAATGAGTAAAACAGCATTTATAACTTGAAGACTTTTAAGATTGTTTCTTTTCATATTGGAGATTGTTTTTATTAAGACTAATTCTAAATAGCAAAACAAAAATAAAAATTCACACAATACAATCAAAGCTTTAATTAGAATAATTTTAAATAAGCATGTAGCTCAGTAATAATGAGATTGAGGTCTCTTTCAACATCCACTTATATGTTGAATATTGCGCCTTCAACAGCCAATTCTGTATTAGGAAAAACAGATTGTGCTTCCAAAAGGAAAGGCTCTAAAAATTTGTACCGGGAGGAAAAATGGCCTATCAACAACTTTTTAACATTTGCTTTAAGAGCAATAGTTCCTGCTTCCAGAGCAGTAGTATGGTACGTTTCTTTAGCACGGGTCAGCAAATCCTGCATAAAAGTAGATTCATGATATAGCAGATCCACCTCTTTGATAGAATCAATTATAGACTCGTCATAGATGGTGTCTGAACAGAAAACATAGGACTTTGGCGGTGAAGGCGGCAAGGTAAGCTCTTCATTAGGAATAGTAACACCTGCTTCGTTCATATAATCCTGTCCTTTTTTTATATCTAAAAGAGAAGGGATTGGAATATTGTATTCCTCAATTTTTTCTTTAATTAATTTTCGAGGCTTATTTTTTTCTTTAAATAAAAAACCGGTACACGGGATACGATGATTTAAACTAATTTCTGTTACAGTTAATTCATCATCTTCAAAAATCAATTCTCCTTTTTCTACTCCAAGCGGATGAAAAATCAAATTGTAACGAAGAGTTGTATTCGATGCACGTAATTGCAGATCTATAATTTCTTTGAGTAATGGGTGCCCAAATACATTGAGTTCCGCAGTACGCCCTAAAAGATGCATGCTGGAAAGCAAACCCATAAGCCCGAAATAATGGTCGCCATGCAAATGACTTATAAATATATGATTGATCTTATGAGTTTTGATCTCATACTTGTTAAGTTGCATCTGGGTGCCTTCTCCACAATCAATTAAGAAAAGCCGCTCATTATGTTTAAGAACTTGTGAAGTAGGAAATCTTTGAAAAGTGGGTATTGCAGAGCTACTTCCTAATATCGTTAATTCAAAACCCATAATCCTTAAACATCTATTATTTAAAAGAATTTGCTAAAACACTCTTAAGCTTTGAAAACTATCAAAAAACAAACATTTTATTTTCTCTATAAACCACGTAAATCACGTTCAATTTCTTCCATAAAGATCGTATCGACTCCTTCATTTACTGTTGGAGTAATTGTCAACACGTGATCTAACTGGGAAATTAAAATCATTTTTTTTACAGCATCCTTTAAACCTGTCAGTACAAATGTGCCATTAGCGTTTTTACTCAACCTGTTTCCAACCAATATAGAGCTTAAACCTGAAGAATCACAATAATTCGATTCTCCTAAATCTAAAATTATATTCCTGATTCCCTCATTGTTTTGAAGGATAAACAAAGATTTGAGATCAGGAGAGATTAAACTGTTAAGTTTATCTTCTTGTAATTTAACCACAATATATTTTTCGTGCTTATCAATTGAATATTTCATATATATATAATTTGTTTTTTTATGGTCACATGGAATTTGCACCCGCAATTTATAAAATAAAACTAAAACAGGAAGATGAAGTTCTTATGAAGATAAATTTATAAACAACGTTATCTCAATAAATTCCTATACACTTAGATTAGTCGAAATTAATAAAATTCCAAACGAATAATTCATTGCATTACAATTATTTTTCAACATTCCCGGCAAGCAAATATAAAACGGCCATTCGGATAGCAACACCATTTTCAACCTGGTCAAGTATAATCGATTGTTTGGAATCTGCCACATCACTTGTTATTTCAACACCACGATTGATTGGTCCCGGGTGCATTATAATAATTTCTTTATTAAGAGAATCCAAAATTTGTTTATTCAATCCGTACTGCATAACGTATTCTCTTATGGAGGGATAATACTTAATGTCCTGCCGTTCCATCTGGATTCTTAACATATTGGCAACATCACACCATTCTAATGCCTTTTTAAGATTGTGTTCTACTTTAACCCCTAGGGCAGAAATATATTTAGGAATTAAAGTCGTAGGTCCGCAAACCATAACTTCGGCACCTAACTTCTGTAAGCAAAAAATATTGGATAAGGCAACCCGAGAATGCAATATGTCGCCTACAATAACTACTTTTTTTTCTTCAATACTGCCTAACTTTTCCCGAATCGTAAAGGCATCCAGCAATGCCTGGGTAGGATGTTCATGGGTTCCATCCCCTGCATTTATAATCTGAGCTCTTACATGTTTTGCTAAAAATATTGCCGCCCCCGGATTGGGATGACGCATCACCACCATATCTACTTTCATAGAAATAATATTATTTACAGTATCAACAAGTGTTTCTCCTTTTGAAACGGAAGAAGAAGAAGAAGAAAAATTCAGGATATCAGCAGAAAGTCTTTTTTCCGCCAGTTCAAAAGAAAGACGAGTCCTGGTAGAATTTTCAAAGAATAAATTAGCAATTGTAACATCCCGGAGAGAAGGAACTTTTTTAATAGGCCGATTAATAACATCCTTAAAAGTATCAGCTGTGGTAAAAATCAAATTTATATCATTAAGGGTTATATCCTTAATGCCTAACAGATTCCTGACACTAATATTCTGATTCATCATTTTTCATTTGATGTAAGAAGCCATACCTGATCCTCACCCTCTACTTCATTCCAATTTACTTTTACTGTTTCTGACGCTATAGCATCAACAGATACTCCCACATAATTGGGTTCGATGGGTAAGTGTCGGCTATATCTACGGTCTATCAATGTTAACAATTCTACTTTTGCCGGTCTTCCAAATGCTAAAATAGCATCCAGACCAGCTCTTATCGTTCTGCCTGTGTATAAGACATCGTCTACTAATATTACTTTTTTATTTTCTACAAGAAAATCAACTTGTGTAGAACTTGGGATAAGTGGAGTTTCTCTTCTCCTGAAATCATCCCTAAAAAATGTAACATCAAGATTGCCTGATAGAATAGAGGTATTGTTAAATATCTCGCTTAACTTTTTGTGAATTCGATGTGAGAGAAAAATGCCTCTGGGCTGCAACCCTATTATTGCAGAATTAGAAAAATCGCCGTGATTCTCAATCAACTGATAGCATAATCGATTGATAGTAATCTCAAAATTTTTACTATTTAATATTAATCGTGGCTGCATCTTAAGGTTGCAAAGATATAATATTTGTTATTAAATCATATGATCTTAAAATTTAATTCCAAAAAAAAGTCTTCCCAAAAATGAGAAGACTTTTTTTCTATTAAAGACAAAAGAGGAATTATTCCTCTTCTTTATCTTCTTTCTTCGGAGCTTTTTTAACTTTAGAAACCTTCTTTTCTTCGACTTCTTTTTCAGAAATTTCTAATTCTGATTTTAAAACAGAAAGAACGTTCAAGTCACCAAGTGTGCTTTTCTCTAAAGAATCTTTTAAGTTTTTAACAGACTTTTTATTAGAGCTGGCTTCCGCTTTCTTTTTAGTGGTTTCCTCTGCACGCTTCTCAGAAACTTCATCTTCATGAATTTTAGAATGAGAAACAATTATTTTCTTGCTTTCTTTAGCGAATTCCAATACTTTGAAATCAAGTGTTTCATCCATTGCAGCAGTAGAACCATCTGCTTTTACCAATTGTCTGGCAGGAGCAAATCCTTCAACGCCATATGGTAATGCAATGATGGCGCCTTTATCGGTTGTTTTAACCAACGTGCCCTGATGTACAGAATCAATAATAAATACCGATTCGAAAACATCCCAGGGATTTTCTTCTAATTGTTTATGACCTAAACTTAATCTCCTGTTTTCAGCATCTACCTCTAACACGATTACTTCTATCTTATCACCAATTTTAGTGAAGTCAGACGGGTGTTTTACTTTCTTAGACCATGTAAGATCAGAGATATGAATTAAACCATCGATACCTTCTTCCAATTCAACAAATACACCGAAGTTGGTGAAATTACGAACGGTAGCAGAATGCTTAGATGATACTGGATATTTTTCGGAAATTTTACCCCAAGGATCTGGCATTAATTGTTTAATACCCAATGACATTTTTCTGTCATCTTTATCCAAAGTAAGGATAACTGCTTCTACTTCATCTCCTACTTTTAAGAAATCAGATGGACTTCTTAAATGTTGTGACCAGGACATTTCAGAAACGTGAATTAAGCCTTCAACTCCCGGAGCTATTTCGATAAATGCGCCATAATCAGCTAAAACAACCACTTTACCTTTTAATTTATCACCTACTTTTAAGTTAGGATCCAATGCATTCCAAGGATGTGGTGTTAATTGTTTTAAACCTAAAGCAATACGTTTTTTATCATCATCAAAATCAAGAATTACAACGTTGATCTTCTGATCCAACGCTAATACTTCCTGAGGATGAGAGATACGGCCCCATGATATATCCGTGATATGTAATAATCCGTCTACTCCACCTAAATCCATAAATACTCCGTAAGAAGTAATATTTTTAACAGTTCCTTCCAAAACCTGTCCTTTTTCAAGTTTAGAAATGATTTCAGATTTTTGTTGTTCAAGTTCTTCTTCGATAAGAATTTTATGAGATACAACAACGTTTTTAAACTCATTGTTAATTTTAACAACTTTGAATTCCATTGTTTTACCTACAAACACATCGTAATCACGAATAGGTTTAACATCAATTTGTGAACCCGGTAAGAAAGCTTCGATACCGAATACGTCAACGATAAGTCCTCCTTTAGTTCTGCATTTAACATTGCCTGTTACGATTTCATCATTTTCAAGAGCAGTATTTACACGCTCCCATGATTTAATAGCTTTAGCTCTTTTATAAGAAAGAACTAACTGGCCTAATTTATCTTCCTGCGTTTCAACATAAACGTCTACTTTATCGCCAATTTTTAAATCCGGACGATCTCTGAATTCAGTTAAACCAACAAGACCATCAGACTTAAAGCCTATATTGATGATGACTTCTTTATTGGTAATTCCAACAACAGTTCCGGAAGCAATTTCATGTTCGGCAACAACGCTAAGCGTTACGTCATACATAGCTTCTAATTTCGATCTTTCTTCAGAAGAATAGATATCAGTACCGTTACCGGTAATATTCCAATTAAATTCTTCTGTTGGTACTAATTGCGCAACTGTCTCTGCAGATGCTGCTTGGTTTTCTGCCATTTTTTTTTGGCTTTGTATTCCGGCGAGAGCCGGAAGAGGTTAATACTATTTTTATCCTTTAATTTTTAAAGGACTGCAAAGATAAATAAAATTTCATAGTATCCAAAAGGACTTAATCTACCACAGATTAATCAGATTTTCAGAGATTACAAGGCAATATTTCTGATTATTTTTTTTCTTAATTTTTTTTAAATCTGTGTTTATCTGTGGCGAATACAATTTCAATACTTCATCTATATTTATAATATTTGTCTATTTTTGCACATGATGAAATAGCCATAAGCAAAAGCATACCTATTGAGCAATGAATATTTTACAGCTATTCCATTTGGCCTGAAAGAAAAATTATTTACAAATGAAATCTTTTAACATCCCGAATTTATACAAGAGTTCTGTTATTTCTAAAATAAAAGAAATACGAAAAAAACAGGATCCTAAAAAAAAAGATTTCTCTCCTACTCTTCTTGATTTTGGCCCGGTTCGTTTTTATATAGCGCGTCATTTTGGGTTTTGTTATGGCGTTGAAAATGCGATTGAGATCTCCTATAAAGCCATTGAAGAAAATCCTGATAAAAGAATTTTTCTTCTTAGCCAGATGATACACAACCCGGAAGTAAACAACGATTTGTTAAGCCAAGGCATCCGATTTTTGATGGACACCTCAGGCACTCAAATTATTCCATGGGAGGAGCTAAACAGCAACGACATCGTCATCATACCGGCCTTCGGAACTACTCTTGCCATTGAGTCGCAATTAAAAAAAATTGGTGTTGAAGCCCATCGGTATAATACTACTTGTCCTTTCGTTGAACGGGTTTGGACGAAATCTGAAAAGCTTGGCAGCGATAAGTATTCTATTATAATTCATGGAAAATACAATCATGAAGAAACCAGAGCCACCTTTTCACGAAGCGAATTGAATGCGCCTTCAATAATTGTTAAAGACATACATGAAGCCCAAAAGCTGGGAGATTACATTCTTGAAAAAATACCTGTCACTGCATTTTATGCTGTTTTTAAAGATCGCATCTCAAAAGGATTTAATCCGGATACAGATCTTGATAAAATTGGCATCATCAATCAAACAACAATGCTGGCTTCAGAAACACAGGGAATATCCGATTATTTTAAAAATGTAATGATCGAGAAATACGGTCGGGAAAACATTAAAGAACATTTTGCTGACACACGTGATACACTTTGCTATGCAACAAACGAAAATCAGGAAGCAACATTTGGCCTGCTTGCAAAAAAAGCAGATTTGGCTATTGTTGTCGGAGGCTATAATAGCTCAAACACCTCGCATATTGTAGAATTGTGTGAATCTAAGTTACCTACCTTTTTCATTTCGTCCGACGGTGAGATTGTATCCGAAAAACAAATAAAACATTTTAACTATCACAAACAGCAGCACCTCATAACAAAAAATTATTTGCCCGAAAAACAAACAATAGACATCATTTTAACAAGCGGAGCCTCTTGCCCCGATGCTATTGTTGAACAGGTTCTTCAAAAAATTATATCTTTTTATGAGATCACCAATAACATTGAAGACCTATTGTCAGAGATGAATAAGGAAGGAATTTAAATAAATCTTCTTTCAATAATATTTTGAGAAATAAAATAAATTGTTCACCTTCGTAGCCCAATTTGAAATAAATAAAACGAAAGTCATGTCAAAGATTTGTGATTTAACAGGCAAGAAAGCTATATCAGGCAACAAAGTGTCTCACTCTAATGCAAAAACGCTTAGAAGATTTCAACCGAATTTAAAGGTTAAAAAATTCTTTGTCCCTGAATTGGATCAATGGATTACTTTAAAAGTATCTACTTCTGCCTTAAGAACTATTTATAAAAAAGGCATCAGCAATTGCATCAATGATGTAATAAAAAAAGGTCATATTTAATAAAACGCTACACGGTTTAAATATATGCTACAACTTCTTTAGGTTGTAGCATATTTATTTTACAGCGAGAATGTTTAAGAACTATTTTTGTTTTCTTTTATGTTGCTTTTCCCTACAACTTTTAGCACAGGATTCGTCCCTTTATAAGCAGGATTTTTTAACTAAAGAATTCCATTCAAAAAGAAGAGCGGCGCTTCGTGAAAAAATGCCCTCAAATTCAGTCGCTATATTGTTTGCTGCTCCTGTCAGAGCGAGGTCTAACGATGTCGACTATGACTATCACCAGGATCCTGATTTTTATTATTTAACAGGATTAACTGAACCCAATTCTTTACTCCTGATTTTTAAGGAGGAACAGAAGCTCGACACCTATTATTCTAATGAATACCTGTTTGTTCAGGAAAGAGATCCAAAAAAGGAAACATGGACAGGCAAAAGGTTAGGCAAAGAAGGTGCCCGTATAAAAACAGGAATTGATGCCGTTTTAATAAATAAAAATTTTAGTGAATACAAGATTGATTTCTCAAAATACACTTACGTATTAACCCTGGAAGAACCTTACGAAGATTGTAATGTCGCACCGAATAAGGATGAGCTGAATGAGCTGGTCCAGACATTCAAATTAAAAGTTAAATTTCAAAAGCCCAACTTAAATACTAAAATGCTTTCCTTATTTATGAACACCTTAAGGGAAGTTAAAACCAAAGAAGAAATACTCTTAATACAAAAAGCAATAGATGCAACCTGCCTTGCACAAACGGAAGTAATTAAAGCACTAATGCCCGAAATGATGGAATACCAGGTGCAGGCCATTCTTGAATATGTTTTTAAAAACAACGGATGTGAAGCTCCCGCTTTTCCTTCCATTGTTGGTGGTGGTGAAAACTCCTGCATACTACATTACACCTCAAATAATAAAAAATTGCTTGGTAAGGATATGTTAGTGGTAGATATCGGTGGTGAATACCATGGTTATGCTGCAGATGTAACAAGGACCTTACCTGTAGATGGTAATTTTTCTGAGGAAGAAAGAGCAATCTACGAACTTGTTCTTGAAGCGCAGAGTGCCGGAATTAATGTATGTAAGCCAGGCAATGCATTCTTTGATCCTGATAAAGTGGCTAAAGAAGTAATAAAAAAAGGCTTATTAAAACTGGGCATCACCAAACAAGAAATCGATTTTAAAAAATACTTTATCCATGGAACGTCCCATTATCTGGGGCTTGATGTACATGATGCAGGAAGTTATGGAAAATTAAGTCCCGGGAATATTATTACTGTTGAACCCGGTATTTATATCCCTGCGGGATCAGATTGTGATCCAAAATGGTGGAATATAGGAGTTCGAATTGAAGATGACGTCTTAATTTCGGATCAGGAAAAAGGTAATATTGTACTATCTCAATGTGTTCCAAAAACAGTGCTGGAGATAGAAATGCTTATGAAACAATCGAGTGTTTTCAATCATATAAGCAAATAGTTTGAAAATTTATTAGGAAAAAAATAAAAAGTTTTATAGTTTTGCACCCCTAATATTAATTAAGGCAGGAGATTAAAAATGGCAAAAAAAGGAAATCGAGTTCAGGTGATTCTTGAGTGCACCGAACATAAAACGAGTGGCTTACCGGGAACATCCAGGTATATCACAACTAAAAACAAGAAAAATACTTCTGAAAGAATTGAATTGAAAAAATACAATCCAATTATGAAGAAGCAAACAGTTCACAAAGAAATTAAGTAATACTTTTAATTTTATTCCGGCTATCTAATGGTCATGAATAAATTAAATCAAAATATTCAACGATGGCAAAGAAGACCGTAGCAACACTTAAATCAGGTAAAGGAAAGGAATTTTCCAAAGTGATTAAAATGATAAAATCACCTAAAACAGGCGCTTATTCTTTTAAGGAAGAAATTGTACACAACGATCATGTTAAAGACTTTTTAGCAAAATAATCATTTTGCTATTCTTCAATTAAGCTTCTTTCTAGAATTCAACGGAAAGAAGCTTTTTGCATTTATAAACCATAGAAATAAGCATAAGCAAAGGCTCATTATCAGGGATAAAAATAATTTATGTTATTCCATATGACCATCTGGAAAAATTAATAAGACATATGAAATGGGATTGTTCAGTTTTTTTTCAAAAGATAAAAAAGAAAGTTTAGATAAAGGTTTAGAAAAGACCAAAGAAAACTTTTTTTCCAAAATCACAAAGGCCATTGTCGGTAAAGATACTGTCGATGATGAAGTACTCGATAATCTGGAGGAAGTTCTGGTAACCTCTGATGTAGGAGTTGGTACCACCCTTAAAATTATCAAACGGATAGAAGCAAGAGTAGCGCAAGACAAGTACGTAGGAACATCTCAATTAAATGCTATTTTAAAAGAAGAAATAGCCGCTTTACTTTCCGAAAATAATACTGTTGACCTTACTGAATTTTCAACACCTCCCTTTAAAGGAACGCCATACGTGATTATGGTGGTAGGCGTTAATGGCGTAGGCAAAACTACTACTATCGGAAAATTGGCCTATCAATTTAAAAAGGCCGGCAAAAATGTGGTTCTTGGCGCTGCTGATACTTTTAGGGCAGCAGCTGTAGACCAATTAACGATCTGGTCGCAAAGAGTAGGTGTTCCCATTGTTTCGCAAGGAATGAATGCAGATCCGGCATCAGTAGCTTTTGATTCTGTTACATCCGGTGTTGCCCAAGGGGCAGACGTAGTTATTATTGATACAGCAGGACGCTTGCATAATAAAATAAATCTGATGAATGAACTTTCTAAAATTAAACGTGTGATGCAGAAAGTAATTCCTGATGCGCCTCACGAAATCTTATTGGTTCTTGATGCCTCTACCGGGCAAAACGCCATAGAGCAATGCAGGCAATTTACACTGGCTACAGAAGTAAATGCACTGGCGTTAACAAAGTTGGACGGTACTGCCAAAGGGGGCGTTGTAATTGGTATTTCCGACGAATTTAAAATACCTGTTAAATATATTGGTGTGGGCGAAAAAATGGAGGATCTGCAAGTGTTTAATAAGCACGAATTTGTAGATTCATTTTTTAATGGATAATAACAGTTCCCGACTTATTCGTAAGACATCAAAAATAATTCTTCCACCAGTATTAGCTCCGAGACCAAATCTCATGAAAACAAAAACACTTAAAAAAAACAAAGTCAATGTGGTTACTTTAGGTTGTTCTAAAAACATTGTTGATTCGGAAGTTTTGATGGGCCAATTAAAAGCTAATAATTTTGAGGTGGAACATGAATCGACTAAAAACGACTCCAGCATTATCATCATTAACACGTGCGGATTTATTGACAATGCCAAACAAGAATCAATAGATACCATTTTAAAATATGCGAATGCAAAAAAGGCCGGTTTGGTAGATAAGGTATATGTTACCGGATGTTTATCTGAACGCTACAAACCGGAGCTTGAAAAAGAAATTCCCAATATCGACGCTTATTTTGGCACCCGTGAATTACCAAGACTTTTAAAAACACTAAAAGCAGATTACAAACACGAATTGATAGGAGAACGTTTACTCACTACACCCAATCATTTTGCCTACTTTAAAATATCTGAAGGTTGTGACAGGCCCTGCTCCTTTTGCGCCATTCCTTTAATGCGCGGCAACCATATTTCCAGACCGATGGAAGAACTGATTACTGAAGCGAAGAATCTTGCCAAGAACGGAACAAAAGAACTGTTGATTATTGCTCAGGATTCTACGTATTATGGTTTGGACATTTACAAAAAAAGAAATTTATCTGAATTATTAAACCGACTTTCTGATGTGGAAGGAATTGAATGGATTCGCCTGCATTATGCATTTCCATCAGGATTCCCCATGGATATTTTAGATACAATCAGAGAAAAAAACAATATTTGCAAATACCTCGACATGCCCCTGCAACATATAACAGACACTATGTTGAAATCCATGCGCAGAGGAACGACCAAACAAAAAACCATCGACCTGGTAAATAACATCAGAGACAAGGTGCCTGAAATAGCTATCCGGACAACACTTATAGCAGGGTACCCGGGTGAAACGGAACGCGACCATGAAGAAATGCAGGAATGGGTTGCCGATTCAAAATTCGAGCGCTTAGGAATCTTTACTTATTCTCATGAAGAAAATACACATGCACACCTTCTTGTTGATAATGTTCCGGCCGAAGTAAAACAGGAAAGAGCCTCCAACATTATGAACATTCAACAGGAAATATCATTGCAAAAAAACGAGGATAAGGTGGGCAAAGAATTTAAAGTTTTGTTCGATCGTAAAGAGACTAATTATTTTGTTGGACGTACTGAATTTGATTCCCCTGAAGTAGATAACGAAGTACTGGTAGATGCCACAACAGATTTTGTTCGTATTGGTGATTTCGCCACAATTAAAATTACCAGTGTTGCAGAGTTTGATTTGTATGGAGAAGTGGTAAAATAATTCGTTGATTTGAAGATTCGATAATTTGAAAATTAAATCCCGTAGGGATGAGATATTTATAGAAAAATCGACAGCAACAAAACAGAACCATGAAAGGGTGACATAATTCTGTTAGTATTTCTGAATAAATCTTAAATTTGCTCTATGCATAAATCTTTAATTGATTTTTCGAAAACCGGTTTCTTTTTTAAACTCATTTTAGATTATCTTGCAGGTGCTGAATCTGTAAGACCTTTTTATCACTATGCTCCTTCTCTTGAATCTTTCGCATCTGCCATAAAAGACAAACAAAAAGAATTAATTAACCGACCTGTATTGGTTGAGGTATTAAAAGAACAACACCTCAAATTACCCAATGCCATCGCTTCTTTACAGCAGATTGACTTATTATTACAACCCAATACTTATACGGTAACTACCGGTCATCAGCTATGCCTGTTTACCGGACCCTTGTATTTTCTTTATAAAATAATTACTACCATTAACCTTGCAGATGCTTTAAACAAAGCCTATCCCGGCAATCACTTTGTACCGGTTTATTGGATGGCAAGTGAAGACCACGACTTTGAGGAAGTTAGCCGGGTGAATATCTTTGGTAAAAAGATTGTTTGGAAACAGGAACAAAAAGGAGTTACCGGAAAAATTGCTACTGATTCATTAAAGAATGTATTGGAAGAATTAAAGCCAATAATGGGTTCATCCGAAAATGCGCTGAAACTGTTTGACATTTTTGAACAGGCATACGCTAAACCCACACTTGCTATGGCAAGCGCTTACCTGGTGCATGCCTTGTTCGGACAATACGGTCTTCTTATTATTGATGGAGACGATGTCCGATTAAAATCTGAATTTAAAAATATCATTAAAGACGATATTTTGAATGCTACCAATTATAAATTGGTTAATTCATGTATTCAAAAATTGGCAGAACAAAATATAAAAGCACAAGTGAATCCGCGAGAGATTAATTGTTTTTATAAAACCGAAGGGCTAAGGGAACGGATAGAAAAAAAAGACGAACATTATCACATCGTTAACACCGATATTCATTTTACAGAAGTAGAAATATTGACAGAGTTAGAAAATCATCCTGACAGGTTTAGTCCTAATGTTGTTTTACGGCCCCTTTATCAGGAGAAGATTTTACCTAACGTGGCATCCATCGGTGGTCCGGGAGAATTGGCCTATTGGATGGAATACAAATCCATGTTTGAGCATCATCACATTAATTTCCCAATACTAATGCTTCGTAATTGTTTATTATGGATTGAAAGCACTATTCATGAACGAATTCTAAAACTAAACATACACAACGAAGAACTTTTTCTTCCGATAGAAGAACAAATAAAAATCTTTCTGAATAAACAGGGCTCTGATATTTCTTTTACCCATGAAGAAAAACAATTAAAAGACCTGTACGAAATAATAAAAACAAAAGCAGAAAAAATTGACCCTACACTGAAAGGTACTGTAGAAGCAGAGTTGCAAAAGCAATTAAATATACTGAAAACGATTGAAAGCAAATTACTAAAGGCGGAGAAACAGAAACAGGAAGTGAATATTAACCAACTGAAAAAAATTAAAGACAAACTTTTCCCCGAAGGTCATCTCCAGGAACGGCATGATAATTTCATTCCTTTTTTCATCAAACATGGCGATGCGTTTATTACTGAATTGAAAGAACATTTAAACCCATTTGAGAAACAACTTGTTGTCCTCTCAGAATAAAAAACACTAATTATGGCTCGTCTACTCTTATTAACATGGTTGTTTATTATTAATACAGGAATATACGAATTCAAAGTTCCTGGCTTAGACGGTAAAATAATTGACCTTTCAGCTTATAAAGGCAAAAAGATCATGATCGTAAACACTGCTTCGAAATGTGGTTACACCCCACAATATGCCGAACTTCAAAAATTATATGATACTTATAAAGAGAAATTGGTTATCATTGGTTTTCCTGCCAATAACTTTCTGCATCAGGAACCCGGCTCTAATAGTGAGATCAAAGAGTTTTGTCAAAAAAATTATGGCGTTACTTTTCCCATGGCAGAAAAGGTTTCTGTGAAAGGAGATGACATTCATCCTTTGTTCAACTATCTGAATGATGAAGCTAAAAAACTGGGTATTGACAATCCTATTAAATGGAATTTTACTAAATTTCTACTTGATGAAAATGGTAAATTGTTGACTGTTTTTCCAAGCAAAGTGAAGCCTTTGAGTGAGGAGGTTGTTAAATATCTTAAATAGGATATTACTAATTTACTTAACTAATTGTTCCCTTAACATATTCAATTGTTAGTTTTTCTTTGGGGTTTTCCAATATTTCTTTTGCCGGACCGTGTTCTATGATTTCTCCCATATACATGTAGATGATGTAATCGGCTATTCTTCTGGCCTGTCTTAAAATATGGGTAACAATTACAATAGTATACTCCTGTTTTAATTGCATAAACAGCTCTTCAATCCGTTGACTGGAACGAGGATCAAGAGCAGAAGTCGGTTCATCACCAAGAATAATTTTGGGCTCAACAGCCAAACCCCGAGCAAGGCACAGTCGTTGTTGTTGCCCGATAGAAAGACCTGCTGCTGGAGCCTTCAAGCGATCCTTCACTTCATCCCAGAGGCTTGCCGATTTTAAATAATGTTCTACCAGTTCATCCAGCTTTTTCTTATCCTTGAGGCCGTGTAAACGTGGGCCGTAAGCAATGTTATCATAAATAGACATTGGCAAAGGATATGGGCGTTGAGATAAAAGCCCCATCTTTTTCCTGATCCTTGTAACTTCGGCATCCTTATGATAAATATCTTCATTATCCACCATTACCTTACCTGTTATCTGAATGCCCTCTACAGAATCATTCAGCCGATTGAAGGATTTTAACAAGGTAGTTTTACCACAACCGGAAGGTCCGATGATAGCCGTTATTTTGTTTTCCGGAATGACGACATTGATGTTTTTCAATATATGGCTATCGCCATAATGAACGTTCAGATTCTGAACGTCTATATTTCCTTTTACTGAAGTATTGGTAAAATCGCTCATCTTAAACTTTATGTTTTGAATATTTTCGGGTAATTATTCTGGAAGCAATACTAATGAATAAAATAATAACAGTTAATATAAGTGCAGAAGCATACGCTCTGCCCTGTACTTCGGGCACCGGTGTACCCAATTGGAAGAAAATAGCTAAAGGCAAAGTCGCAGCCGGTTGATCTAATGCAGTTGGGACGTAATCCGTAAAACCAGCGGTGAACAAAACAGCCGCAGCATCACCAATGGCACGACCGAAAGAAATAAGAACCGCTGTTAAAATACCCGGAATACTTTGCCGGGCTGCTACTTTAAACGCTGTTTCAAAACGGGTCGCACCCAATGACAAGGACGCATCAATCAATCCTTTTGGCACGGTCATAATCACCTCGTCCATCGCTCTGATCATAATGGGCATGGTCATGATTCCGACAACAACGATACCTGCCAGCAAAGAAATATGAATACCTAAAATCAACATAATGGTAAAGCCAAAAGCGCCATATACGATGGATGGTATTCCCCATAAAACGTCCAGACACAACCTTACGATGTTTACATAAGCAGATTGTCTTTTTTTATAAATGTTCAGGTAAAGAGCCACAGATAAGCTTAGGAAGAAAGCCAGTACAGTAGCACCTCCTGCGAGATACAAGGATCCGATAATAGCATTCAATACCCCCCCACCCTTCGCCAGTAAAAAACCATCTTCAGTAGTTTTAGTAATCATATCCACAGACATCGAAGGAAGTCCTTTTTGAACAATTGCAAAAACAATTAGAAACAGGCAAAGTAAAATAATGGCGGTAGCACCCATCATCAATACTTTAAAAAAACGTTCTTCTATATTATTTCTTCTGTACCTGTTCATTTAGAGTGAATTTTTTTCAAGCCTTTTTAATATTACTCTTGAAATAATATTAAAGATCAAAACAATAATAAAGAGAATAAAGGAAGCCAGCATCATGGCTGAATCATACAATGGAATAGACAATGTTTCGCCGTAATTATTGGCAATCAGTGCAGGTATAGGATAAGCGGGATCAAACAATGAATGTGGCAGCTTCGCTACATTACCAACCACCAGTAACACGGCAAGGGTTTCTCCGAAAGCTCTTGATAAACCAAGCACAATGGCTGATACAATTCCCGGAGCCGCTTTCCGCAACACTACCTTTTTAATCGTTTGCCATTTAGTTGCCCCTAAGGACAAAGAAGCATTTCTCAGATCCTGATGGATGGTGGCAAAGACTCCCAATAACACATGGATAATAATTGGAAAAACCATTATAGCCAGTACTATACCTCCGGCCAATACACTGTAACCTGATGTTGTATGTCCGAAAAAAGGACCGATATAATTTTTAATCAATGGAACAATTGTTATAATTCCCCATACGCCAAAAATTACAGAAGGAATACCAGACAAAATATCAATTAAAGGATTTACAAATGCGATCACCTTTTTTGGCGCATATTCCGAAAGGTAAATGGCACTAAGCAAACATAAAGGGACTGCAATGACAATTGCCAATCCCGTTACGGTTAAAGTACCAATTATAAAAGGCCAGAAACCGAATTTCGATTTAAGAGGAAACCATTCTGAAGAAAAAAGCACTTCACTAAGCGGTTGTGAAGTTAGAATAGGTAATGATTTATAAAATAAGCCTATAGCAATAAACACTAAAGTAAAGATACTGCCGAGGGTCAGTACCTGCATACCTTTTTCTACGATGTTGTCTTTAACTATTCTGATGGATTGACTCATTTATTGAGTTATAAATTATTCTATCTTCTTCAATTGTTCTTTTAATATTTCGTCGGATAGTTTTATAAAACCTGCCTCTTCAACATATTTTTGACCATCTGTAAGAACCCATTTCAGGAAGCCTTTTACATTCTTATCCTTCGGCTTGCCATGCGATACAAAGTAAAGCGGACGTGCGGGAGGAGAAGGATATTTCCCATTAATTATATTGGCTTTAAGACTATCAAAGTTTTCATAAAAATTTTCATCAGGATCTATTTGTCCATTGCTATTAATGTCGATGGGAAGGACTTTAATTCCCGGATACGTTTTTTTTGTATGCTGATCAAATACATAAGTAAGATTATTAAATCCGATGGAAAAAATATCTTTCTTTACCGCTTCCGCTATCCCGGGATCACCGAAAATACCTATCCCTAACAGGTCCTCCTGTTTTTTTCCAAGATACTTTGCCCAACTCTCAGGAGCACCCGCAGCATCTGCTCTGGTGTATACAAGCACGGGATCTTTATCTCCATTTTTTAATACATCACCCCATGTTTTATACTTACTTGTCAGATATATATTCTGAAAATCTTCTTTCGTAAGTCCCTTTTGTAATATGGTTTTTATTGCAGGGTTATTCGCGTTACAAGTAGGCAATACAGCATCTTTTGTTACAGCAATTTCATAGGCTCCCTTTTTTTTCTCTTCCAGATTAATGTCTCTCGAAACCATTCCCAGATCCATGTTTTCTGAAAGAGCATCAGCCATGCCTTTTCCTGCCCCTCCTGCAACAATATCAATCCGGATTGCAGGATGCAGCTTTTTATATTCTTTCCTCCACTTAACGGCTAAAGGATATAAAGCAAAAGCGCCGGAAATAGTGATATTGTTTTCGTTTGATCCGCACCCGGAAAATAAAATGATAGCTGCAAAAAAAAATAATATAATTCTGAACACTTTTTAAGATATTAGACTACAAATATAAACTCTATAGATTTAGTAGACAAACTTTATTGAAATTAAAATTTTAGAATCGTTTAAAGAAAATAGACTCTCCAAAAAATAAAATTAGTTGAATTTTGTCATATAAATACCAGTTGAACCATTTTCGCCAGAGATTAATTCAAAAATAAATTCAGGGGAAAGTCCAGCCTCTTTCCTATGTGAAACATATACTATGGCAGTTGTCTTTTCAGCTGCTATTTTATTTATGAGCGCTGTGCACAATCCGGCATTCTCATCATCCAATCCTGATGTCGGTTCATCTAAAATCAATAATGGAGGATGTTTCACCATGGCTCTCGCAATAAGTATCATCCTTTGACGACCCAGTGAAAAAGAACGGAAAGGTTTGTCCCTCTCTTTATACAATCCGATCAGTAATAACCATTCTTGCGCAATTTTTATTTGCATTTCCGAAGGCCTGAAATACAAACCGATCGAGTCGAAAAAACCTGAAATAATCATTTGCTCTATCGTACTCTCTCTTGAAAATTGTTGAGTCATCGTTGGATTGAAATAGCCAATTTTATCTTTTATCTCCCAAACACTTTCTCCACTTCCTTTCTTACGCCCGAAGAGCATCAGGTTCTGTCCATAGCCTTTCGGGTTATCTCCTGTTATCATAGACAACAGCGTACTTTTTCCCGAACCGTTCGGACCAATGAGTTGCCAGAATTCTCCACTTTTAATTTCCCAACAGATATCTTTTAAAATTGGCCTGTCATCATAACTAACCGATACTTTATTAAACTTTACCAAAGTTGTTTTTTCTAAGGCATACGTGGTATAGGTGGTTGGGATATCAGAAACTAACTCAGTATGTAACTTATCGTCCTGTTGACCGAAAACAAGTTGAGTTCCTTCTACAAAATAAACATCTTTGATAAATGGTAAAAGATCACCCTTCCTATTAAAGAGTTGTATTATAATAGTAGATTCTGTTATACTTTGTAAGGTTAATAAAATAGACACCTGTGCCTCGTGGTCGAGGTTGTCAATTATGTTATCTAAAATGAGGAAGCCCGGTTTTTTAGCAATGAGGTAAGACAAGAGCGCTTTCTTTTGTTCTCCATTCGACATGGAGTGAAGACTTTTATTGGTTTCTGTTACGATCTCAAAATGCTCGTGCCGGAATTCTTCATCAATAAATTGATTTAAGGCTGCATTGGAAAATACCTCGCCTTTTAAAGCAGGTAATTCTTTAAAAGATTCATGTAAATCCCCATTGAATATTTCTTCAATAAATAAATCCTTATTGACATTAGCAGGGATATAAATCGCAGTATGCTTTAATTTACTCATAAACTTTCCTTCTCAGACAAAGTTAAAAAAAATGTAAAGAGATTTACTGCTGGATAAAGAGGCTAAAATACAGATTTAAATAATTGAGGTTTGAAAGAAAGAGACACATAAAACCAATTTGGTGTTAACGTACTACTACCAACTTTTTTAGCAGCATCCAATGATCTTATAATTTCCATTGATTGTGTAGGATTTCCAAACGAATAGCCTATATCAATTTTAGTGGAAGCATTTGGTTTGTAGGTTAACAACCAATCGTTTTCTGCTCCCAAATACTTATCGGCAATAACGTTGATTGTTTTCTTGTTAGCGTCTTTATCTTTATATACTAAATTATTTTGAGAGTAGAACAAATGAAAGTCAGCGCGTAATTCCCATTTTTTACCTACGTTTTTAATGATAAATAAGTAGGGATTAACAAGACCTGCTCCGCCTAGATCAGCCGGCTTGCTGGTAAAATATTCAAGCGATCCGTTAAATCGATGATTCGCACCATAGAGGCTGTTGAAAGAATAATCAGATCCTGACTTTACTAAACCATTATTCCCGCTAAAAACCTCTTGCCCTAATCGAACAGTTAAGCTGTTAGGAATCACATACCTTACTTCTGGTTGATAATACCATGCTCTAAGATTAGTCCCTTGGGCATTTACGCCTGTTTGAGAGTATGCGGCGATGGTTGCATAGAATCCTTTATATTCAAATTCCACTCTTCCTCCATCAGTAAAACGTTGGTGAATTTTTTCTTTAATTTTCACATCCTGATATCCATCAGCAGCATTTATAAGAGATAAAGTCCAGGTATCTATTAATTTATATTTAAGGTAACTTACTGCTAATGTTTTGTAATTAATAAAACCAACCGGCGTAAAATCGGTCCCAAAATTTCTTTCAGTAGTCTGGTTAAAGGCGAGTACAAAATCGGAGGTTAATTTTATAGAATTATAACGAAAATTAACCGCATCATGTGTTCCTGGATTGGTTCTCCAATCGTTCTCTGCAAACAATCGTTGGTTATCAAATGCCAGTTTTTGTTTACCAATTTTAACCGACCAAGTTGTTGTGATATATGGTTCCACATAGGCTTCAAAGAGTTGTACGTTTCCTGTTAAGGCTCTTGAATCCAGACTTCCCCACACTCTGACATCCTGTATAGAAGTATGGAACTTAAACTTATTCACCTGCTCGTAAGTAAACCCAACTCTTGAACGCTGATTAGTAAATAAGGCACCAACAGCCGTGTCTGTAGGTAAATCGCGGAACCCATTTCTGTATTCAGTTCTTGTTCTGAAATCGAGATCCACTTTAAACGATTTATCCTTTGGATTATCTTGTTGTTTGATGGCTGCATCAGCTCTTAATGAAGCTGCATCATCTATAGTAATCACCTTTTTTTCTATTAAAATGTTTAACAGATCATCGTTGCTTTGAGCTTTTGTTGTAGTGTTGATTAGCGTTAATCCAATGAACAATAAGAATGTATTTTTTAGTTTTATTTTAGTTATTATAAGTGGCGTTTTCATTTCGTTTTTAAGTTTTTCTATTATAGTTTTAATTGTTGCTTTTAAGTCATTTATTTAATTTTTCTTAGCCGCAACAACAACTATTATTTACGCTCTTATATATTGAAAAGAAAACAGCTTCTTGATTTAAACGTTTTTTAATTAACTTCATTTCCTATAGACTTAATAGATTAATTAATAAAAAAAATCAGATGTGAATTATCTGTGCTTTAGCTAAGTTATTTAGAACCTTTTTTTTTATAGCTAAATATTTCAAATCAAAAACCTCTATTATGTCGATTAAATAATAATGTATTTGTTGCATGTGATAAAGTAGTTAAATGATAAATGTGTTTTTTCTGGTTTTGTTTTTATTATTAAATGGAGCCGCAACAATAATGTTCGTGATTTATGCTTGCAAACTTTAATCGTAAAAAAATTACTTTCATCTGTTTATTGTTAACTAATATGATACAAATATATAAAATCTATCAATATAGTAGACTATTAATGAAAAAAAATATTTTATTTTTTCTTCCTGCTTCTTTTAAGAACAGATTCGCGCTTCAAAACGTCTGCCAGACTTGTTTCCCCTAAAATTTTAATTGTTGCTTCCCTAACTTCCTGAGCAACACTTCTGATTCCACAAGTAATTTCATCCTCACATTCTTCGCATTTCTCGTAAAATTTTTCACTAACACATGGAATCAAAGCAATGGGTCCATCAATAGTACGGATTACTTGAATCATCATTACTTTCGCCGGATCTTTAATTAAATAATATCCTCCACCCTTCCCTTTTTTACTTCCTAAAATACCGTCATTCTTTAATGTAAGCAATATTACTTCCAAAAATTTCTTTGGAATATGTTGTTGATCCGCAATAGAAGCAATCAGAATTGGGCCGTTTTTATATTCTTCTGCTAATACTTGTAATGCTTTTAAAGCGTACTTGGCCTTCTTGGATAACATTTCTGAATAAATAATTTACCCAAAATTAGTATAAAGAATGCATAAAGCAAATTGTACAGGAGAACGCGGATTATTATGATCTTTATGATTTACGCAGATACTAAAAATCATAAGGATTATGAATCAGCATT
>OLLH01000223.1_pt1 | contig 25785 bp, 19 predicted proteins | sample 1604451 | NCBI WGS metagenome assembly OLLH01 (sample SAMEA104055714, study PRJEB20765) | soil metagenome | isolation source: soil
TTCTCTTTTCAGAGGAAGTATAAAAAATCGGAGGTAATTCTTCCCAGGTTTTCAAGAGTTCTTTTTTGTAAAAAGCGGTTTGTTGATTGGCTTTATTTGTCGTTTGCTTATCCATTTTTGTGAACACAAGCACAAACGCCAGATTGTTTTCTGACAGCCATTCCATAAACTCTAAATCTATTTTTTGCGGCGGCAGGCGGGAGTCGATCAAAACGAAAATACACAATAGGTTGGGTCTGTCAACGAGATAATGATTGATGATATCGTCCCAATCATTTTTCATGGCTTTGCCTACTTTGGCGTAACCATAACCCGGTAAATCGACGAGGTACCATTGTTCGTTAATAATGAAATGATTTACCAAACGTGTTTTTCCCGGTTTCTGCGAGGTCTTAGCCAGTTTTTTTACACCGGTAAGCATATTGATCAACGAAGATTTTCCAACGTTAGACCGGCCTATAAAGGCATACTCCGGCTTATCGGGCTTCGGGCACAAAGCAACGTCCGTATTGCTTATCAGAAAGGAGGCGCTCTGTACGATCATTTATTTTTTCCTAAAAGCTTTTTAATATCGCTTAGTTTCATCAAAGCTTCTACAGGAGTTAAACCGTTGATGTCCAAATTAATTATTTCATCCCGGATCTGCTCCAGCAGCGGATCGTCTAATTGGAAAAAGCTGAGTTGAAAATCGTCTTTTATTTTATTTTTTTCTGTCTTGGTAAGCTCAGCGCCACTGTGTGATTTTTCTAACTGCGCCAATATTTCGTTGGCCCGTTTGATAACTTTACCGGGCATACCGGCCATCTTGGCGACATGAATTCCGAAGCTGTGCTCGCTACCACCCGGGATTAGTTTGCGTAAAAACAATACTTTATTGTCCAGCTCTTTTACAGAGACATTGTAATTCTTAATTCTGGGCAACGTTTGCGACATATCATTCAGTTCATGGTAATGCGTTGCAAACAATGTTTTAGCTCTTGCATTGGGTTGATTGTGGAGGAACTCAGCAATGGCCCAGGCGATGGAAATTCCATCGTACGTACTCGTGCCACGGCCGATTTCGTCCAACAAGATTAAACTACGGTCGGAGATGTTGTTGAGGATACTCGCTGTTTCATTCATCTCTACCATAAAAGTAGATTCGCCGGAAGATATATTATCAGAAGCGCCAACACGTGTAAATATTTTGTCTATCAGTCCGATATTGGCTGCTGCCGCAGGAACAAAACTTCCCATTTGCGCCATCAATACAATCAGAGCTGTTTGCCTTAGCAAAGCTGATTTACCTGACATGTTGGGCCCGGTAATCATAATGATTTGTTGCGTTTCGTTATCCAGGTAAATATCATTGGCTACATATTCTTCTCCTATCGGTAATCTCTTTTCTATAACAGGATGCCGGCCATTTTTGATGTCAAGGATTTTCGTTTCGTTGATATGCGGACGAACATACTGATTTTTCTCAGCCGTGACAGCAAATGACAAGAGACAATCCAAACGCGCTATCAGGGCAGCATTCAGTTGAATGGGCTGTATGTAATCCGTTAATGCAAATACGAGATCGTTAAAAAGTTTGACTTCAATAGCCAGAATTTTATCTTCGGCGCCTAATATTTTTTCTTCGTAAACTTTTAATTCTTCGGTAATATAACGTTCTGCATTTACCAGTGTTTGCTTGCGTGTCCAATCCGCTGGCACTTTATCTTTGTGCGTGTTGGTTACTTCAATATAATAACCAAAAACATTGTTGAACGCAATTTTTAAAGAAGTAATTCCGGTGCGTTCAACCTCTCGTTTCTGAATTTGTAACAAATAATCTTTGCCCGAATAAGCAATCTTTCTAAGTTCGTCTAACTCTTCCGAAACACCTGCTGTAACAGTGCCTCCTTTGTTGATCATAACAGGTGGATCAGTACTGATTTCTTTCTCAATCCGGTTCCTGATTAAGATGCACAGGTTGAGTTGATCGGCAATCTTTTTTATATGTGGATTATTGGTTTCTTCACAAAGTTGTTTGATGGGTTCAATGGCTTGCAAAGCTCTTTTTAATTGCACTACTTCGCGTGGTGAAATTCTGCCAAGAGCCACCTTGGAAATTAACCGTTCAAGATCTCCGATTTGTTTGATGTACTGAATAAGCGGTTCTCTCAGATCGGTATTGTGCACTAAGTAATTCACTACATCCAAACGTTCTTCTATGCCTGCAATCTCTTTAAGCGGTAACATCATCCAGCGCCTTAAAAGTCGTGCTCCCATTGATGACACTGTGTTATCTAAAATATCAATTAAAGTAACAGCTTTCTCATTTGCCGAATAAACCAACTCCAGATTGCGGATGGTAAATTTATCGAGCCATACATATTTGTCCTCTTCAATTCTGGAGATAGCGGCTATATGCTGGATCCGGTCGTGTTGTGTATCCGACAGGTAATGAATGGCAACTCCTGCAGCAATGATACCCAAGTCGAGTTCTTCTATACCAAAGCCTTTCAGCGATTTAGTTCCGAAATGTTTTAACAGTACTTCGTTGGCATAATCCGGTTTGAAAACCCATTCTTCCATACCGAACGTATAGAATTTTTCTCCATACTGAGCTTTGAATTCTTTCTGTTTATTCTTTTGAAAAACTATTTCGCTCGGACGAAAACTTTGAAGTAATTTATCAATGTAATCTAAAGAACCTTGTGCCACCAGAAACTCGCCGGTAGAAATATCGAGAAAAGATATTCCGGCATTTTTGGTATCAAAATGTATGGTAGCTAAAAAGTTATTTGTTTTATGATCAAGAATTTTATCGCTGATGGAAATGCCCGGTGTTACTAATTCTGTAACGCCCCGTTTTACAATTGTTTTGGTAAGTTTCGGATCTTCCAGCTGATCGCAAATAGCCACCCGCATACCGGCACGAACCAACTTTGGTAAATAGGTATCCAAAGAATGATGCGGAAATCCTGCCAACTCAATAAACTGAGCAGATCCGTTGGCTCTCCGGGTTAAAACAATGCCTAAAATATTGGAGGCTTTAATGGCATCTTCACCAAACGTTTCATAAAAATCGCCCACACGAAAAAGCAATAAAGCATCCGGATATTTGCCTTTAATGGTATTGTATTGCTTCATCAAAGGCGTTTCGACAATACTTTTTTCTTTCGGTTTCAAAATAGATTCAATCAAGCATTACGTGTTTATCGTACAAGTTTAAGATAAATATTTCAATTGTCTTAGGACGTTATCTATAATTAATTGTCACCCTGAGCGGAGTCGAAGGGTTGATGGAATTATGGCCTGGTATTGCAATTCGCAACAATTCTTCGAGGTCTGCTTCAACGCAGAATGCTCAGAATCACTTTGAATTACTTTAATGAGCTGGATTAATACCAGATTCATTTTCTGAGAGAGTTTACTCACTTCCCAAAAACAGGAGCTCTCTTTTCTAAAAAAGCAGCGGCGCCTTCTTTAAAATCCTCAGTGCCGAAGCAATTGCCAAATTCATTTATTTCTGTTTCAAGACCGTTGATGCCTGATGTAAAATAAGCATTCACACATTTAACAACCCCGGCAATGGCAGTAGGAGATTGAGCTGTAATTTTTTTTAGGATTTCCAAACACTTTGACAGTAGCTGATCTTGCGGAACAACATGATTCACAAGGCCTAGTTGCCGTGCTTCTTCAGCGTTAATGAAATCACCTGTCATCAATAATTCTACCGCCTTACTTTTTCCGATTAGTTGTATCAGTCGTTGCGTTCCTCCATAACCTGGAATAACGCCCAGCTTCACTTCTGGTTGACCAAATTTTGCATTTTCAGAAGCTATGCGTAGATGGCAAGCCATTGATAATTCGCATCCGCCCCCCAGGGCAAAACCATTTACGGCAGCAATGACAGGCTTAGGACAATTTTCTATACTGTTTAGAACGCCATGCCCGAATGCACTTAGCTCCCTGCCTTCCTGTTTGTTAAAGTTGGCGAGTTCTGTTATATCAGCTCCGGCAACAAAGGCTTTATTACCGGCGCCGGTAATAATAACTCCTTTTATCAAAGCATTTTCATAGACGTTTGAAAAGACTTCTTTCAACTCATAAAATGTCTGCTTATTCAAAGCATTGAGTTTGCCAGGGAGATTGATAGTAATGGTTAAAATACCATTATCAAGTTTTGTTAATATAGAATTGAAAACCATGTTTTTTTATTTTATATGGATATAAATTATTTTTTTAAAGGTCATATAGAATAGCCAATATTAATGATCAATTTGTTATTAAATTGGTGATTGGCTATTTCAAAAATAAGTATTAATTCTAATATTTTCCATTTTCAAATTAACGAATTTTCAAATCAACGAATTAGATTATATACCTTTGCCAAATAATTTATTAAGAATGAAGTTACTCTATTCATATTTAAAACAATACTGGCAATTAGTTTTGGTAGCCCTTGTCCTGGCTGCTATCAACCAGATTTTTTCCTTATTAGATCCCTGGATTTTTCGCAAGATCATAGATGAATATGTCGTTACAAAAAACACGTTTACTCTTAAACATATCGAGCCGATGGTCTTTATCAAAGGAGCCGGCGTTTTAATAGTAGCCGCTATGGGCGTTGCTATGGTGTCGCGTATTGCAAAAGCTTTTCAAGATTATTATGTGAATGTGATTACTCAAAAATTGGGGGCGCAAATTTATTCTGACGGATTGCGTCATTCGCTGGAACTACCTTATTCCGTGTTTGAAGATCAGCGCAGTGGCGAGACTTTAGGTAAATTGCAAAAGGTACGATCGGATGTAGAGAAACTAGTTTCCGCATTTGTAAATATCCTTTTTATCTCATTTATAGGAATCATATTTGTGATGATATATGCTATTACGGTATATCCATTAATTGGTCTGGTTTATTTTCTTACTATTCCTGTACTTGGCATTCTTAGCTCTGTACTTAGCAAAAAAATAAAAATAATACAAAAAGTAATTGTTGCAGAAACCACCTCTTTGGCAGGATCTACTACCGAGTCGCTTAGGAATATTGAGTTAGTAAAAAGTTTAGGTCTTGCACAGCAGGAAATTATTCGCTTGAATTCTACCACAGAGAAAATTTTAAAGCTGGAGTTGAAGAAGGTGCGTTATATCCGAAGTTTAAGTTTTATACAAGGAACGTGCGTTAACTTGTTACGCAACACCATTCTTTTCCTGATGTTGTATCAGGTATATATAAACCACATTACGGTCGGAGAATTCTTTTCTTTATTTATTTACTCCTTCTTTATTTTTGGTCCTCTTCAGGAATTGGGTAATATTATTAATATCTATAGAGAAACAGAAGTTTCTCTTAATAATTTTCAAATCATACTGGATACGCCCAAAGATCCAAAACCTGTAAATCCTGTATCGATTAAAAGTGTAAGTACCCTGGAGTTTGAAGATGTGAGCTTTAAGCATCAGTCGTCTTCTAATAAGGCATTGGATGGTATTTCTTTCAAGACAAACAAAGGAGAAACCATTGCTTTTGTAGGACCTTCTGGAGCAGGAAAAACTACTCTTGTAAAATTGCTGGTTGGTTTATATACACCACAAACCGGCCGGATTTTATACAACGGTATTCCCGGAACTGATATCAACCTGGATCATTTGCGTGAACAAATAGGTTTCGTAACTCAGGATACACAATTATTTTCAGGAAGTATAAGAGAAAATTTAACATTCGTAGCGCCGAATGCAACCGATGCAGAATGTTTGGAGGTATTAAAGAAAGCTGCCTGCGATACGCTACTCGCTCGTGCTGACAAAGGTTTAGATACCATAATTGGAGAGGGAGGCGTTAAAGTTTCAGGTGGAGAGAAACAACGTTTGTCGATTGCCAGAGCTTTATTAAGACAGCCAACTTTACTGGTATTTGATGAAGCCACTTCTTCTCTTGATTCTATTACAGAAGAAGAAATCAGTAAAACAGTTCGCAAGGTATCTTCAGACAATGAGCATATTGCCATACTTATTGCTCACAGGCTTTCTACTATCATGCACGCTGATAAAATATTTGTTTTGGAAAAAGGCAGGATTATAGAAGCAGGGAAGCACGATGAATTGCTGACACAAAAAGGATTGTATTTCGCCATGTGGAGACAACAGATTGGCGAACGACACGAAAAATTGCAGAGTCACGCTATGGCGTGACTCTACGGGGTGTCTGGAACATACCAACCATTATACTCTTTTCGTAAATGTTTAACAATAAATTGGGTGGCGAGGAAATCACATTTAGGACATTGGCAAACTTTCTCGTGAATGTCTTTAATGGTAGTTTGAATCGTGCTTATATCCAAAGGCTGAATAATCTTCGCGACCTCATTTTTCCTGTATAGGTAAGGAATTCCATAATCTCCCAGTATACATTTTTTCTCTTTTATAAAATTTAAAAAATGGATACTAAAAGAAAGTTGATATAACACAACCACCACAATAAAACCATCAGTTAAATATTTACCATACAAAGGAATTTTATCATAGAAACGGCTTATCAGGATTCCGATCAGTATAAAAAATAAAGGAAAAAAAGAATGAAAATAATGCATGTAAATAGTTTCCACTTTGTTGACAGCCATGTAAAGTAATCCGATTATGAGCCACAAGCAGAAGATGATTGCTTTTTTTCCTGATTTGTAAAATATAAATAGAAAAGACGCGAACAGCAGTAAGGATAAAAATTTATCTAAAAGTGGAATGCTAATGACAGTATCTTCAAATGCAGAAATGTCATTACCGAAAGAATAGTCAAACCCTTGTGTGGTAATCAACTGGAACGGAATGGTAAAGACCTCTGTATGAAATTTGCTTTCCTGTTTCATAATTTCTAACATCGTGTAGACATCCACAAAATTGTTTTGAATCTGAAAAATCAAATAAGGCACACATGTCAGAAGGAAGGCGATAATGCCCAGTACAAGCCTTTTCTTGTCAATAGCTTTATGGTTTATAGCAATTAGAACAATGGCAAGAAGTATAAAATAAGCCGAAGACAAGTGCAGTTGAAGTAGTATGCCAAGAACAAATAATGCGTAAATAATATGATTTTTATTCTTGTTATAAATGGCTTGAAAAATGAAATAGAGAAACAACAAAATGAAAGGGGGCAACAGATTTTGTGTCCAAATTTTTCTCGAGAACAATACCTGCCATGGATTTACGGCGTATAGTGCAATGGTAATGAGAGCAGCTCTTACAGAATAAAATTTCTTTACAAAATGATAACACAAGACTACTCCCAATATGTTTAAAATAGCAATAAAACCTGCGGCAAAAATTGGGTTTGAGGTCAACAGATAGGGGATGGTAAGCAGGTATATAAAGATGGGTGGTTCATTGATACCGGTGGAGCTGATACCGGCAGTAAGTGGTATGTTCCCTTCTCTCGCAAACCTTAAGGCTTTAAAAGAATTCCTGGCTTCGTCTCCCTTAAACTCCATATATTCCAGATGATACAGGCGAAGGAAGGCAGCTGTTAGAATGATAAGGACAAAAAGGACTTGACGAATAGTGAATTTATTAAAAAGAATTCTTTGATCCCATATTCCTTCGTTGCTTACTTGCATTTCACCGGTTTTCAAAATGTCTGATTAAAAGCCCAATGTATTAAAAAAACAGAAACTATTGTTCTCCCTGAATTTTTTCTTCTCCTGCAATATCTGCTGGTTGATTTTCCGAAACAGAAGAATTAGTCTGTTGAAAAAATTTACTTTGAAAAAGTACGACCATCGCAACGCCTATGGTTATTGCGGAATCAGCAATATTAAAAATTGGTCTGAAAAAAATAAACTCTTCACCTTTCCAAATAGGAAACCATTGTGGGAAGTGTCCTTCGATAAGTGGAAAATAAAACATATCAACTACTTTACCATGGAGGAATCCGGCATATCCTCCTCCTGTTGGTAAAAATTTAGCTATTTCGTAATTGCTTTCAGAAAATAATAGTCCGTAAAATACACTGTCAATAATATTTCCCAAAGCGCCCGCTAGTATTAAAGAGATGCTTGCAATAAGGCCTGGATGGGCTTTCTTTTTTGTCAGATCGTATAAGTACCAGGCAATAAATCCAACAGCAACTATCCGAAACACACTTAAAAACAATTTACCGTAATTGCCTCCCAGCTCCATGCCGAATGCCATTCCGTTGTTTTCTGTAAAATGAATGATAAACCAATTGCCGAGTATTTTAAACTCCTGGCCCATATACATAGTTGTTTTTACCCAAAACTTTACGCATTGGTCAATAAACAAAACAGAAAAAATAATGAGAAGAGCCTTTTTCAAACGAGTATTTATAAAAATTACCGGCTAAAGATTTTAACCGGTAATTTACAGTAGGGTGGAGGATTTAGTCGCGACCTTGTTGAAGTTTCGCTTCCATACTTTGGGTAGTGTGTGGAACAGCGCGTAAGCGTTCGGCAGGAATTAATTTGCCTGTAACACGGCAAATACCATAGCTTTTGTTTTCAATACGAATCAGCGCATTCTCTAATTGATCAATAAATTTTTTCTGACGGGCAGCTAATTGTGCTGCTTCTTCTTTTGCTTGCGTGTCCGACCCGTCTTCCAATACTTTAAATGTATTTGCAGTATCATCAGTACCATGATCGTTAGAGCTGTTCAAAGTAGCCTGTAGATTGGCTAATTCTTTTTTCGCATCTTCCAACTTTTGATTGATCAGTTGCTTAAATTCTTGCAATTCATGATCGCTATAATTTGTTTTTTCTGTTGTTTCCATGTTAATTCTTATTAATTGTTATATATGTTTTTATGTTTTCGTCTACTTCCAGTTCCACTGCATCTGCGCCATTCAAAGTATTGACAAGCTCAAGCTTTGTTGCCAGTATTTCGGCGCAAATATAGTTCTTATTATTAGAAATAGCTTCATTTAAAGCATTGTTCTTTTTAATTTTCACAACGATTTTGTCTGTCACTTTAAAAGCCCTGTCCTTGCGGATATTCTGTATCCTATTGATTACTTCCCGGGCGATTCCTTCCTCTTTCAACTCTTGTGTGATGTTCACATCCAGAGCAACGGTGAGGCTTCCCATATTGGCAACCAGCCAGCCCGGAATATCTTCCGAAAGAATTTCTACATCGCTTAATGCAATCTCCACAAATTGTCCTTCAACAGTCAATTGATATACTCCTTCTTTTTCTATTTTAGCAATGTCATCCTGTGTAAACTGGCCGATGGCTGCATTTACCGCTTTCATGAGGCCGCCTACTTTTTTACCCAATTCTTTAAAGTTTGCTTTTATCTTTTTAATCAGAATGCCTTTTGTATCGGTGATGTATTCAATCACATTAACATTTACTTCGGAAAGTATAAGTCCTTTAACCGCATCTATGTTTTCCTCAAACTTTGCATCAAGCACAGGAATCATAATTTTATTCAGAGGTTGCCTTACACGAATGTTGACCTTCTTACGCAAAGACAATACCATAGAAGAAATTTTCTGTGCCAGATCCATTCGCTCTTCCAATTTTTTATTAATTAAAGCAGTATTGGATACCGGAAATTCAGACAGGTGAACCGATTCAGCAAAATGACGTTTCGTGATAGAATTTAAATCCGTAAATAATTTATCTGAGAAGAAAGGTGCAATCGAAGAAGATAATTGGGCAATAACTTCCAAGCAGGTGTAGAGTGTTTGGTAAGCAGCAATTTTATCCTGAGTATAGTCGCCTTTCCAGAAACGTCTGCGACAAAGGCGCACATACCAGTTACTCAAATGTTCATCAACAAAATTCTGAATGGCTCTTCCTGCCTTGGTAGGCTCGTAGTCGGCAAAACTTTGATCCACATCTTTTATTAAAGAATTTAATAAAGAAAGCACCCACTGATCTATTTCCGGACGATCCTTAACAGGTATCTCAGCTTCACTGTAAGTAAACCCATCAATGTTCGCATAGAGTGTAAAGAAGGAGTACGTGTTGTATAACGTTCCGAAGAACTTACGTTGCACTTCTCCGATTCCTTCAATATCAAATTTTAAATTGTCCCACGGTTGCGCATTGGTAATCATGTACCAGCGTGTAGCATCAGGCCCGTATTTCTCCAATGTTTCAAAAGGATCAACAGCATTGCCTAAACGCTTCGACATTTTATTGCCGTTTTTATCCAGCACCAATCCATTCGAAACAACATTTTTATAAGCTACTGAATCGAACAAAATCACAGCAATAGCGTGCAATGTAAAGAACCAGCCACGGGTCTGATCCACGCCTTCTGCAATAAAATCAGCAGGGTAATATTTCTTTTCATCAATCAATTCTTTATTTTCGAAAGGGTAGTGGAGTTGTGCATAAGGCATGGCGCCTGAGTCGAACCACACATCAATAAGATCCAATTCCCTGAACATTTTCTTGCCACCAGGAGATACCAATATGATGTCATCTACATAAGGCCTGTGGAGGTCGAATGAGTTATAATTTTCTTTTGTGAAATCACCTGGCGTAAAATTTTCGAGAACATTGCTTGTAACAAAACCAAGGTCAACAGATTTTTGAATTTCACTTTTCAGTTCTTCTACCGAACCGATAACGATCTCTTCCGATTGATCTTCTGTTCTCCAGACAGGCAACGGAACACCCCAATACCTGGAGCGGGAAAGGTTCCAGTCGACCAGGTTTTCGAGCCAATTGCCAAAACGACCGGTTCCGGTAGATTCCGGTTTCCAGTTAATGGTTTTATTTAACGCCACCATTTTGTCTTTTAGAGCAGTGGTCTTGACGAACCAAGAGTCCAAAGGATAATACAAAATCGGTTTGTCAGTCCTCCAGCAATGTGGATACGTATGTTCGTATTTCTCTACTTTAAAGGCCTTGTTTTCTTCTTTTAATTTGATGGCGATGCGAACATCGATAGATTTATAATCCGCTGTTACCTTTACTTTATCTTCATAGGATTCTTTAACATATTCCCCGGGATAGTCAGTTACTTCCGGAACAAATTTTCCTTGCTTGTCAACTAAAGTCAGAGAGCCAATACCATTTTGTTTGGCCACCCTGAAATCGTCCGCGCCAAAGCTGGGAGCGATGTGTACGATTCCGGTACCGTCTTCAGTAGTAACGAAATCACCGACAATAACTTTGAAGGCATCACCGTCTGTAGGTTGTACGTAAGGCATCAGTTGTTCGTAACGAAGATTCGCAAGCTGCCAGCCTTGTATATGAAATGGTAAAACTTTATAAGGAATGTTTTTATCTCCGGGTTTGTAATCTTCCAGTTTCAAATCAACATTAGCAGTATTGAAATGTTTATCCACTAAGCTTTCCGCAAGGATTACTGTAATTGGTTGAAATGTATACTGATTGAATGTTTTTACAACAGAGTAAAAAATGTTTTTTCCAACAGCCAGAGCAGTATTGGAAGGAAGTGTCCATGGGGTAGTCGTCCATGCAAGGAGCATGAGATTACCATGTCCACCAATTTCACTATGGTCTTCAATCAGTTGTGATAGGCTTTCTGCGTTCACTTTGAACTGCGCCACAACAGTAGTATCCTTCACCATTTTATAACAACCCGGCTGATTCAACTCATGCGTGCTCAAACCCGTTCCTGCTGCAGGAGAATAAGGTTGAATGGTATATCCTTTATAAAGTAATCTTTTTTTGTAAAGCTCTTTTAGCAGATACCAAACCGATTCGATATAGGTATTTTCATAGGTGATGTATGGATCTTTCATATCCACCCAATAGCCAATTTTTTCTGTAAGATCATTCCAGATGTCCGTATATTTCATGACATCTTTGCGGCAGGCATTGTTGTATTCTTCTATGGTAATCTTTTTGCCGATGTCTTCTTTCGTAATTCCCAATGCTTTTTCTACACCCAACTCCACAGGCAATCCATGCGTATCCCATCCTGCTTTTCGTTTTACCTGTTTTCCTTTTAATGTTTGGTATCTACAAAAAATATCTTTAATAGTACGGGCCATCACATGATGAATTCCCGGTAAACCATTGGCAGAAGGCGGGCCTTCGTAGAATACATAAGGTGTTTTCCCTTCACGATTGCTAACGCTCTTCTCGAAAATTTTATGCTCTTTCCAAAACGCTAAAACGTCTTTCCCTATTTGAGAAAGATTCAGGCCTTTGTATTCGTTGTATTTTTTCATTCGTGATTTATTTAATCAAAATTTGATTTAACCACTAAGATCACAAAGATTTTCACAAAGGACACTAAGATCTCTGCGCTAATTTTCCTTGTGTTCTGTGTGTTTTTTCTTTGTGCACTTTGTGGTTAAATCATTGAAGCCCCAAAGATAAAAAAAAGAGTCCTTTAACACGAAGCTAAAGGACCTTTTTTATGAGGATTAAAAAATTAACCTTTCAACGCTTCAGCGCCACCAACGATTTCTAAAATTTCGTTTGTAATGGCGGCTTGCCGTGCTTTGTTGTAGGATAATTTCAATGCTTTTAACAATTCAGCTGCGTTGTCGGTCGCTTTGTTCATGGCTGTCATGCGTGCACCATGTTCAGAGGCGTGAGAATCTAACAATGCTTTAAACAATTGTATTTTTATTGATAAAGGAATTAATTCTTCCACTATTTCTATCTGGCTCGGTTCTAAAATATAATCTACAGGAGCTTCTTTCTTTCCTGCCTTTGGAGTTGGAGGTTGAATCGGCAATAGCTGTTCTACTACTACAAGCTGAACTGCTGCATTTTTAAATTGATTATAAACCAACTCCACTTTATCATACGTTCCTTCAACAAATTCCTTCATGATTGTTACAGCTATTTCAGCTGTATTGTCAAAGTTAAGGTTTGCATAAAGAGTATTGTGATTGCCGGAATAAATATTTTTATTTTTAGAATAGAAATCAGACCCCTTTTTACCAATGGCTAAAACTTTAAGGTTTCCGCTTTTTGCCTGGCCGGCATAATCAACAGTAATTAGTTTATTGGCAGTACGGATAATAGTTGCATTGAAACCACCGCACAGTCCTCGGTTTGAGGTGATCGCCACGATTAAAATTTTGTTAGCTGGTCGTACTTTTGAATATGGTCCGGCATCATTACTATTAAGACTACCGGATAGGTTTTCCAGAATCTCTTTTAGCTTAGATGCATAAGGGCGCATTTTAATAATAGCATCCTGAGCTCTTCTCAACTTCGCCGCGGAAACCATTTTCATGGCTTTGGTGATCTGCTGTGTTGAACTTACTGATGTAATTCGTATTCTTACTTCTTTTAAACTTGCCATTCTTCTTAAATATTACGCGGACTATTTATACTTGGCTGATAAATCTTTTGCAACAGCTTCTAAAATTGCAATGTTGCCATCTGTTAATTTACCCTGACGAAGTTCTTCTAAAGCAGGCTTGTGTTTTAATTCAAGGAAACTTAAAAATTCTTCTTCAAATTCTTTCACCTTTTTAACAGGAACATCTTTTAACAACCCTTTCGTTCCAAGGTAAATGATCGCCACTTGTTTTTCAACTGACATCGGAGAATATTGAGCTTGTTTAAGGATTTCCACATTACGGGTTCCTTTGTCGATAACAGATTTAGTAGCAGCATCCAAATCAGAACCGAACTTAGAGAAGGCCTCTAACTCACGGTATTGTGCCTGATCTAATTTTAATGTACCGGCCACTTTTTTCATCGATTTGATTTGCGCATTTCCTCCCACACGTGATACAGAAATACCAACGTTGATAGCAGGACGAACACCAGCGTTGAATAAGTTGGTTTCCAAAAATATCTGGCCGTCAGTAATAGAAATTACGTTGGTTGGGATATAGGCAGAAACATCACCCGCTTGTGTTTCGATAATTGGTAAGGCAGTTAAAGAACCACCACCTTTTACAATTGGTTTTAATGACTCAGGAAGATCGTTCATTTGTTTAGCGATCTCGTCGTTGCTATTTATTTTTGCAGCACGCTCTAATAAACGGCTATGTAAGTAAAACACGTCACCGGGATAAGCTTCACGTCCCGGAGGTCGTTTTAATAAAAGAGATACTTCACGGTAGGCTACTGCTTGTTTGGAAAGATCATCATAAACAATCAAAGCCGGGCGACCTGAATCCCTGAAAAATTCGCCGATGGCAGCACCTGCTAACGGAGCGTAAAATTGCATGGGAGCAGGAGTAGAAGCATTCGATGCAACAACTACCGAATAAGGCATGGCGCCATTATCCTCTAACGTTTTAACGATGTTCGCAACAGTACTTCCTTTTTGCCCAATAGCTACATATATGCAAAATACAGGTTCGCCTTTCGCGTAAAATTCTTTTTGATTGATGATGGTATCAATAGCAACAGCTGTTTTACCGGTCTGACGGTCACCAATGATTAACTCACGTTGTCCGCGTCCGATTGGAATCATTGCATCAATAGCTTTCACACCTGTTTGCAAAGGTTCAGTTACAGGCTGACGGAAAAGAACTCCCGGAGCTTTTCTTTCTAATGGCATTTCATACGTCTTTCCGGTAATTGGGCCTTTACCGTCGATAGGAGTTCCCAATGTATCAACAACACGTCCCAGCATACCTTCTCCTACATTAATAGAAGCAATTTTTCCTGTGCGTTTTGCAGAGTCACCTTCTTTAACCATGTTGTAATCCCCTAGCAATACCGCACCGATATTATCTTCTTCAAGGTTTAATACAATTCCTTTTAGTCCTGATTTGAACTCAATCAACTCTCCTGATTGTACTTTGGATAATCCGTAAATGCGAGCAATACCATCACCTACTTGTAGTACGGTACCTACTTCTTCTAATTCTGTTTCTGTTTGAAATCCTGATAATTGTTGTCTGAGTATCGCTGAAACTTCATCCGGCCTAACTTCTACCATTGTAATATCTATTTAATTTGTGTGAAATATGGAATGTAATTTTTAATTCTTTTTAATGTAGGAATTGGATTTGAATTCCCTTGTGATTTTTTGTAAGTTCTTCAATATACTGGCATCGAATTCTTTGTCGCCTTTGCGGATGATGAAACCACCGATCAGACTTTTATCAACTTTTTCCACCAATTCAATTTCGGATTTCGTGTCTTTTTGAACAAGGGCTAATACTTCTTTACGCAATTTATCGTCAAGACCAACAGCAGATGTGATAACAACAGTCTCGATCCCTTTGTGTTCTTTATATAAGGCTATAAATTCTCTCGCAATAGCTTCTAAATTCGGCTCTCTTCTTTTTTTGGTTATAATGGTGATAAACTCAAGCGTGAGTTTGTTTATTTTTTTACCAAAAATTTCCGTTAATATTTTTATCTTTTTATCTACTGTAACGATGGGCTTATTCAACAGAAGAGTTAAGTCTTTGCTACCATCACATGTTGCGGCAATCAGTTCCATGTCATCGTTAACAGCATCTATAATGCCTTGCTCAATTGCTAATCCTAATATGGCTTTTGCATATCTTGAAGCAACTTTAGTTTCAACCATTTCAACTATTTTTTATTCTAAAAATGATTAGTTAAGATTTACTTCTTTTAATAAAGAAGACACCAATGTTTTTTGTTTGTCATCATTCGCTAATTCGTGACGAATGATTTTCTCAGCAATTTCAATGGACATAGCAGCCACCTGATTTTTCAATTCAGTAATAGCGGCCATTTTCTCATTGTTGATAGTATCACGGGCAGAACTGATTAATCTGTTTGCCTCAGTGGTAGCTTTTGCTTTAGCTTCGCTGATGATAGCATCTTTCGCTTCGCGGGCTTCTTTTAGTAAAGTATCTCTGTCTGCGCGGGCAGTAGCCAATAAGCGTTCGTTGTTTTCCTGAAGAGAAGCCATTTCTTCTTTGGCTTTTTGAGCAGCATTCAAAGCTGTTTCAATAGACGTTTCTCTTTCTTTAATCATATTCAGGATCGGAGTCCAGGCAAATTTCTTAAGTAATATAAGTACAATCAAGAACGTTAAGCTCATCCAGAAAACAAGACCAATTGCCGGTTTAACTAATTCCATTTTTTTTAAATTTTATTGTTGTTTTTGATATGTGTTGTTTTGTTTTGTTTCTCTTGTTTTTTCTTACACTCATCGTGTCCGCCTTAGGTGGACCAAGATCTTATGCGTATTAAACCGTCATCTATTTGCTTGAACAAATCTAATCTGCCTTAGGCTGACAGCATGACGAGTTTTAAAAACTGCATTTCAACCAACCGTTGAAATGCAGTTTCAATTTTTCTAATTATTTAGTAAGTACTACCAGTAATCCGATTACCATCGCAAAGAAAGCAGCACCTTCAACAAGGGCAGCCATCAGGATCATGTTTGCACGGATATCACCAGAAGCTTCCGGCTGACGTGCCATAGATTCTAAAGCACTTCCGCCAATTTTACCGATACCTACGCCTGCGCCTAGAGCGGCAACTCCTGCACCCAATGCTGCAATACCATAACCAATACCGACATTGGCTCCTGATTCTACTGTTGATAACAAAATAGTTGAAAACATAATTTAAAGTATTAAAGGGTTAAACAAAAAAATCTAATTAAATGACCAGTTGTTGTTCCTGATCAGTATGGTGTTGAGGAGTATGATGTGAATTATCCTGTATATACTCGGCCTCATGATGTTCCTCTACCGCACCTCCGAAATAGATAGCTGATAAAAGGGTAAAGACATAAGCTTGCAGAAATGCAACCAACAGTTCCAACGCCATCATGAAAACAGTAAACAAGGTGGAGAATATCGAAACTCCGAAACCGACAGCCAGGTTCATTTCAGCAAATATAAATATTAAACTACAGAAGGATAAAGCGATAATGTGACCAGCGGCCATGTTAGCAAATAACCGGATCATCAATACAAAAGGTTTTAAAAAAACGCCTAAAATTTCAATTGGCGTTAATAAGAACAACACCCAGGTAGGAACTCCGGGCATAGCAAAAATATGTCCCCAGTAGTGTTTGTTTCCATTGAGGGTTGTAATAATAAAAGTAATGGTAGCTAAAGTTAAAGTAATGGCAATATTGCCTGTTACATTGGCCCCGCCGGGAGCAATGGGTATTAAACCTAACATATTATTTATCCAGATAAAGAAAAAGACTGTAAGTAAGAAAGGCATAAATTTTTCATACTTCTTTCCTATACTGGCTTTTGCAATATCATCACGAACAAAAACAATAATAGGCTCAATAAACGACTGAAGGCCTTTAGGAGCTTTATTAGGATTCCTTTTATAAGAATTAGCGACGGAGATAAATAAGATAAGCATTAGAAAAATGCTAAATAATAAAGATGCGACATTTTTGGTAATAGAAAGATCCCAAAGCTTCCCTGTAGCTTCTTCATTAACAGAGCCATCTTCATTAATTGCTACAATGGCATTCTCATGTAATTTATAATTGTACTTACCATGGTACGTTGCATGACTATGTTCAAATTTGCCGGAAGAAAAAATATCTAACCCTTTATCAGAATATATAATAACCGGAAGAGGAATAGAAAGATGACCTATAATATGCCAATCGTGGGCATCTCCTATATGCTCCATAATCATTTTTCCAGCATCAAATTTCTGTTCAGTAAGGACAGGAGAGGAAGATGTATGCGAAGCTTCTCCTTCGTCGTTTGCAAAACAATTATGTATGGAGAATACTGCTAAAAAAACAATACTCCATAAAAATATATTTTTACTTTTATTTTGAAAAAAACTAATGGCAGTCAGCATTTTACGCTTATTGGAGGTTTAAATGGCGACAAAGGTATATATTAAAAGGGAAATACAAAATAGTTTTTTACCTTAACTTAAATGAAGAATTAATTAGCGTTCAAAGATGTCTGTGATTTGGAAGATTTAAGAATAGATATCACCTCGAAAATTGTGAAGAAAATATAAAAGGAAAGAAAGGAGATAACAAAGCTCTTCGCCTGGCTTTTATACATGAAAAAACAGGTGATTATTATAATTAAATAAAGAAACATTTTTAGCCCTGCTATGCCCATATAATAGACAACAAACAAATGCTGTTTCTTTTTCATGCTTTTTAATAACAGGTAATGTAAAATACCAGTTGTAATAATAAAAAATATAAACTGAGCAGGAATTAATGGACTTATAAACTGTCCATGAACAAAAAATGAAACATAAAATACAGGTAAAGAAAGGATCGTGCAAAAAACAAAAAACGATTTTAAAAAATTGATAAAGGAAGAAGGCATTTTAATTTGGGATTGATTAGAAATGTAAAAAATTAAGAAAAGATGTCATGCTGTCCGCCTCAGGCGGACAGCATGACGAGCTAACTACTGACAGTATCTTCTTATTTTCTGATTACATCTTTTATTATCACATACATGGCTAATCCAACAGCAAACAGTGTCAAGACTAATGTGAATATAGGAATTTTTAATTTTAGATATTCATCCAGTTTTATACCTGCAAAAACACCTGCAAGGATAATAGACAGCATCTTGACTGCGATACCTGAATACCGGGCGTAATCGTTAAGCGGTTTTTTCTTTTTGCTTGAGTTCTCCTGGTTTGTCACTCTGTTTAATGTCTTTAATAACTGCTCCCATATTGCAAGAGCCTGTAAATGTTGCTCCAGCTTCTACAACAAGTTTCCCGGTAAAAATATCCCCGCTTAGTTTTGAAGAAGCCTTTAGAAATAACAATTCAGCAACATTTGTTTTTCCTTCTATTGTACCTGAAATGTCCGCATTCTGACAGGTTATATCTCCTTTAACAAGACCAGTTGTTCCAATCACAACTTTAGATTTCGAAATGATTGAGCCATAAATGGTGCCATCTATCCGAATATCTCCATTGGATTTAATTTCTCCTTCTATTACAGTTCCGACTCCAATAAGATTAATAGATGTTGAAACAGTTTCGTTGTTTTTTGCCATAGATTGATTGTTGTTAAATTTGGAAAACATTTTTGGCTAATTTTTAATTGTAATATTTGCAAAGTTATTACTATTTTAAAATATTCCTAAATTTTTTTCCTGTCTTTCACGAATATGCAGCTGGATATATTATTTGTAGTTCTTTTCGAAAAAATCAAGATATTTTGAAACACTTTTTTCTTTGAAAAACAGCACGAAATTAGAAGGTGTAATAAGAAATTGCTGTTTAGGAAACTTTGCTAAGTCTGCAAATACTTCTGCGTTGGTTTTAATAGTATTGAAATAATCCATAGCCTGTTTTTTGTTTTCAAAAGATTTAACAATAACCATTTGAGTACTGGAATCTATAAACATATTCGTAACCTCCAGCGAAATAGTTCTAAAATATTTTACATTGTAATCAGAAAGCTTGGCTTTGAAAGCACTTAAGTCTATCGCATTATTAGGGAAAGTAATACTATAAAACTGAACAGTATCGGTATTGGCATTAAATCTGGAAGTAGGTGGAGGAACAATTTTGGCTGTTTTATTTTTAATAGAATTTAAAATTTCAGCAGCTTGTTCGCTCACCGGATCTTTAGGATATTCGGCCACAATTTCCTTTAATGCATTCTCAAATGTTTGAACATCCTGAGTGTTTCCAATAGAAAGCGTTTTCAAATAATTAAATTTGGCGCTTAGCCTGCTGGCAGGAAAAAGAGAGTCAGCCAGTTCTTTTCGTGCAATAACTTCTTTGTATTTTTTTTCCTGATACATATTAAAGGTTTCCTCATAAAAAGAGTCCAGCTGATTTAATCTTTTCTGGCTGTCCTTTAAATAATTGGGATTAGAGATAATTTTAGCATACTCAGATTTAGGATATTCTGTAAGGATAAGGTTTTTATAATAATCTGCTTTAGCTGTATTGTTTAATTCCAGATACAAACGGTATAAGCTATAATACGATTGTAACACATATTTGCTATCAGGATATCTTTTAACAAGCGACTCTAGTGCTTTGATCGCTTCCTCATAATCATGAAGTTGTTCTTTATAAATAGATGCAAGATTGTTGTATGCATCCATAATATTTTCGTTCGATTGTTCCAGCTGTTTTTCCGAGATTGGAATATTTTTTAAATAGGCATTTTTATCAACCACCTGAACCTTAGAAGTATCCTTCGAAGCATTCGCATCACTTGTTGTATCTGTTGGTGTATCGCCGACTTGTATGACTTCTTTGTTTTTTCTTCTCCAGTTATCCTCTAGTTTTCTATCCCCCCATTTTTTTAAAAATTCTGAAAATCCAAAACTTATAGTGGTAGGATTATAAAAGTACCAAGCGGCCCCTCCTGTTATATTGTTGCTATTGATGTTGCTGTTTGGAGTTGTAGGGGTATTTAATAGAGCATTTTGTTGCGCTTTTAAAGCTTCTGCTTTCTTCCTTTCTTTTTCCCTGGCTTCAAAAGCAATTGCCTTTTCGATCATTTTATCGCGATCGGCAGGACTCAATGTAGCAAGTCTTTGCATACTGTCTTCAAAGGCAATGATCTTTATGTTTTTCACAAGAGCAGTCAGACTGTTGCGTTTATTTAAGATGATTTCATAATCAGGATAATCTTTTGATAAAAAGGTAGTGGTGCTGTCATAATAGACTTGAGCCAATTCATAATTTGGCTTGTTAAAATTAATTTTCGCGAGCTCAAGGTAGGAGAGAGCTTTCTGGTTGGTATTTGTTTTGCTTGATTTTATAGAAAGTTCTAAAAATTTTATTGCCGTCGGGATATCATTTTCTTTTATGGAAATAGTGGCTAAGGCATAATAAATCTGATCATAATACTCGATGTTTTTGCCATCATGAATCATTTTTGTTAACCGTTTCTTTACATTTTTTGTGTTTTTTGAAGCCGCATCAGTTGATCGTGCTACATTCATCTGCGCATTAAAAGCAATGTTATAAGAAGGGGTTCGTTTCACCACCTCGAGATAATACTTTGTTGCCTCCTTGTTCTTTCCTTGTCTTTGGTACAACTGAGCAAGGATAAACATGCATCGGGTTTTTTGCTGTCGTTTCTTTATGGTTGGAATACCTTTCTTTAAAAACTCAATGGCTTTAGCATAATTTTTTTTCTTAAGGTAAAAATCAGCCATTATAATATATAAATCTCCTCGCAGATTTTTAAGAAATTTTTTATCATGATTTACATATTCAATACGTGTTTCTGCTTCGTCAAAATCTTCTAATTGAATATACGTTTGTATCAGCCAGAGCATAGCCTCATGGCGAATATCATTCTTCTTATATTGTGTAATTACATATTGAAATGTTTCAGCTGCGGTATAATAATCATGTTTGTAAAATTGGCATTGGGCCAATAATAAATAATTGTCATCTATCCAGGCATTATGTTCAATGCCTTTTATCAGCATGGACTGTCTTTGAATTACCACAGAAACTTTTTTTATAGCTTCATCCATTAGTGGATATATAGCCTTAGCTTTTGCCGCATCGGCATATTGAAAAATGCTTAGGATCATGTCAAACTTGTCTTCATGAGATTCGGCTAATTTCTGTGCACCTTCCTCCATTTTCAGCTTTGCATGAAAATAACCGTTGTCTCTTGCTAAAAGACCATGATAGACCCGATTAATAAATCGGTTCTTTTCGGTAGAGCAGGAGCTAAAAACAAAGAAAATACTTAAGAAAAATAATAAATAAGCCTTAAAGCGTTTATTGAGCAAAACTATTTTATTGAATTTGTTTAATTTTAATTTACAAAAATATTTTAAATTTTTGGAATAAACGTTAGAGTTGTCAATTATGAATTATGAATTATGAGTAAAAGCCAGAAACACGGCGATTTCTATACGAATTATTCCTTCTCTTTTAATTCATAATTCTTAATTCATCACTCTTAATTATTTTTTCCGATCTTTGCCTTTTTACAAAAGTATTATTGCTTTTGAAAATATATCGATGGCTGAAAAAAAAAAAGACAAGAAGCCTTTATTCAGCAAATTAAAGAATAAGTTTAGGCTGGTAATAATGAATGATGATACTTTTGAAGAGAAAGCATCTTGGAAATTATCGCCTATTAATGTATTTGTAACAGTTGGGACTATCCTAATTTCCCTCGTCTTTCTTATAATATACATCATTGCCTTTACTCCTTTAAGAGAATATATTCCCGGATATGCAGATATGTCTATGCAGCGCAGGGTGATTTCGATGGGTTTAAAAGTAGATTCTTTGGAAACCGGACTTCAGGCGAAAGAAATATACGTTAATAATATTAACAGTATCATTAATGGGACTGTTGGCAATAATGATAACAAAGGCGATAAGACGGAGAATGTGCAGCGCTATGATACCATCAAAACATTGAAGAAGTCCAAAGAAGATTCTATGTTAAGAGCCCAAATAGAAAACGAGAATAAGTTTGAACTTTCCATAAGTGAACCTAAATCTTTTTCCAACAGCATTAGTAATTTTTTCTTTTTTACTCCCATAAAAGGAACTGTAACAAACATTTTTGATCCTGTTGAAAAACATTATGGAATCGATATCGTGGCGCCAAAAGACGAGGCCATAAAATCCACCCTGGACGGCACGGTTGTATTAGCAACATGGACATCGGAAACCGGTTATGTAATAGGAATACAACATAGTAATAATATGATTTCCATTTACAAACACAATTCTGTGTTACTTAAGAAAATCGGAAATAATGTAAAAGCAGGTGAAGCGATAGCGATCATAGGAAATTCAGGGGAACTGTCAACAGGACCACATTTGCATTTTGAATTGTGGTACAATGGAACAGCTATTAATCCTCAGAAATATATGGCTTTTTAAAAAATTGTTAATTTGTTGATTCGTTGATGTGAATAGCGCCCAATGAATCTGCAATTCTTAACTCAGGAGGAGTGTAATATTTATAGAAACCCAAGATCAGGGATAGATTAAAACCCCGGAAGGGGTGACATAGAAGTCACATGACATTTAAAGCCGTATTAAGTAAAATCTTTGCAAAATTTGTAGCTCATAAAATCCGTAAGTGGAGCGCGCATCCTACGAAAACACAGGCAAAGGCATTTAGCGACTTAATGAAAGGGGGGCGTGATACTGCTTTTGGACGAGATCATAATTTTCAATCCATTAATTCTTACGAAGATTTCAAAAAACAAATTCCCATTCGCGATTACGAAGATTTCATTCCTTATATCGACAGGATCAAGAAAGGCGAAAAAAACGTATTGTGGAAAGGAAAACCTTTGTATTTTTCTAAAACATCAGGAACCACCTCCGGAGTTAAGTACATTCCTATTTCAAAAGAATCCATATCCAATCATATCAATGCTGCCCGCAACGCTATTCTCATGTATATTGCAGAAACAGGCAAAACTGATTTCGTCAACGGCAAGATGATTTTTTTATCCGGCAGTCCCGAACTGGGCGAAACAGCAGGCATCCCAACCGGCCGCTTATCCGGTATTGTTAATCATCATGTTCCAAAATATCTTCGTAAAAATCAGATGCCATCTTATAAAACCAATTGTATAGACGACTGGGAAATAAAGGTGAGTGCTATCGTAGAAGAAACGTTTGATAAAAACATGACACTCATTAGTGGTATTCCTCCCTGGGTGCAAATGTATTTTGATAAACTAATTGAAAAAACAGGAAGGCCAATAAAAGACATATTTCCCGACTTTTCTTTGTTCATATATGGAGGTGTTAATTACGAGTCCTATCGGAATAAAATTGAAGGTACCATAGGAAAAAAAATTGATTCGATAGAATTGTATCCTGCGTCAGAAGGATTTATCGCTTTCCAGGATTCGCAACAGGAGCCCGGATTATTATTGATTTTAAACGATGGTATTTTTTATGAATTTATACCTGCCTCCGAATATTTCAATGAAAACAGAACACGTATTTCTCTTAAAGATGTTGAGTTGGATGTTAACTACGCAATTATTCTCAGCACGAATGCAGGTCTTTGGGGCTATAGTATCGGCGATACTGTTAAATTTGTTTCCCTTAATCCGTATAGAATCATTGTTACAGGTCGGATAAAACATTTTATTTCTGCTTTTGGAGAACATGTTATTGCCGAAGAGGTGGAAAAGGCGTTGCTAAAAGCAGCTCAGGAAGAAAAGGTTGCAATCGTAGAATTCACTGTCGCACCCCAGGTAAATCCAACTCGGGGAGAACTGCCTTTTCATGAATGGTTTATAGAATTCGCCAGTATGCCGACAGACATCGGGGCTTTTCGATTAAAGGTAGATCATTCCATGCGAGAGTTGAATATTTATTATAAAGATTTATTGGATGGAAATATTTTACAACCTTTAAAGATTAATGTGATGCAAAAGGATAGCTTTATCAATTATATGAGATCTCAGGGAAAATTGGGTGGACAAAATAAAATGCCGAGGTTGTCGAATGATAGGAAGATTGCAGATGAACTGAAAAAATTCGTTGATTCGCCTTTGTGATTATTATTTTCAAATTTTAATATTTTATACTAAATAATGGATAAATCTGACAAAAAACACATTGCTATTTTAGGGTCTACAGGCTCCATAGGAACACAGGCATTGGAAGTTATCAGGGCTATGCCGGATCAATTTGAAGTAGAGGTTTTAACAGGCAACGGCAATGCCGACTTGTTGATTCAGCAGGCAATAGAATTTGAACCCAATGCCGTGGTTATTGTAGATCAGAGTAAATACAGGCAGGTGGCTGATGCTTTACAATCAAGAGATATAAAAGTATATGCAGGGGAAGATGCCATAGCACAGGTTGTAGAGATGGACACGATCGACCTTGTATTGACTGCATTGGTTGGTTATTCAGGGTTGAAGCCTACTCTGGCAGCCATAAGAGCAGGGAAACAAATTGCGCTTGCAAACAAAGAAACACTTGTTGTAGCCGGCGAATTGGTTACGTCATTAGCGAGAGAAAGAGGCGTGAATATTTATCCGATAGATTCAGAACACTCTGCGATCTTTCAATGCCTTGTCGGAGAGTTCCATAATCCAATAGAAAAAATTTATATCACCGCTTCCGGTGGGCCATTCAGAGGGAAAGACGCCGCTTTTTTGGCTACAGTTAAAAAAGAACAAGCCTTGAAACATCCTAACTGGGAGATGGGTGCAAAAATTACCATAGATTCAGCCTCCTTAATGAACAAGGGCTTGGAGGTTATCGAAGCGAAATGGTTATTTAATTTGAAGTCCGGACAAATAGATGTGATTGTCCATCCTCAGTCTGTTATCCATTCTATTGTACAATTTACCGATGGATCGATGAAAGCACAAATGGGTTTACCCGATATGAAACTTCCCATACAATATGCCTTGACTTATCCATTTAGGTTAAAGTCTGATTTTAAACGTTTTGACTTTTTGCAGTATCCTAATTTGTCATTTGAGCAGCCCGATACAAAAACTTTTCGTAATCTTGCACTCGCTTTTGAAGCAATGAACAAAGGCGGAAATATTCCTTGTATCATTAATGCAGCGAACGAAGTTGCGGTTGCGGCTTTTTTAAGAGATAAAATAGGTTTTCTTGAAATGTCGGATCTGATAGAAAATTGTATGCAAAAAATACCATTCATACAAAATCCGGTTTACGAAGATTATGTAAACACAGATACTGCAACTAGAGAACTGGCAAGTTCATTGATTAAGAAGTAAGAAAAGTCAAGATTGAAAAATGATTCACCACAAAGAGCACTAAGGTATACACAAGGAGCACAAAGAGAGCATTGTTAATACTTTGTGCACTTTGTGAATTTTTCTTTGTGTACTTTGCGGTAAAAGAAAAAGCTACTAAAAGGACAGACCTAATTGGGGTCGACAATTTATGTTAATAACTAATGTTACGCAAAAATAATAGAAATTTGTCAGATGCGTGTTGAAAACTTAATATCCCTCTATACCGACTACCTGATGGTAA
>OLLH01000099.1_pt1 | contig 25756 bp, 25 predicted proteins | sample 1604451 | NCBI WGS metagenome assembly OLLH01 (sample SAMEA104055714, study PRJEB20765) | soil metagenome | isolation source: soil
CTCCTTCTTTTCTAAAAAACCTGCTATAAAGTATGATACCCAAATCACAAATCAAATCGCCTGTTTTTATTAATCGAACTCAGGTTAATAAGCTTTAATAATAAGATTATGATAATGAAAAACATGTTTTGGATAATAGTATTCGCATTAAATACTATTGTGTCTTACGGTCAGAAAAAAGAACTATCTATTGCGGAACAAAATAATGATTTAAAACTTTTAAGAGAAAAACTAGATTTTTATCATCCAACGCTTTATAGATTTTGCACAAAAGCTGCATTAGACAGTGTTTTTAACTTAGTAAAAAGCCAAATTACAAAGGTTCGCTCTTCCAATGAATTTGGGAAGCTAATTCTACCAATTATTCTATCGATTAGAAATTCACATACGTATCTGGAAATACCTGCGGATACTAACAATAAAATTTTTCCAATAGATATTAAAATTTTTTCCGGCAGGTTATATATTTATCAAAATTTAAGTGCGAATCCCCACATTCAAGAAGGTGCTGAAATAGTAGAGATTAATAATGTGCCAGCTCAGGTAATTTTGAGTGAATTAAAAAGAACCGTTACAGCAGACGGTTATATAGAAACGACACGAGAAAGAACGATAGAAGGCTGGTTTAGGTATTTTTATCCGCTGATATATGGTAATCCTGATTTTTTCTCATTAAAAACACGATTTAATGAAGGCGAAACAAAAACAGAAAAAGTAATGGCATTGGTTGAAAAAGATATTGAGTTATACAGGGTAAATAAACATAAAAAACCTCCGGTTCTCTCACCACCTTTTTATTCTTTTAAAATTATAGAAAATAAAAATGCAGCAGTAATTAGGCTTGTTGATTTTAGCGATATCCCACAAAACGAATACTTTAAATTTATTGACTCTTGTTTTATCGAAGTTGAAAAAAACAAGATAAATAATTTGATTATTGATCTAAGATGGAATGTTGGAGGACCAAGAAATTATCCTCTTTATTTATATTCTAAAATTTCAGAAATCCCATTTGGTTATTGTAAAGAACAAATTGTAACTTCAGCTACTTTAAAAGAAGTAATTGCCTGGGATTCAACAGCTGTTTTTGAAAAATTAAATGACAGTTTTTACTCCATTAAAAAATTAAAAGATGTTGGAATGGGTGTTCAGAATTCATCCAATAATCCTTATAAAGGAAAGGTTTTTTTATTGATAGATGGACAGTCCGGTTCAGGATCTGCTCAATTTGCATCCCTTTTATACTATAACAAAAGAGGGACTATTGTGGGTGAGGAAGCCGGAGGAGTATACAGTGGGTCTGCAGGCGGGGTTAGTTGTGTTTTAAAATTACCATCTTCAGAAATAACAGTTAACATTCCTAAAACTTGGATTGTATTGGATGTGGATGATAAAGAGTTTTATGGACATGGCGTTAAGCCTCATTATGAGGTAAAGGAAGATATAAAAAGTTTTTTTAATGGGAGGGATAATATTTTAAAATTTACCCTTGATTTAGTAAAATAAATACTTTAAAATGAAGTCCTAAAGACATTATAAATTGTCGAACCTTTTTTTAATATTCTGTTTAAACAAAATTCTGTTATGGGCGGTTCCAAAAATAGGTGTTAATAATTAGCTAATAAAAAAACAAATATACCCCAAAAACGAAATCTATTTTTCCACTCTTCTTAAATCAAACTTCTTAACCTTCGTAACGATCAACGGTACTTTCTCTACTGTGATGGAGCTGGTGTCTAATCCAAAAGCTTTTTCTTCCGATAAGCTCAGTTCTTTTAGAAGAGAATATCCAAAGACAGTTATCTTATCAAAAAAGGAAAGTTGATTATCGTAAGTAAGTGCTTTTTCAATTACAACAAAACGGAAATCACCAATCATATTATGTCTTCTTAATGACTCGTAACGGCTTAGGATATCAATCTCTTTGTTTTGCACCATTTCCTCAATAACATTCCTGAAGAGCACATTTATTTTTTGATCTACCCTGAAGCCCAGCTTGAAATCAACCCTGATAAGTATTCCGGGTATTACTGTATTTACTGTGTATTCCATTGTATGCGGCTCATCTTGTACATCTACGTGTACCAACCAGTATACATCCGCACGTTTTGGTTTTTTCCGGAACATGGAATATACAATGGATGTTTCGATATCTTTGGTGGTATTTGCTTTTGAAAGGTAAACCAGGTGGGTGGCATATTTGGGAATGGCCAGATCTTTATTAACCTCACTGAAGAGTTCAAGATAGTTTTCAATTTTTACAAATTCGAGATACCTGTTTCTGATTTTCCTTGCTTTGTACCAGGTCCACATAATGGCGAATAAGCCGCCTCCAATAAGCAATGTTACCCATCCACCATGAGAAAACTTATGTAGATTGGCAATCAGGAAGCTGGGTTCTATTGTAAGGTAAACCATTAAAAAAGCTGCAATCATAAATTTGGGAACTCTTTTGATATATAAATAATAGGAAAGTAAGATAGTGGTCATTAACATCGTTACAGTAATCGACAAACCGTACGCTGCTTCCATATTGGAAGATTCTCTGAAATATAATGTTACTCCTATACATCCCACCCATAATAAGGCATTAATACTGGGAACATAAATTTGTCCTCTTTGAATGGTAGGAAAAACAACTTTTACTTTCGGCCATACATTGAGGCGCATGGCTTCACTGATAAGTGTATACGAGCCGCTTATTAAAGATTGACTAGCTACGATCGTAGCCATAGTTGAAATGATAATTCCCGAAAATACAAACCATTGGGGCATCATACCAAAAAAAGGATTGGTCGTATTGAGATAACTGCCTTCGTGCAAAAGCAACCATGCTCCCTGCCCGAAATAGTTTAATAATAAACATGTTTTAACAAAGATCCACGATACGCGAACATTTCCGCGTCCACAATGTCCTAAATCGGAGTATAGGGCTTCTGCTCCTGTAGTACATAGAAATACCGCCCCAAGTAATAAAAATCCATTGGGATGATTGGTTAATAAGTGGATAGCATAATAAGGATTAACGGCTTTAAGAATTTCCAGTCCATTCGTTATTTCATAAAAACCGAGTATGCCCAGCATGGCAAACCAAACAAACATGAGTGGCCCAAAGGAACGGCCAAGTAAATTGGTGCCGAATTGTTGAAAGATGAAAAGAGCAGATATAATTATCAAAACAATAGGAACTGTAGGCATTTTCGGCTCGAAAATTCGCAATCCCTCAATAGCAGCAGAAACTGAAATAGGCGGAGTTATAATACCATCGGCAAGCAAAGCCGCGCCACCAATCATTGCAGGATATATCAGCCATTCGTGTCTTCTTCTTACCAAAGCATATAAAGAAAAAATACCACCCTCGCCATTGTTGTCCGCTTTTAAAGTGAGGATTACATATTTCAAGGTAGTTTGTAAGGTGAGTGTCCAAAAAATGCAGGAGATACCACCCATTACGACATCCTTTGTAATGGGATCCGATCCTACAATAGCTTTCATTACATAAAGAGGGGACGTGCCGATATCGCCAAATATAATTCCCAGCGTAATTAATAACCCGGCGGGGGTTACTTTATGAAGGAAGTTTTTATGGTCCAATCTAATTTAAATTAAAGAAGTCGTATCGGGAAGAAAGGATATTAAGTATTATTTTAAATTAATAATCAATCCGGGTACAATGCCTAATATCAATGTAAGCAATGCTGTAATAATTAATACAGCTTTATAAGCAGGGACAATAGTTATCGTTGTTTCCGAATTCGATTCTTTGAAATACATGGCAATAATTACCTTAAAATAATAATAAGCTCCAACGGCAGAATTTAGCACGGCTACAATAACCAACCAAAGGTATCCATTGCTTACAGCGATAGAAAAGATAAAATATTTTGCAAAAAAACCGGCGGTCACCGGAATGCCTGCAAGGGAAAGCATAGTTATAATACTCACTACTCCAAGAAAAGGATTGTTTTTAGCCAGTCCGTTGAAGGAGTCAAAATTGTCATTCCCTGTTGTTTCTTTAACCAGCATAAGAATGGTAAAGGCAGCAATGGTAGCTATAGAGTAGGCAGCAGTATAAAGTAGAATGGAGGTGGCAGATTGTTGATTCATTGCCAGTATGGCCAACAGCATGTAGCCTGCATGTGCGATACTGGAATAGGCGAGCATTCGCTTTAAGCCGGTCTGGTAAACTGCGATAATGTTACCAAAGCTCATTGTTAAAACGGCCATCACGCTCAACGTTAACGCATATATTTCATTTACAGAAACAAAACATGTAGCGAACAAACGAAAGAATGCAGCAAAACCAGCTGTTTTTACTACTGTTGCCATGAAGCTGGTAATAAGGGTAGGGGAGCCTTCATAGACATCGGGAGTCCAGAAATGAAATGGAACTACAGAAAGTTTAAACGTAAGCCCAATCATCATCAGTAAGATGCCCATATTAAATATAGCAGGTAATTGATGAATGTTAATGGTTACATAAGTGGTAATACTTTGTAAATTGAAAGAGCCTGTGGCGCCATATAATAAAACGATTCCAAACAGAAGAAAGCCTGTTGCAAAAGAACCCATCAGAAAATATTTTAGCGAAGCTTCGTTTGATTTCAAATTTGTTTTTTTACTTCCTGCTAAAATATAAAGGGAAATAGACAATATCTCTATTCCAATAAATAACATAACCAGATTAGAGAAGGATACCATGATAACTGCACCTACCAAGGTGAATAGAAGAATAGCATAATTATCTTCCAGATGGGTGGTGTCTTTTTTATAGTAATTACCCGAAAGAAGAAATATTAAAAAGGCAATACATAAAATTAATCCTGTGAATGCGAGGGCGTAATTATCAAAGTAAACCATATCACTGTAATAACGAATATTGGTATTCCAGTCAAACAGGTTCAAGATGAAGATGGCGACTAACCCTATCAGAATCATTGGCAATAACTTGCTCTTGTGGTTGTAAAGCCCCGTAAACATTGTTAACACCCCTAAAGCAGATAATAAAATGATAGCTTTCATTCGTACTTATTTTGTTGTCAGAGACAATATATTTTGTATGGCAGGTTCTGCAATTTGTAAGATTGGTTTTGGATAGACACCTATTGCTAAAACCAGCAATGCGATAGTTATTAATACCATCTTTTCAGATGAAACTAATGGCGTAAATTTTTCAGCATTGGCTGATGTTTCTCCCAGCATAATTTTTTGATACATCTTTAGCATGTAATAAGCGCCGAATATAATTGTCAGTCCTGCAAATGCTCCGTACCAGGCACCGTATTGGTAGACTCCCATCAGCAATAAAAACTCACCGACAAAACCATTGGTAAGAGGTAGTGCAATGCTTCCCAAAAGAATAATCATAAAGAGCACGGTAAATAATTTGTCTTTCGTAGCAAGCCCTCCTAATTCCCCTATCATTCTTGTTTTTGTTCTGTCAGAAATTATATCAACAATAAAGAACAGTCCGACAGCATTGATCCCGTGACTGATCATTTGAATAACGGCTCCTTGAATTCCCTGATGGTTATTGGAAAAAATGCCTGCCGCAATTAAACCAACGTGAGCAATAGAAACATAAGCAATCAGTCGTTTGAAATCTTTTTGTACTAAAGCAATACAGGAAGCGTAAAGGATCCCGCCAACCGACAAAGTCATGGCTGTTGATCCCCATTCTTGCAAGCCTAAAGGCATAACAGGCATCCAGCGAATGAGACCATACAAGCCCATTTTCAACATGATGCCTGCAAGCAGCATAGTAGCAGGAGCAGGTGATTGCGTATAGGTATCAGGTTGCCATGTGTGAAAAGGAAAGATGGGTATTTTAATGGCAAAGGCAACAAAAAAAGCCCAGAAAATAAAGCTTTGTTCTGTGGCGCTTAATTGAAGCTGGTACATACCGGCAATGGAGAAAGAATGTGATTCCGGTGTTTGTATGAATAAGTAGATAATGGCAACAAGCATTAATAAACTACCAAACAACGTATAGATAAAAAATTTAAAGGTAATGGTTATTCTTCGTTCGCCACCCCATAGGGCACAGATAAAATAAATAGGAATTAAAGCCAGTTCCCAGAATACGTAAAACAGGAAACCATCCATAGCAACAAATACACCGACTAAGGCCATTTGCATCAACAATATCAAACCATAAAATGCATTTGGAGAAGTGTATTGATGACGGAAGGAGGAAAGGATAATGATTGGCGTTAATGCTGTAGTTAAAAGAACCATAAGCAGGCTGATTCCGTCCATGCTCACATGAAAATTAATGCCTAACGTTTCCACCCAGGGAAAATTCAAAGTGAGGCCGGCAGCGCCTTGTGCATGATACACACAAATGGCGCCTATTGAAATAATAAATTCCAGAGCAGCAGCAGCGAAAGCAAGTTTTTTAACATTCTCATTTCTAACTGCAAATAAAATTAATGCCGCTACTAACGGCCAAAGTATTAAAAGCCCGGTAATCATTTATCTTTACTTAAATACACTATTAAACAATAGAATTGCAACAATTCCAACAACCATAGAAAATATATAAAATTCAATATTTCCATTCTGAACATACCGTAAAGTTCTGCCGGCCCAGACAACAGATCTGCCAACAGAATTTACGATGTGATCAATAAATCGAATTTCAAGAATGCCGTACATTTTACCAGAGATCCAGTTTAATGGTCGGACTATAAGGTTGTCGTATAGCTCATCTATATAATACTTATTGTAAACGAGTTTATGTGTTGATGAAAGTTGCGCATCTTCTTCTTCCGGAAGGACTGCTTTTTTTACATATTGGTTATAGGCAAAATAAATAACTATCGCAGCGCTTAAAACAGCAAGGCCCATTAACATATATTCAGTTGTATGGGATAATTCTCCGGCATTCATAATATTAATTTTGATCATGGAATCATGAAACACCGGTGTGAGATAATTTCTTAGAGCATGGCTTCCTCCAAGCGCTTCAGGGATGCCTAAAAATCCTCCTGCTCCGGAAAGGATAGCAAGGATAACTAAAGGGATGGTCATGATTTTTGGTGATTCATGCAGATGTTCTTCCTGGTGATGTGTTCCTCTGAATCCTCCGTAGAAGGTTAGGAAAAGTAAACGGAACATATAGAAGGCTGTCATCATAGAGGCTATAAGACCCAGACCCCAAACTAATTTATTGTTTTCAAATGCAGCAGCTAATATTTCATCTTTAGAGAAGAAGCCTGCAAAGGGAGGAATACCGGAGATCGCAAGGGTTGCTATAAGAAAAGTAATAAATGTAACCGGTAAGTTTTTTTTCAATCCACCCATTCTGCGAATGTCCTGTTCTCCACCCATAGCGTGAATAACGCTACCTGCCCCAAGAAATAATAATGCTTTAAAGAATGCGTGTGTCATTAAATGAAATACGGCACTACCATATGCACCAAGTCCCAAGGCGATAAACATAAAACCTAACTGACTTACTGTAGAATAAGCAAGTACTTTTTTAATGTCGTTTTGGACTAAACCGATTGTGGCGGCAAACAATGCGGTGAGAACACCAATGGCCAGAATAACAGATAAGGTAGCAGGAGCAAGGGTGTATAAAATGTTTGAACGGGCTATCATATAAATACCGGCAGTTACCATGGTAGCAGCATGAATCAACGCTGAAACAGGGGTGGGGCCGGCCATCGCATCCGGAAGCCAGGTATGCAAAGGTATTTGTGCACTCTTACCAATGGCGCCAATAAATAATAACAAGGTTATCGCTACAATAACAGGTTGTCCGGATGACATGGAAGATGCGCTGCTAAATACTTCTGCGAAACTTACGCTTCCAAAAGTTATGAAAATAAGAAATATACCTAATAAGAAACCAAGGTCGCCGATACGATTCATGATGAATGCTTTTTTTGCAGCGTCATTGTAATTTTGATTTTTAAACCAAAAACCTATAAGTAAATAAGAACACAGTCCGACGCCTTCCCAACCAATAAACATAATTACATAATTGGATCCAAGCACCAGTAGTAACATGGAAAAAACGAACAGGTTAAGGAAAGAAAAGAAGCGCGTAAAGCCTTCGTCATCGTGCATATACCCGATAGAATATACATGTATTAAAAAGCCGACACCTGTAATGATTAGTGTCATTAATACAGATAGTTGGTCAACTAAAAAGGAGAAAGGAATGTGTAAAGATCCGGAGGAAATCCAATCGAATAAATCAATTGTTTGCGCGGTATTGCTTCCGTTAAGAAATCCTATAAAAATGGAAAGTGCAATAATGAATGATCCTAAAACAGTTCCACTTGCTAGTATGCCAACTAAATTTTTAGGAATTTGTTTAGTCCCTAACCCTAAAATGATAAAGCCGATCAGGGGAAGGACGGGTATTAGCCAAACCAATTGTACCATATAAATGCGTAAATTTACCCTATGCGATATTAATCTTAATTTAAATTAAGAAGAATCTTAAATTTTTTAATGCGCCAAAGGTATTGCTTTTATTTGAATTCATAAATTTTTAAAGAGATATTTATTTAAATGCAAGAGGTATGATTAATTTAAAGCTGAAATTTCTTCCCATATTAAAAATACCCACTCTTCCTGTCGCTAAATTTTCAGCGGCATACTTGATTCTGCTGAGGTGATTCTGATAGGCAACATCAAAAATATTGTTTACAGAAAAATAAACAGAGAACAAGGTATTGCCCTTCTTAGAAACAATAGTACTGCCCGCACCTAAATTAATTAATTGATAGCCTTTAGTCGGTGTCTCCGTATTGTTTTCGAGCAACACTTTGTTTTGAGCGAAATAATTGTCGTATTGAATCTTTATGTAATTGTTTTTAAACACGGATAATTGCTTAATATTGGCTTTAAGCTCAGAAAGAAACCTGGCAGGAGGCATAAAAGGCAAATACTTTGAACTATCCGGCCTGCCCTGATTCAGGCCTTGAACATACGAGAAGGAATTTTCAAAATGGAGCCAGTCCAAAGGATGCGGATGGATATCTATAGATGCTTCGCCTCCTGTTAATACAGCATTCCCTTGTTCATATTTATAAGTTGGAACAGGATCTGTAGAATCTACGATGCTGTCTCTGCCATATACGCTGCTTAAGCGTTCTACAAAAATGTAATTTTGAATCCTGTTCTGAAACATGGCCAAATCGAATGTAACATGTTCTGATATATAACTCAGTCCTGCATCATATTGAAAACTTGTTTCGGCCTTTAAATTAGGATTGCCATATTCATATCTTAAGGTTCCTTCATGTTTGCCATTAGATGCCAATTCAGCAGCGTTCGGGGCTCTGAACCCTTTTGAAAGGTTCAGTTTGACCAATAATTTATCGGTTATAGTATAGGTTGCTCCGATACTGGAGGCAACGTTTGAAAAATTAAGAGTATACCCGGCAAACTTTTGATTAGCGCCGATGCTTGTGGAGGCTACAGGTAAATTATCCGATCCTAAATAAAGAGCTTTCGTTGTAAACAAACGGTGGTCAAATCTCACTCCTCCACTTACGTTAAGTTTATTGAACGACTTTTTAGTAACGGCAAAAATCCCATAATCAAAAAGACTGTATTCAGGAATTAAAAAATCCGTGCCTTTATTTTGATTTGCTTGCTGCATACCATTTACTCCAAGGGTGGTTTCAAAACCTTTTAGCTCCGGTAAGAAATATTTTACGTCGTAGGTAAATGTTCTTAGTAGAAAGTACAACCCGTATTGATTTGGGTTCAGTGGATCTCCGAATTCTCTTCTTTGATTTTGTTGCCAAGATAAATCAATGGCAAGTTTTGATGGTCCCAATATTAAATAATTTTGAGTCGCAATTCGATTGTGATTGATTTGCTGATTGGGTACAAAAAGTTTGTAGCTATTTAAATCTGAAGAGGTGGCTTGAACATTCGCAATGGTATTGTCAATTCCTATTTGTCTTACAAATTTGCCCGCGCTGTCTCTGTCTCCTTCAACCATACCTATGTTTTGATTAAAAGAGTTAAAAGTAAGATGGGTATATCCCCACTTTTTATTTAATCCAATCATTCCGTTATAATCCAATTCATTAAAACCGGAGTTAAATACTTTTCCATCATACGCATTGCTGTATGGGTGTGCATCTTTTTTACTAGCTCTTGCCAACCAATTAAATCCATTATTGTTTCCTGCCGTCATGATAGAATTGCCAATCAATCCATTATTGGTTTGGTAATTGGATTGAATGTTACCAATGATTTTACCGTTGTCAACAGGATTGGGAGCTATAAAATTTATTACTCCCGCCATAGCATCTGAGCCATACATTAAACTACCCGGACCTTTAATTACCTCTGTCCGGTCTATAGAATATTCGTCTATTTCAATCCCATGCTCATCTCCCCACTGTTGTCCTTCTTGTCTTAACCCGTTGTTAAGTGTAATAACTCTATTATATCCTAATCCTCTGACTACAGGTTTTGAGATAGCAGCGCCAGTAGATATTTGACTTATACCCGGTTGTCTTGAGATAGCATCAATCAGGTTGGTAGATGTGTTCTCAAGCATAACGGTTTTAGGAATTAGCAAGGTTGGTACAGGATTTTGGCGGACTTCTGTTGCATGAGATACACCGGTAATCACTACTTCATGCATCTCTGTCACAGCAGGGCTTAATTCAATATCTAATTTAGTATCTCCGTTAATGTCTACTTTTAGAACCTTTGAGGCATATCCTAAATATTTTATTTCAACTAAATATTTTCCTGAGGGAAGATGCGTAATCAGATAATTTCCGCTTGTGTCAGTAGATGCTCCTTTTTTTAAATCAGAAATATAGATGATAACACCAATAAGAGGATCTTTGCTGTCCTTTTCAATTACTTTACCATGCAAAATATTTTGTGAATGCGCAGTGTAACATATGATCATCGTTGAGATGAACAATACTATTTTTTTCATAATAGATATTTTAAAAGAATTAGAATGACAAATAGGGGACCTGTCTGTTGCAAATCAGAATAAAAAAGAAAAAATCATGAAACAGCAGGAGGACCTCGAAGCTGGCTGAGGTTAAAAAAATGAGAAAAATAGCGACTTCCTTTTACACAATAAAAGGTCAGGTTGGTTTCGGAAGGAAGAATGTTGAAATAATTTAAGGCAGCTAAGAAAGGCGGAGCAGAAAGTTGTAATACGATGCAGTGATGGTGGATTTTATCTACCTGAGTACCCGAATCGTTTGTGTGTGTTTGATGAATGGTGTCGTGATGATGCAGTTCATGCAACAACTCTTTGGGTACTATAAACACAGATAGTACGAGCAATAAAAAAGAAGCAATTATTTTATTTAGCTTTTGCATGATCGTTGACAAAGGTATAAATATATTTTAATACCGCTTTAAAATGAAGAAGGTAATACTTTTATTTTTTATCCTATTTTTGCAGCATAAATAAATGCAATGGAGAACAAAAAATACGATATAATTATTATTGGTGGCGGCATTGTAGGACTGGCTTCTGCTTATAAAATAAATCTTAGATATCCGGATAAAAAAATTCTTGTTCTTGAAAAAGAAAAAGAAGTAGCAGCACATCAAACAGGTCACAATTCAGGAGTCATTCATTCCGGAATTTATTATAAACCGGGAACCTACAAAGCAAAGAATTGTGTTGATGGCAGACGTGAACTGGTTGAATTTGCGAAAGAACATAAAATTGCTCACGATATTTGCGGGAAGATAATCGTTGCGACCAATGCATCGGAATTGCCCTACATGGCTAAAGTCTACAACAATGGCATTGCCAATGGAGTGGAAGGAATTGAGAAGATTGATACTGCAAAAATAAAAGAAATTGAACCTTTTTGCACAGGTATAGAAGGACTGTGGGTGCCGTGTACAGGCATTATAGATTATAGGGATGTTGCAAGGAAATATATGGAAATGATTCATACAAAATTTGCAGGAAGTAAGGTCGTTACCGGAACAGAGGTTACCGGCTTTACGAAATACCCTGATTATACAACTGCCGTTACCAGGAAGGGAAACTATGATGGTAGATACATTATCAGTTGTTCGGGTTTGCATGCAGATAGAATAGCCGTCAAAGAAGGTATTGATCCGAAGATGCAGATTGTTGGTTTCAGAGGTGATTATTTTGATCTTTCCGAGAGAGGAATGAATAAGGTAAGAAACCTTATTTATCCTGTTCCGAATCCTGAATTTCCTTTTCTTGGCGTGCATTTTACGCGGATGATCCACGGAGGAGTTGAGTGCGGACCTAATGCCGTATTTACTTTCAAAAGAGAAGGGTATGGAAAAACAGATTTTAATTTTAAAGATTCACTTCAGGCGCTCACCTACAAAGGAACCTGGAAATTAATGGCTAAACACTGGCGATTTGGCCTGGATGAATACAAACGTGCATTTTCAAAACGGTTGTTTTTAGACCGCTTACAACAAATGATTCCAAGCTTAACGATGGATGATATCGTGCCCGGAAGGGCAGGAGTAAGAGCTATGGCTTTAGGCCCGGAAGGTGAAATGGTGGATGATTTTCAATTGGTAAAAAGTGGCAACTCTATCCATGTTTTAAATGCTCCTTCGCCGGCAGCAACAGCTTCTTTAGCTATTGGCACTGCGGTTGAGAAAATGGCTACCGAGCATTTTAATTTGAATGCGTGATTTGTCATTCCGAACCGAAGGGAGGAATCTCTTCATCACAAATAGGAAGAAATATTTTGACTAAAACAAAAATAAACTTAATGCCTTTACAAACATATTATTTAAAAATAACCCAATGAAAAAATATTTAATTATCATATTGACATTTTTAACTGCTTTTTCATTTGGACAAAACGGGAAAGAAAATGGAGCTCAATTAAATTTAGAAAAAAAATATTTGCAACAACTTGAAAGGAATAGCATTTCAATTGCTGACACGTCAGACCTTTTCATGAATGATGGAACATCAAAGACACTTTTCTATTATGCTTTAGTTCCCCGGAATAAAATTAAAGGTGTGTTGGTTATGCTGGCAGGAACATGGGAGCCTATAGAATATGTAATAAATTCCAATAAGAAACTTTTAGAACTTGCTTGTGACAGTAGCTTGCTTGTCATTATTCCGTCATTAAATAATAATCTTTACATCGATAACTTTGCCTTAAATTTCCTTAACACAACCTTTACAGACGTTCTAAAAAAATACAGTCCGCCAAAGAACAAATTCGTTATTGGTGGTTATTCATTAGGTGGAATGAATTCAATTCGGTATACTGAAATGGCAAATGATTCTAAGAGCACAACCACAATTAAACCTCTTGCTGTTTATGGCGTGGATCCACCTCTTGACTACGTTGGAATGTATTTGTCTTTTCAAAGAACTATCGAATTGAATTTTTCAGAACCAGCAGTTAAAGAAGCCAAAGATTATATTAATAAATTAAATACTCAATTCGGTGGTGCGCCCGATAAAAATCCTGATAAGTATATCCAGTTTTCCATGTATTCAAGAAATCAGAAAGATGGAGGCAATGCGAAGTATTTGAAAAATGTTCCTATTAGAATTTATAGTGATCCAGATATAGACTGGTGGATGAAAAACAGGCATCAGGACTATTACGATATGAACGCTGTTGAAGATGCAGGAATGATTAATCAACTTAACATCATGGGTAATGACAAGGCAGAATTTATTAATGCCTTGGGTAAAGGTTATCGGTTAGAAGGAAATCGACATCCTCACTCATGGTCTATTGTTGAACCACATGATTGCATTAATTGGATAATGAAATTGTTAAAATAAAAAATTACCTATTGCACGGGCAAAGCACACGAGTCTGTTCGACTCGTGAGTACTATTTATCGAGCATCTTGCTCTTTTTAAATTTTTATTGGAGGCACAAATACCTCGTCTATAGGCCTCATCCTAAATCATTCTCCTACAGGAGAAGGACTTTTTGTTCATCGTTTTTTGTTTTTCTCCGAGACAGCGTCAAAAATAAATGCAATTGCGTAACAGAGATATAGTACTAAGCAAAAAGTCATTCATTTAATCATAATATTGTTTCATAAAATAAATAAAGTGTAAAATGAAAATGCTATCAAATTCAATAAAGAGTACTAATTTTTATACGTACATCCATACCATAAAGAATGCCTGCACCATTTTGCTGCCCGCCCTTGTATTGTGTGCTACATCGTATAAGGCTATCGCACAAACAGCACCAGCTAAAGTGGAAGTACCCGATTGGGCGCTACCAGGATCTGTAACGCATAAACAGGTACCGCCCCCTTCAGGTTTTCACAGGCTTACCCGAACAGATAATACGTCTATCGGCATTTTCGAGGGACAGAGCGATGTAGGCGCTGCACTGGTGCCTGGCTCTTCCAGTTACAACGATTCTACTAAGCAGTACACCATCATTTCCTCAGGCTATAATATATGGTATAAGCGTGATGAATTTCGTTTTCTATGGAAAAAAATGTACGGTGATGTATCGCTGGCAGCCGACATCAACTTCCCTGATACGGCAGGTTTCTTCGATCGCAAGGCTATTCTGGTTATTCGCCAGAGCCTTGATGATGATTCCAAAGAATCTATGGTGGGCATTCACGGCTATGGTCCGATACATCTGGCCTATCGATCAAAAAAGGGCCAAAACATGAAGGAAATGCGCGTTGACAAACGAGGTGCTCTTCGGATTGGAATAGAAAAACGTGGTGACGCCTTTGTGATTTTTGTAAGCATGGCTGGCGAACCCATGCAACAGCTTGGCGATTCCGTTCGGTTACACATTGATGGGTTATTCTATGTGGGCATCGGCTTCTGTTCGCATCTCCCGGCCAAACTGGATACTGCAATACTTTCTAATGTGGTTTTGGAAAACGCCGCGGGTAAGGTGCGGTAAAGTAATTGGAATAATATAACTGCTGGCCATGTAACTTACACTATGACCCCGTTCGGCGTAGCGTCTTCGCTACGTCGGAAATATAAAGGCCTCCGGCCTAAACAGTTTTCCAAGTCCTGTTCAATACAAACACTTCCAATATACCGTCTTAGTATTTCTGTATATTGCTTTTATATTTACAAATGATATATAAGTTTATAGGCCGGAGGCCTGAGAGCATTCGACGTAGCGAAGACGCTACGCCGAACATATCCTTGGGCACAGCAGCAGCAAGACAACTAAAATTTATACTCATTTTAGCACACAAAACATTCAAAAGATCGTTTCACCTTTTGATTCACTATGAAAATGGTTACATTTGAAATACGATACAAACCTTCGCATATCTACCCAAATTAGTATGGCTTAGCGAAAGTTTGTTTCGGGTATAAACAAGTTATCGGCAAGCATTGAGCGACACCGAAAGAACTAACGGGGTGTACGCTGAAAACCGACCAGAGTAAGCAGAAATAAATTCAATAAAAACAATGAAATTTACCAACAAACTATTTCTAATATTGACAATTGCATTTTCAATCGCACTTGCAACATTTGGACAAACAACAAAGAAAACTTCAACGCAGACCTTTTTAAAAGGCTATCAATATTTGGTAAGTTCTGACAATTTTACAGCTTTTAAATACACAAGAACTTATAGTAGTTCAGGAGGAAATTTTATTACAACATACAAAATTTATCATCCAACAAAAGGTTATCATAAATTGACAATAACAGCAACACACAATCCAAATAATAAAAAAGTTGTAGTTACAACAGAAGATGTAGGAGGTGGAATATTTGCAGAAATGGGAAGTGAAGAAACAACTTACGAAACACCAAGTCTTGAACCATTTGGATTTAGAGGTTCTGTAGGAGCATTAAGTGGAAATAGAGTACCTAATCAATTAAAAGTGAAATTTGCAAGTGCCAAATTTGAAAACATTAAAGTTGGACAAGTTATGGGTTCACACGAAAACAACGACTTTGAATTCTTTGTATTAGACGACAAATAAGTAATATGAAACATAAAATAATTAATCAGCAAAAACTTGACAATAAACAGTCCTTAATTTCTATTTCACTCATTAGCGAAAGTGAAGAAGAAAGAAAGGCGATAGACAACGTAGAAGCGATAAATGCAACAGACGCAGAAAAAGAATTCATAGACAACTATTTGTTGTTTTGCTTGGGCGACAAATACTCAATTGTAAGTTTAGAGAACCAAAAACAAAACATATTTATAGTCAAAGTATTTGAGAACTAAATTAAAAATAACATTGACGAAAGATATGCCAGCCGATAACATGGGTTTGGCAAAAGTGGGGCATTTGAACTTTTGTAGTTTCTATTAGCTTTTGTACTAAATTTGAACATTTGTACTTTCTAAACCCCACCTTCGCCAAGCCCAAAACCGTTATGGCACATGCTAAAAAGACAATAGACATTGGACGAAATATTAAGTTCTAAAATAAAAAAATATGATTTTATCTTGTTTGCTTTGTCAGGTAGTTCCAATTTCTGACAATTCATTATGGAAGACAATTCTCCCTATTATCCTTGGTGGACTTGGTGGAGTAATAGTTGCTGCACTTGTGACTATTTCTTATGATTTGTACAAATCCTTTCAAAGAAAAAAGAATTTGTACAAAGGATTCATTTCAGAAATGGAAGTTAATAAGGAATATTTGAAGCATAATTATTCATTGGCTGAATCAATTCAAAATAAACAAGACAAACCAAGCATTTTTATTCCAGTTAGAAATAATGTTTGCGTGACAATATTGACATCAGGTGAAATAAAATTAGATATAAACACCAGAAAGTTGTTTAACCATTACTTGGTAACTCTTGATCATTTAAATCAAATGATCAAAACTATAGAAAGGACAACCAATTTTGATAAAGAATATGATATTGCAATAGAACGAATAAAAAGGTATTGCAGACAAGAACCTGGAAAATATAGTGAGAACTTTGATTTTATTTATAAACACATTGATAAGATGAAAGATACACTTTTAACCGGGCGGTGTGCTTTTTCCTTTCGATGTAAATGTAGGATGTAATTTGACCGGTGATATTATCTAAACATTACCGTTTGTTTAAAAAATTAAAATGGGGATAGCTTACTCTTTCAGATATTTTGCATATTCCTTAGCAAAATAGGTAATCACAATATCGGCACCCGCTCTTTTAATAGACGTTAGCATTTCGATCATGGCTTTCTTTTCGTCCAGCCAGCCTTGCATTCCGGCTGCTTTGATCATGGCGTATTCGCCACTTACATTGTAGGCAACAATGGGAATCTGAAAATTGTCTTTCAATAATTTGATGATATCTAAATAGGCTAAGGCAGGTTTCACCATCAGGTAATCTGCCCCTTCATTGTAATCCAGTTCTGCTTCTTCCAATGCTTCTGCTGAATTGGCAGGATCCATTTGGTAGGTTTTTTTATCGCCCGACTTGGGAGCAGAATCCAAAGCATCCCGGAAAGGGCCGTAAAAAGCGCTTGCGTATTTGGCAGTATACGCCATTATTCCAACGTTGGTATAACCTGCTTCATCTAATGCATCGCGTAAAAAACCAATGCGACCATCCATCATATCTGATGGCCCAAGGATATCGGCGCCGGCTTCTGCCTGAGCAATAGCCATTTTTGCTAAAATGGGTAGAGTGGCATCATTCACTATTTCTCCGTCTTTCACCAGGCCATCATGGCCATCTGAACTATAAGGATCCATAGCTACATCGGTAACAATACATATATCAGGAAACATTTTTTTGAATGTTCTGATAGCTGTTAAATACAAGTTGTCGAATCGAACGCTTTCACTGGCAACAGTGTCTTTTAGAGTATCAGCAATGACAGGAAAAAGAATAAATGTTTTGATGCCAAGTTGAATACAAGCCTCAATTTCCTTCGATGCTTCATCAATTGAATATCGGAAAACACCGGGCATAGAATCAATCTTTACTTTTTGGCTTTTACCATCAATAATAAATAAAGGACAAATTATTTTTTCGATCGGTAAAAAGGTTTCTTTTACCATGGTTCGAATTACTTCCGATTTGCGATTTCTGCGAGGTCTGCGTATCATATTTGTTTAGTTTTCTCCCTCTCCGCCTCATGCGGAGAGGGCAGGGGTGAGGTTCTTACTCAACCTCCAAAGAAGGATCTACTTCATCAGCATAAGCCAATATACCTCCTTGTAAATTATAAAGATTGGTGAAGCCAAATCGTTTTTCCAGTTCATTTATTATAGTAGCACTGCGTCTGCCACTGCGACACATAACGATCACCTCTCTGTCTTTGGCGATACGATCAACAGCTCCGATAACAGTTCCCATTGGAATCAATTCTCCACCTATATTGGCGCTTTCAAATTCGTAATCTTCACGGACATCAATCAACTGGAAACTTTCCTTGTTGTCTGATTTTTGTTTAAGTTCTGTCGCTGTTATTTCCTTCATGCTAATAATTTAATTTAGATTAAGTGTTGTTCACCTATTTCGTTTTGGAGTATTGGTAATGCTGCTTTTTCAAAAATATGAATTTTGTCAAGTTCAACAATAGTAATACCATCAACAACTTTGTTAAATACACTGGTAAATTTAGCGCCCCATACAATATCATGATATTTATAAGACGATCTCGAATATATATGTTGTGAAAAAGTATCGTCAAACGCTTTTAAAATAACTAAAAACTCAGCATCAGATTCTTCCAGTTCTTCCGGAGTGATACCATATAATTTACTGTTTTCGTCAATAGGATGAACAATGGTCCAGGTGAATGGCATAAAGGTAATCTTCTTTCTTTCTAATGGCAATGCCTCAAAACCACCCCGAAGGTTGCCATTCTTACTTGCTTTAAAGGCAAGTATTACTTCAACCTCTACTTCAATAAGTTCATGTCTGCGTTCATTGGCAATTTTAAATTCAAATGCTGTAATACCTTTGTAGGGGGCAATTATGGCTTTGTCACTAAATATAATTTTTGCTAGCGGCCTGGAAAATCGTCCGTATAAAAGGCCTGTTGCCAATGCAAAAGCTAAAAGACCTGCTAAAGATTCGATAGCAGCAAGAATGTTGGATACTATTCCTACCGGACTTATACGACCATATCCAACAGTAGTAAATGTCTGTGCACTAAAGAAAAAAGCATCGAAGAATTGATGTGGAAGTGTAACGCCTGTTGCTCCTGCTAAATTTTCTGTTCCAAATAACACATATAAGGACGCGAAAAATAAATTGACGGCAACATACAAGAATAAAATGAGTAGGTTGAACTTCATCCAGCTCATGGTGATAAGGCTATGATAGGTATTCAATGAACGGAAAAAAGGCAAGCCTTTTCTTTTTACATTGATAGAACCATCGGCATTTAGAAAGCGAGCACTCCTGTTTGCCTGAGTTCCAAAACCTAGATCCTTGAATTCTTCCTCGGAAGGTTGTTTATATTTTTTTGAGAAATGCAGCATACTGGTTAAAAAGGGAGTGAATAAGATTTTAGCTTCTTGCTAAAGCAGGAAATTTTAATTGTACTAAATGAAAACTACCAAATAATAATGCAGAATAAAATACGTCTCCTAATAAGCTATATTTAAAAAAGGGAAGTGCATTAATAAAACAAGTTACCAACCCTTCCGTTGTCTGAGGATAAAGAGAACCACTAAGCCAAACACCCAAATTAGTAATGATAAAAAACAAGACAGAAGAAATGAGTGTAGCTGCTGTTATGGTGGCTAATTTTTGTTTGTTTCTGATCATCATACCCAGAAGTACTGCAACAGCAAATCCTAAGTAAACTGCAAACATGGTATTGTGAAAACCAATAATCAGATCGCTCAGGAGCATGGTTGCAAAAGGAACAATAAATGCCCATGTTTTAGAATTGAAATTAGAACCACCCAATAATGCAATGGCTAAAACAGGCGTAAAATTAGGTAAGTGAGGAATTAACCGTGCGAAAGCAGCGATTAAAATTAAAGAGGATAAAGCAATAAAGCGAGGAGTTATAATTGGGTTTTTCATATTTTATATTTTAATGTCATAGGATAATTATATGCCAAAAATAACAAATTTATTTATAAATTATGAGTTATAAGTGATGGTATCAATAAACTAAATTTTTAATTCATAATTTATAACTCATAAACTTATAATTCATTCAATAATTCTTTTACTTTTTGCTCAATCAGATCCCTGATTTTTCTATACTCTTCAGCAGATAAGTCTTTGGGATCGGGTATTTGCCAGTCTAAACGTTTTTTTGCTTTTACTAAAGGACACTCGTCACCGCATCCCATTGTTATGGCATATTCATATTCTTCCTTTGGGATTTCATCCAGCGATTTTGATCCATGTTGATTTAAGTCGTACCCTAGTTCTTTCATAAATTCAATGGCTCTCGGATTTATTTTTCCTGAAGGGCGAGATCCGGAACTATAAGCATTTACTTTTTCTTTTCCATGAATTTTTGCAAATGCTTCAGCCATTTGGCTACGATTAGAATTTTCTATGCAAACGAATAATATATTTTTCATATGAATATAATTATTTTTTAGAATACTGTTTTTTCCGTAACCAAAATGCCACATTCACCAATGCAATTAATGCCGGAACTTCAACCAATGGTCCAATTACACCAACAAATGCTTGTCCTGAATTTATTCCAAAAACCCCAATCGCAACAGCAATGGCTAATTCGAAATTGTTACCCGCTGCTGTAAATGTAATGGCTGCATTTTTAGCATAATCTGCTCCCATTCGTTTACTCAAAAAGAAACTTAGCAAAAACATAATGGCAAAATAAATAACTAAAGGAATTGCGATTCGGATTACATCAAATGGAATCTGAACAATTAATTTGCCTTTTAAACTAAACATAACTACAATAGTAAAAAGTAATGCCAGTAATGTTATTGGAGAAATGAACGGAATAAATTTATGCTGAAACCAGTCAAAGCCTTTCATTTGAATAAGCGCATACCGACTAATAAGTCCTGCGGCAAACGGAATTCCCAAATAAATTCCAACACTTTTTGCAATTTCGCCAATTGTGATCGTAACCTCTAATCCTTTAATACCAAAAAAAGGAGGTAAAATAGTAATAAACACATACGCATAAATGCTATAAAACAAAACCTGAAAAATACTGTTTAGTGCTACTAATCCCGCTGCATATTCTCTGTTTCCTTCGGCTAATTCATTCCAAACAATTACCATTGCAATACATCGTGCAAGACCAATTAAAATCAAGCCTGTCATATATTCAGGATGATCTTGCAAAAAAACAAGCGCCAAAACAAACATCAGTATTGGTCCAACAATCCAATTGAGAAATAAGGAAACACCTAACACTTTTGTGTCGCGAAATACCTCTCCCATTTTTTCGTAGCGAACTTTTGCCAATGGTGGATACATCATTAATATTAATCCGATTGCCAATGGAATATTGGTTGTTCCACTTGAAAATGAATTGATAAATGATGATGACGATGGAAATAAATATCCAATGGAAACGCCAATAATCATCGCTGAAAAAATCCAAAGCGTTAAATAACGATCTAAAAAACTTAATCGCTTGCGTTCATGTGCAGGAGCACAATTGTTTGCTGACATAAATGATTTTTTTGTGGGATTAACAACAGTTGTTTTTTGTATGAGCTAATTTGATATTGAATAATTCAAGCAGTATCACTTTAGCCAGTTTCCAGTTTTCTTTGTTAATACAATAGCAAACTCGAGGTCCATCAATTTCACCTTGAATTAATCCTGCATTTTTTAATTCCTTCAAATGCTGCGATACGGTTGATTGCGATAAAGGCAAATGTTCTACAATATCATTACAAATACATGATTTTTGCTGAGCTAAAAACTTTATGATTGCTATGCGTGCCGGATGCGATAAAGCTTTTGCGATTTCGCTTGCTTTAATTTCATCTAATTTAAATTCTTGTTTCTTGTGATAAGACATGGTACTAAATTCTATATCGTAAATATACGATAAGTTATTACTTGTCCAATTTTTATTTAAAACATTCTTTGTTGGAAAATCTAATGAAGGAAAAAAATACCCTGCTTAATTGATTACATTTGCAATATGTTAAGTCGTTTTTTAATAGGATACTTATGGATCTGTTTTTCTTCGTTAAGTCAGGCTCAAAACCCGTCACTTGTTTATAATCCAGCTTCTCTTACAGATAGCGTGTCAAAACAATTAGGCATCAAAACAGATACGATTTACAACACGATATTGTATCGTACAGTTATTGACTGGATCGGCACCAGATATAAATATGGAGGCCGCTCAAAGGCCGGTATAGATTGTTCGGATTTCGCAAGCATTTTATACAAAGAATCCTATAATATAGATTTAAGTGGAAGAGCAGGGGATATGTTTAAAAAGGCATTACCAATCGGAAAACCGGAGTTGAAAGAAGGGGATTTGGTTTTTTTTAAAATCCGTAAAGTCAATATTTCCCATATAGGAGTCTATCTTGGCGACAATAAATTTGCGCATGCTACTACAAAGGCGGGCGTTATCATAAGCGATCTTAACGAACCTTATTACTTACGTTATTTTTACAAAGGAGGGTACATCGCTGACAAGCGTTTCTCTCCGAGTCATATAACTGCCCCTATTGTCGCAAAGTTGGAACTTTCGAGGTTGAATTATTCTAAAGTATTGGGTTTCAAAATAGATTCTATTAATACTGCTAAACTGTATGAATCTGTTAAGAACTTTCTGGAAAAACCTGTTCCCAAAAAATCAAAGAAACAAAAAGACAAAGATGGTGCGTTATTTTGTGCCGCCATCTATGCTGAGGCATATACTATAAAGTTGGAAGGTAATGCTATGCAATTGTTAAATCTAACGAAGCCATTAAGCAAAGAGGAGCTCAGGGAAGGGGATTTGGTATTTTTTAAAAATGCCGGAAAAAAGGCAGCTAAGATTGGAATTTATCTTACAAAGAATAAATTTGTACATTTATCGGCTGGTAGAATTGTTACCATAAACGACTTAAATGAGCCGGTCTTTAAAAAGACATATTATAGAGGAGGGAGAATCATAGGAGAACTACAAACAAATAAAAAATGAACAGGATAACTGTACTTACTGCTGCCCAGATTGAACAGAAAGTAAACCGCATTGCTTACCAGATATACGAAGACAACTTTGAAGAGACAGATGTTGTTATTGCAGGTATTGTGCCAAGTGGGTTTGAATTAGCGAAAAGAATTGCTAAACAAATGGCATCCATTTCCACAATAAAAATACATTTAATAGAGGTGAAATTAGATAAAGAGAAACCTCTGGGTAAAGAAATTCATCTTAATATTAATTCAGAAACTTTAACAGATAAAACGATTGTTCTGGTAGATGATGTATTGAACTCGGGTAAAACGTTGATATACGCATTGCATCCCTTTTTAAATATTCCGGTAAAAAAAATTAAAACGGTGGTACTCGTGGACAGAAACCATAAGCGTTTCCCAATTGCAGCAGATTTTGTTGGTATTTCACTAGCAACAACCTTACAGGAGCATATAACCGTTGAGCTTGGAAATAAAGATGAAGGAGTATATTTAAGCTAATGAAACAAAATAAACTTCTTTAACTCAACCGTAATGCTTTGGCAATAGATTTGCAAATAGAATGATTGCATTGGGAGATTGTAAATAAGCCGGAGTATTTAATAAAACTAAAACCGCATCAAATGAAAAACATTTTCTTATTTCTGATTTTACTTTTTATTGGAGCTAATGGTTATGCTCAAGCAAGTAAACCGGACAGCACGTACTATAAAAATCATTTTTATATAAATCCTTTTGATCTGTTTTTTCGGACTTTTACGATCACCTGCGAAAGGGAGGTCAACCCTAATAAAAATAGTATTGTTATTAATGCAGGAGTTTTATTGGAAAAGAGAACCGATATGTCGGAAAGCGGTTTCAATGGAGAGATACAGTATAGAATTAATATCTTTGACTATAAGACAAGCAAAAGAGGATTGGTAAGCAATATTTTTTTTGCACCGTATGTGCAATTCAGATATGTTGATCATAAAGGGACCACACAACAACTAATACAGACGCTCCCTGCCCAATCATTTGTCACTGAATCAATAGATGCAAATTTGCGTGGGTATGGTGTAGGAGTTGTGATGGGACTAAAAACAACAGCTTTTAACAATCGGTTTTGCTTTGGTTTTTATGGAGGCGGAGGGTTAAAATATACTGATGTAAAAGGTGCTCCAAATGTGTTTGATACAAGTATTGTGGGAGAAAATTTTACAGGTATAACTCCTAAATTTGGATTGCAAATGGGTATGTCTTTTTAATTTAATTCAGCAAAGAAATAATTTGTTTCGGCTTTACATTTTCTCCTTTGATCACATGCCTTGCCTTTAAATAAAAAGGTTCGCGTTTAGAAAGGCTGTTGTGTATAAACTCCTTCATTTCTTCGGCATCGAGTTTTTGTAACAGGGGCCGTTCCTCCTTTCCGTTAATTAGTCTGTTAAACAGTCCGTCCACAGTCATTTTAATATAAATAGTAATCCCTTTTTCATTCATCCAGTCCATGTTTTCGAAAAAGCAGGGAGTGCCGCCACCTGTAGATATAATGGTATTTTCCATATCAATGGTTTTGTGCAAATAGTCTTTTTCTATTTCACGGAAAGCTTGCTCGCCTTTTGTTTCAAAAATTTGGGAGATCGTTTTTCCATAACTTTTTTCTATATGCTTATCAAGGTCAACAAATCGGTATTTGAGGTTTTTAGCCAAGGCTTTTCCCAGGGTTGATTTCCCACTTCCCATGTAGCCTATTAGAAAAATCCTCATAAATAAAAATGATTAAATGATATTTCCGTCTTTCATGGTCAGTTTCCTGTCGGCCATATCGGCTAACTCTTCATTATGAGTAACTATAACAAAGGTTTGATTGAGTTGCTCTCTCAGGGTAAAAAATAAGGTATGTAATTCCTTTGCAGACGTAGAATCCAAATTTCCTGAAGGTTCATCAGCCATTACTATAGCCGGTTTATTAATTAATGCTCTGGCTACTGCAACACGTTGTTGTTCTCCTCCTGACATTTCGGACGGTTTATGGTGAATACGATGACTTAATCCTAGAAATGTAAGTAGTTCAATGGCCTGTGTTTCTGCATCTGCTTTATTTGCCTTTCCAATAAATGCAGGAATACAAACATTTTCTATAGCAGTGAATTCAGGTAGGAGGTGGTGGAATTGGAAAATAAATCCTACATTTTTATTTCTGAATTCAGCCAACTTCTTGCCCGTTAAAAGCTCTGTATTTACATCATTTATAACAACAGAGCCGCTATCAGCCTGGTCGAGTGTGCCAAGAATATGCAACAAGGTACTTTTTCCAGCGCCCGATGCCCCTACAATAGAAACAATCTCGCCCTTTTTTATCGCGACATCAATCCCCTTCAGTACTTCTATCTTATGATACGATTTATGGATATTTTGAACAATAATCATTAAAAAGCTCTTTTATGGAAAGCAAAGATAGCTGATTTACCTTATGATTTCAACAGACTTTGTTGCGTGGATAGATTAATAACAATAGATTGTTAAAAAAAAGGCTACCAGTCGAGATCGGCTGATAGCCAATAGATACGAATTTTGCTCAAAACTTCTGACATGATGAGCAAGCAACAACCTAAGGTCAAAGATAAGAGCCTGTTTAAATTTTTATCAATTATTTTCATACGTACTACTTAAAGTCTTTGATATTCGATCAGGCTGTCTTTCGATGTCACACTGAGCATTCTGCGTTGAAGCAGACCTCGAAGTGTTGTTCGATTAGT
>OLLH01000169.1_pt1 | contig 25524 bp, 20 predicted proteins | sample 1604451 | NCBI WGS metagenome assembly OLLH01 (sample SAMEA104055714, study PRJEB20765) | soil metagenome | isolation source: soil
CTGTGTAACCTGCCAATTTAACGTCTGCCCGGCGTTAAGTGTGGCTCTAAGAACTCCACCAATAGTAACAGTCGTATTGGCTTGTGTTGCAACAATAATGGCGCGATCCCCCAAGGTCGTTCCAGTTGCATTTACATTCCCTTTTATCACAATATATTCGGTTCCTATTACATTCACCGGAACGAGTTGGTCACCGGCTAAATCCATAGCCATGTTTTGCACAATGGAGTCATCTTTTATAGTAACAGCTATAGCCTTGTCTGAAACAATGAGCGTACCACTTAAATGATCGGTTCCAAGCTGGCCCTGAGCCCTGCCGGAATAAGTTTGTCCCCTGTTTAATGTAATGGTGTAGGGCGCTCCTGCAGGATACGTAGATGTTGCAGTTCTATAAACAGCTCTTGTTGGTGTAATGGTAATCGTTGTATTATCTTCTGTGGCCACAATATCAAAAGCAGAATAGGCTACAACAGATGTTACCAGACAATTGTTACAATTTGGTAATTGATTTTGAAACGGGGTATAAAACCGGGTACCTAAGGCATTCTTTCCCTTCAATACAAAAATGTCAGAATTAAGCACTCTGGTTTGACCATTATAAGGACTTATCCAAGTAACAACTCCGGTTCCAAGCACTTCATAATAAGCAGTAATATTCTCTGTAGCTACAATGTGTAATCCTTTATTTTCAAACAGACCTGGCGTTGGAGAGCCACTTTCGATAGAATTGATCCAAGTTGTTAAATCCTGCGACACTGTTGAATTAGCAGGTATGTTTACAACAATCGGAATAAACCCGGCATTGGCGGGCTGATCAATAGTTACTGTACTTGCAACAGCAGTCGCTGACATCCTTAAATAGATGGGCCTGTCCTGGGCAGCTTGAGCCACCTCCGGGGCTACAAACCAGAATTCCTTATCTGTTTGAGAAAATGCTGGTTTAACTATAAATAAAATAAATAATACTAGTAAAAGTTTCTTTTCCATCTGTAAAAAACATAACACACTCTTTACAAATGTACAAATTTATTTAATCACAACAACTTATTTAAAGAACTGCCGGATAATTATCCATTTACAAAAGACATTCTTTCATTAAAGGATAAGCTAAAATACTTTTGTTTAGAAACGCAAGATGAAGAGTTGGTACTCTTCAGATTAAAATTTGATACCAAAAAAGAGTTATTCCTTCAACGATTTGAGTTGTCTTTGGTGTTTCCTAAAATTAGCTTTAATCAATTACACTAATTGCACTGTCAGTCACTAATCCAACAACACTTCGAGGTCTGCTTCAACGCAGAATGCTCAGTGTGACATCGAATTTAGTCTGAACTGTGTTGTAGTGAAATCGAAGAATCAGGCAGGACATAAAAAATATTTGATAAAAATTAAACTGTTTCCTTAGTCGAAAGTCTCCATTTTTATATGGATCATTACTTTAAGAAAAGTTATTTACGCTTTGCACTAAATTTATTTATCCAGAGCATCCAGAGCAAAAAAATAAATCCATAAACAAGAATAGTAAACGTATAGGTATGATTAAATTCCATAAATTGGGGAGCGTACAATTGCAGGATTAACAACCCGCAAATCCGTAACACATTTAGTAAATGGATGAATAGTATCCCTATCGGAATAAACAGGACTTTGCTTTTTATGGAACCGGGATAAGAAATAATAAAACCTGCAAAAAGTGCAAATAAACTTAATCCGTTACATTCATCACCTACAAAAATTCCAGCCTTCGACTCAATAAATATTTTCCTTGTATTTTCAATATCAATGTGAAAGCCAAATGCGGTTAAAAAATGTTTGCTTAAGAAAATAGAATTTTTAATTACCAGCAGATCCAGATATCCTTTTGGATGCAACCATAGTTCATATACTAAAAACCAGCCGATATAGAGTAACAAGGCAGAAGCAAGAAAAACAGCAATGGGTTTATATTTTTTCAAATACCGACACTTCTACTTTTTCTTAGCATTGTACACTTTTTTTGAGCCATAGGCAATTCCTGCTGCAATAAGAAGGCTAATGCCGCCATCTAATGGTATGGCCGGACATGGTGGAGTAGGACAGCCGGGATCAGGAGGAAGACCCTGAGAAAATACTCGTTCGTTAGATACTATTAAAAAAAAAGATAACATAGATAAAATTATTACCGTCTTCTTCATTTTACAATTGTTTTTTAATTTGTTTATTTAGTGTAATTAATTTTCTTCGTCTGAGAAGCTTGATTTGATTTGAAGTTCACCAAATAAATTCCGGCAGGCTGCCCTGATAAATCCAGTTTTATTTTATTCTGAGCCTCCGCTTTATTGATCTGATGCAGGGCCTGTCCCATTAAATTATACACCACAATGTCATACTTATTGGCATCAGAAGCGCTTAAGTCTATTACCAAATTATCTTCCGCCATATATGTATTAATACTTGAAATATTATTTTTTAGCATGGATACACTTAATGGCGCAGTAGATATATGCAATAAAAATCTGGTTTGCAGGGTAGAATCTGCGGTCATTGCAAAAATGTATGGCGTATTAATATCTGAGATCGCACCTGTCTTTAAATCTTCCAGAATTATATAATTGCTTTGTTGATAATTCAATTTTTCAATTTCAATTTTTTGATTTCCGGTTACGCCTGCCCTTACTTTAACAGGTATAACGATATCGTTCGTTGTGTTGGGGTAGGTATTGATACACGTGGTTATAGCATCTGCCGTAAGGGTTGAAATAGAAGGAGCGCTTAAATTCGTGGTTTCAAGTTTCCCAGCATCAAATTCAATATCATTGTTAGCAGTCGCACCGGGCATAAACCGGATTATCGCTTCGTCCTCGTACGAGTTGGCAGCCGAAGAAATTTTTAATTTTAAAGCTGAAGGAATACTTTCTGTTTTCCAGAATACAGGAGTGGGCTCATTCGATACTTTGGCACTTTCCGTAACACTTAATACCGGACCACTCGCTGCCTGAACCATAAAGGCTTGCCCGGAAGCTATATAGCGTGTTCCACCATTAACACCAGATCCCAGACTATAGCTTGCGTATCGTGTGTTAGCATTATCCCATGCATAATAGGCGTCTCCCACAATATTGGCCCTGGTCCAGCCGGCCCCATCCCAGTCAATCGCGGAGGCATAAGGATTGCTTACCATGTTCCAGCCATCATCTGCGTTAGAAGAAGAGGTAAAAGTTACCGGCAAAGATTGAGAACCTGAATTTGGAGCTCCCGCATAATCAAGTGTTACAGCACCTGGTATGTTGGCAGCATAGATGTAAACAGCATATCCACGCCCTAATGTCATTGGATTAGCAACATCTGTTTCAGCAGCCCAACCGGTTGCAAAGGTACCTGCTGTAGCTTCATTGTACTTATATACATTACACCACCATGTCGGTTGCGTGCTTCCAATCATTCCATCTAAACGGATGTCGGGTTGTAATTCACTGATGTTACATGAAACCGGAGCGCCTAAATAACGGTATCCGGCAGAACCAGAAACATACCTCTGAACAGTAATGGTTCCGGAAATATTACCGATTGTACCCGCAATGTTTGCGGTTTTGGAAGCAGTTGATAATAAACTTAATGTTGAACTGGTAGTTGTAAAAGTTCCTGAGGTTAAGGTAAGTGTATTACCAATACTTTGAAGACCTGAAACAATACTTAACCCTCCTGTATTGGCAAGAACAAGATTATACCAGGTATTGGCACCTGTAATGGTTTGCGCCGCACTACCATTAAAACTAACCGTTGTTGAATTGCTGGTTAAACCTGCGAGTCCTCCGCTGGAATAACTACCTGTGATAGTAGTTGTTCCTGCAGGAAATATTTTTGTACCGGAACCACTTAGAGTAATACTTCCATAAGTAATCCCTGTTGAAATACTTTGATCTGTACCGGCAAAATTAACGGTAGATGCAGGATCCAGTGTATAAGTAAGAGTAGTTCCAGTAGGCATTCCGGTAGTGCCAATCATTGTAAATGTAGCCCCCGATCCTACAGTAAACGTTTTAGAGGCATTCATTACTATAGCATTTCCTCCATTGCTAAAAGTGCCGCTGGATACTGTAATACCACCTTTTACATTTAATATTCCAATGGGACCAGGAAGAGTAAGAGAAGAGCTGCCTGTATAAGTTAGATTGTTATACGTAGCTTTGATATTAGCATTTCTAAAAACAACAGTTTGTGGATTTGTTCCATTATAAGTAAATGTATTGTTTGTATTAATATAACCACCAGTCGTACCCGAAAATATACTTGTTAAAACTACCGTACCAGCAACTTTTATCGTTCCCCCATTCACAAATGTAACGGTATTATTAGGGGTTCTGCTACCTGAAATTGTTAAATTATAATAATCAAATGCAGGTACTGTCTGATTACCTGTCGAACTAAAATCTATAGTACTGTTAGTATTTGTATAGCTAATTCCAGAACCTATATTAGGTTGAAAACAAGTAGTAGAAACACCGGTTATCGTAATATTTTGGCCAGTAGCATCCAAAACCCTCGTTCCTCCACCTCCTGAAAAAACAAGAATTCCATAAGCTCCTCCTATTATAGTTTGAGAACCTGAACTTGCATTGTAATTTACGATACTTGCAGGCGCACCATAAAAATAATAAGAAGAAGAATAAACACCATTAACATTTAAATTACCGGCAATATTTAAAGTACTTAAATCAGATATTGTTAACGAAGGTATTTCAAATCCATTATCATAATTAAAATTGATATCTCCGACTACAGTTAAAATACTCAATGCATCACTTGATGTAGAAATAGAAGGGGAACCATAGGTAACTGCATTTATTGAACCTGTTGACGTTAAATCTATATCACCTGAAACCGTCAATGTAAAAGCGCCTACAGAAACTGAACCATCACTTGGTATGGAGCCATTACTCTGGATTGTTAGAGAAGCACAAGCCGCAGTAGCTCCTACTGATACTGTATGACCTGCTGCAACTATGGCAATATCCCCCGCGCCTGGAAAATCAGTTCCTACAATGCCTGGTGAAGTATGCCCCCACGTTCCTCCGTCTTCCCATTGTCCAGTTGTAGTACTTGTAAAAGTAGTAGCATCGGAAACTGTTGCATATGTCAAAGAAAACAGGGCTGAATATATTATAAAGTAAAAATTTTTCATAGTAGAGAATTTTAAAAAAGTATTTATTTTTCTAATCTAAGTTAGGCTAAAAAAGTTTTACAGGCAAATATATTAAAAAAAATTGCCTAAAAAAACAAAACTATTATGCTAATTATTCTTAAACAGAAATTAAAAAAGGCTTATGCCTGGGCAGTTGGGCCTCCAAAATTTAATGGAATACCAACACTTTCTGTTTGTTTTATTGTTCCGTGAGCAGCCTCAAACTTTTGTAAGTTATCTTGCAATGCAGCCAATAAACGCTTAGCATGCTGAGGGGTTAATACTATCCTGGCTTTTACCTTTGCTTTCGGAACACCCGGCATCACCTTTACAAAATCTATTACAAATTCAGAATTAGAGTGTGTTATAATTGCCAGATTGGAATAAATTCCATCTGCAATTTCCTCTGACAGCTCTATGTTTAATTGGTTATTATTATTTTCTTCCATGATATGACAATTTAAAAAATATGAATTCAAAAAAGAGGCTGTTTAAATTTTGTTAAAGCTATGAAACTTTATCAATTGTCATTCTGAGCGGAGTCGAAGAATTGTTCCTCTTGCATTGCCTGTACTGATTTACACCAACCCTTCGACTCCGCTCAGGGTGACACACTCTGTTGTGGCTTTAACTCCGCTCAGGCTGACATTTTAATTTGAGACAGACTCTTGAATATATTACTTCGTTACGACTACTACTTCGTCCTCTTGTTTAGAAGCCAACAAAGCATCGTATTCTTCCTGCGATCCTACGATTAATTTTTCGTATTGACGTAACCCGGTTCCTGCAGGAATTAAATGTCCAACAATTACGTTTTCTTTCAACCCCATCAGGTAATCCGTTTTTCCGCTTATTGCTGCTTCGTTCAGTACTTTTGTAGTTTCCTGGAACGATGCTGCAGATATCCAGCTCTTCGTATGTAATGATGCCTGAGTAATGCCCTGAAGCAATTGAACGGATGTTGCAGGAATAGCATCACGAGCTTCTATCAAAGCAAGATCTTTACGTTTCAACACAGAGTTTTCATCACGCAACTTACGGATAGTGATTATTTGTCCTGCTTTAACGTTTGGAGAATCTCCCGGTTCAACAACTACTTTCTTATCAAAAATAGAATCGTTTTCTTCCATGAATTCAAACTTACCAACAGATTCTCTTTCTAAGAATCGGGTATCTCCTGCATCTTCAATGATTACTTTACGCATCATCTGACGAACGATGACCTCGAAATGTTTATCATTAATTTTCACACCTTGTAAACGATATACTTCCTGGATCTCATTAACAAGATATTCCTGAACCTTAGATGGACCTTTAATTGCAAGAATATCTGAAGGAGTCGTTGCACCATCAGAAAGAGGGGCGCCTGCTTTGATAAAGTCGTTGTCCTGAACAAGGATATGTTTAGACAAAGAAACAAGGTAACGTTTCACATCACCGTCTTTCGATGTGATTAAAATTTCACGATTACCACGTTTGATTCCTCCGTAAGAAACAACACCATCTATTTCAGAAACAACAGCCGGATTGGAAGGATTACGGGCTTCGAACAATTCCGTTACTCTTGGCAGACCACCTGTGATATCCCCGGATTTTCCGGAAGAACGAGGTATCTTAACCAACACTTCTCCTGATTGAATCTTGTTACCGACATTTACTCCGATATGCGCTCCAACCGGAATGTTGTACGATTTCAACACATCTTTGCCTTTTTCCGAAACAATCTTAATAACCGGATTCTTCGTTTTATCACGACTGTCGATGATTACTTTTTCTTTGTAACCCGTTTGCTCATCTGATTCTTCACGGAAAGTGATACCTTCTTCAATATGTTCGAAGGCCACTTTACCGGCTAGTTCAGAGATGATAACAGCGTTATATGGATCCCATTCACAAATCGGATCGCCCTTTTTAACAGAAGCTCCTTGTTTAACAAAGATGTGAGCTCCGTAAGGAATGTTATACGTTGTTAAAATAATTTTATTTTTAGGCTCCACAATTCTAATCTCACCTGAACGGCCTAAAACAACATCCACTTTACCATTTGGAGAAGTAAACTCAACAGTTCTGATTTCTTCAAACTCTAATATACCATCATACTTGGCTTCCAATTTAGATTCAGTAGCTGCTTTAGAAGCAGTACCCCCAACGTGGAACGTTCGTAGTGTTAACTGTGTACCAGGCTCCCCGATTGACTGAGCTGCAATAACTCCAACTGCTTCTCCTCGCTGAACGATACGACCTGATGCAAGGTTTCTACCATAGCATTTAGTACATACCCCCTGACGAGCTTCGCAAGTTAATACTGAACGTATTTCAATTGTTTCAACAGGAGAATTAGTTATTTTTTCTGCAACATCTTCTACGATTTGCGCACCGGAAGCTACCATTAATTCACCTGTTAAAGGATGGTAAACATCATGAACAGCTGTGCGACCTAAAATTCTATCGTAAAGCGATTCAACAACCTCTTCATTATTTTTCAATGCAGAAGCTACCAGGCCTCTTAAGGTACCACAATCTTCTTCAGTGATAATTACATCTTGTGCAACATCCACCAAACGTCTTGTTAAGTAACCCGCATCGGCAGTTTTTAAAGCTGTATCCGCTAAACCTTTACGAGCGCCGTGGGTAGAGATAAAATACTCCAGAATCGAAAGACCTTCTTTAAAGTTAGAAAGAATCGGATTCTCAATAATCTCACCACCTGAAGCGCCTGATTTTTGCGGTTTCGCCATCAATCCTCTCATGCCACCCAACTGACGAATTTGTTCTTTAGAACCCCTCGCTCCGGAATCAAGCATCATATAGATGGAGTTAAATCCTTGCTTATCGTTTGTTAATTGCTTCATTAAAGTCTCCGTCAAACGAGAGTTGGTACGTGTCCAGATATCGATAATCTGGTTGTAACGCTCGTTATTGGTAATGAATCCCATATTATAGTTACTCCTTACCTCTTCAACTTCCTTATGTGCTATTGCAACTAGTTTTTCTTTTTCAGCAGGAACTTTTACGTCATTCAGGTTGAATGATAATCCACCCTTGAAAGCCATAGAGAATCCTAATTCTTTGATATCATCAAGGAACTGGGCGGCTCTCGCAATACCTGTTCTTTTTAATATCTGACCAATGATGTCTCGCAAAGATTTCTTGGTTAACAATTCATCAATGTATCCCATTTCCACAGGCACTACCTGATTAAATAATACTCTGCCAACAGTAGTTTTGAATAGTTGATTAACGATTGTTCCATCTTCTTGTTTAACACCTACCTTAACCTTAATGAAGGCGTGCAAGTCTACTTTCTTTTCGTTGTAGGCTATAATTACTTCTTCAGGAGAATAAAACGCAAGACCTTCACCTTTTACAGTAATATTTGCATCTGTTACTTTACCTTTAGTAATGTAATATAAACCTAAAACCATATCCTGAGAAGGAACAGTAACCGGTGCACCATTTGCAGGATTCAAAATATTGTGTGAAGCCAACATTAACATTTGCGCTTCCAAGATTGCTGCGTTTCCCAGTGGAACGTGGACAGCCATTTGATCCCCGTCAAAATCCGCGTTAAACGCAGTACACACTAAAGGATGCAACTGAATTGCTTTCCCTTCAATTAATTTTGGTTGAAAAGCCTGAATACCTAATCTGTGTAAAGTCGGGGCCCTGTTTAACATGACAGGATGTCCTTTCAGTACATTTTCCAAGATATCCCAAACTATAGGATCTTTTCTATCAACGATTTTTTTAGCTGACTTAACAGTTTTCACAATCCCTCTTTCAATCATCTTACGGATAATAAACGGCTTGAACAATTCAGCCGCCATATCTTTCGGAAGACCACATTCGTGTAATTTCAAATCAGGACCAACAACAATTACCGAACGTGCTGAGTAATCTACACGTTTTCCTAATAAGTTTTGACGGAACCTTCCCTGTTTACCTTTTAAGCTATCAGACAATGATTTTAAAGCTCTGTTCGATTCCGTTTTAACAGCATTCACCTTACGTGAATTGTCATACAATGAATCTACGGCTTCCTGCAACATGCGTTTCTCATTACGTAAAATTACATCGGGAGCTTTAATTTCGATCAGTCTTTTTAAACGGTTATTTCTGATGATAACCCTTCTATATAAATCATTTAAATCGGATGTTGCAAAACGGCCACCATCTAAAGGAACTAATGGACGCAATTCCGGTGGAATAACCGGGATCACTTTTGTAATCATCCATTCAGGTTCATTTTCAATAGTTTTGTTAGCGCCTCGGAACGCTTCTACAACCTGAAGACGTTTTAACGCTTCATTTTTACGTTGTTGAGACGTTTCGTTATTTGCCTGGTGACGTAATTTAAATGATAAATCATCTAAATCCAATCGGGCTAATAAATCATATAGCGCATCGGCACCCATCCGGGCAATAAATTTATTAGGATCAGTATCATCCAAATGCTGATTGTCTTTAGGCAGGGTATCAAGAATATTTAAATATTCTTCTTCTGTTAAAAAGTCAAGATAGCTGATTCCATCATCGGTTTTGATACCGGACTGGATAACTGCATATCTTTCATAATAAATAATTAAATCCAGTTTTTTAGAAGGCAAGCCTAATAAATAGCCGATTTTATTAGGTAAGGATCTGAAATACCAGATATGTGCAACAGGAACCACTAACTGAATGTGTCCCATGCGCTCTCTTCTTACTTTTTTCTCTGTTACCTCAACCCCACAACGATCGCAAACAATACCTTTGTAACGAATTCTTTTATACTTCCCACAAGCACATTCCCAATCTTTTACCGGACCGAAAATACGCTCACAAAATAAACCATCACGCTCCGGTTTATAGGTACGGTAGTTAATAGTTTCAGGCTTTAATACTTCACCACTGGATTGCTCCAAAATAGATTCCGGTGAAGCTAAGCTGATGGTTATTCTGGTAAAATTACTCTTTACTTTGTTGTCTCTCTTAAATGCCATAGTGTGTTTTGTTTTTTGATGAATTGGCTGATCTTGCGATCAGCCAATTTTCAATTTGTCAATACTATTTATTTATTCTAAAGTAATTTTCAGACCTAAACCTCTCAATTCATGAAGAAGCACATTAAACGATTCTGGAATTCCCGGAGCCGGCATGTTGTCTCCTTTTACAATAGCCTCATACGCTTTAGCCCTACCAAGAACATCATCCGATTTCACAGTTAACAATTCCTGAAGAATATTAGCTGCTCCAAAAGCTTCAATTGCCCAAACCTCCATCTCACCAAAACGCTGACCACCGAATTGTGCTTTACCACCTAATGGTTGTTGTGTGATTAAAGAGTAAGGACCGATAGAACGTGCATGCATCTTATCGTCCACCATGTGGCCGAGTTTCAACATGTATATAATACCTACAGTAGCCGGTTGATCGAATTTATCTCCGGTACCACCATCATATAAATAAGTGCTTCCGAACTCAGGTAAACCTGCTTTGGTAATATATTCGTCGATTTGCTCAACAGATGCACCATCAAAAATCGGCGTTGCGAATTTCATTCCAAGCTTTTGTCCGGCCCAGGCAAGAACTGTTTCATAAATCTGACCCAGGTTCATACGGGAAGGCACGCCAAGCGGATTAAGAACGATATCAACAGGCGTTCCATCTTCTAAGAAAGGCATATCTTCATCACGAACAATTCTCGCAACAATACCTTTATTTCCATGTCGGCCTGCCATCTTATCACCCACTTTAAGCTTGCGTTTTTTAGCAATATAAATTTTTGCTAACTGAACAATACCTGAAGGTAGCTCATCACCAACTGTAATGGCAAACTTCCTTCTCTTGCTGTTTCCAATAAGATCATTTAATTTGATGTTATAGTTGTGTAATAATGTTTTGATATGCTCATTTTTATCTTTATCAGTCGTCCATTTATTAGGATTAATAATAGAGTAGTCTATCTCAGATAAACTTTTTTGAGTAAACTTAGCGCCTTTAGCAATGACAGCTTCTTTGTAAAGGTTGATCACTCCCTGAGAAGTTTTTCCACTAACGAGGATAAATAATTTATCTACCAGTTTCGCTTTAAGCTCTGCAACCGCCTTGTTAAATTCTTCATCTATTTTACCTAAAACGATTTTCTCTTCGCTCTTAGAATTTTTATCTTTTATAACACGAGAAAATAATTTTTTATTGATAACCACACCTTTAACGGAAGGAGGAACTTTTAATGAAGCATCCTTCACATCACCGGCTTTGTCACCAAAGATAGCTCTCAATAATTTTTCTTCAGGAGAAGGATCTGTTTCACCTTTAGGTGTAATTTTTCCAATAAGAATGTCGCCTTCTTTTACTTCAGCGCCAACTCTTATGAGTCCATGATCATCCAGGTCTTTTGTTGCTTCTTCACTAACATTCGGAATGTCCGCTGTTAATTCTTCAAGACCACGTTTCGTATCACGAACCTCTAAACTATATTCATCAATGTGAATAGAAGTAAAGATATCTTCACGAACAACTCTTTCAGAGATCACGATAGCATCCTCAAAGTTATTACCTTTCCACGGCATGAATGCCACTTTAAGATTTCTTCCAAGGGCTAATTCACCATCTTGTGTTGCATATCCTTCGCATAAAACCTGACCTGATTTAACTTTCTCACCTTTTACCACAATTGGTTTTAAGTTGATACAAGTACTTTGATTGGTTTTCTGGAATTTAGTTAATGTGTATGATTTAACGTCGTCATCAAAACTGATCAATCTATCATCGTCTGTTCTTGAATAACGGATAACAATTTCTTTTGCATCAACATATTCAACAACCCCATCACCTTCAGCATTGATTAATACCCTGGAATCTCTTGCTACAGTTCCTTCTAATCCTGTTCCAACAATTGGAGCTTCAGGACGTAATAACGGAACTGCCTGACGTTGCATATTCGAACCCATCAAAGCACGATTCGCATCATCATGTTCCAAAAACGGAATCAATGAAGCTGCAATAGACGCAATTTGATTTGGAGCAACATCCATTAAATGGAGTTTTTCCGGCTCAATGATTGGGAAATCACCTTCAAATCGGGCTTTAACTTTTCCATCGATAAAGTTTCCTTTTGTGTCGATTTTAGCGTTTGCCTGGGCAATAACTTTTTCGTCTTCTTCTTCAGCTGTTAAATAAATAACCGGTTTATCCAACTCTATTTTACCATTCTTAACCGTACGGTAAGGCGTTTCAATAAATCCTAAGTTATTAATTTTTGCAAACACGCAAAGAGAAGAGATCAATCCGATATTCGGACCTTCCGGCGTTTCGATAGTACACAAACGACCGTAGTGCGTGTAATGAACGTCACGAACCTCGAAACCTGCTCTCTCACGAGATAAACCGCCTGGCCCGAGTGCCGATAATCTTCTTTTATGAGTGATCTCAGCCAATGGATTGGTCTGATCCATAAATTGGGACAATTGATTTGTTCCAAAGAATGAATTAATAACTGAACTTAATGTTTTGGCATTAATCAAATCAGCCGGTGTGAATACTTCGTTATCACGAACGTTCATTCTCTCACGGATAGTTCTGGCCATACGGGCTAAACCTACACCGAATTGAGAATACAATTGTTCGCCAACTGTTCTGACACGTCTGTTACTTAAGTGATCGATATCATCCACCTCTGCTTTAGAGTTGATCAATTCGATCAGATATTTAATGATCGAAATAATATCCTGTTTGGTTAATACTTTAGTATCCTGAGGCGTTTCTAAAACCAATTTTTTATTGATTCTGTAACGACCTACTTCTCCTAAATCATAACGTTTATCGGAGAAAAATAATTTATCAATAATACCTCTTGCTGTTTCTTCATCAGGTGGTTCAGCATTTCTTAACTGGCGATAAATATGTTCTACCGCTTCTTTCTCTGAATTAGAAGTATCTTTTTGTAATGTGTTATAAATGATTGCATAATCACCTGCATTGGTATCTTCTTTATGAAGAATAATGGTTTTAACACCGGCCTCCGTGATTAAGTCAATATGTTCATCTTCAATAATAATTTCACGTTCTAAGATCACCTCGTTACGTTCGATAGAAACTACCTCGCCGGTATCTTCATCCACAAAATCTTCCACCCATGTTTTCAAAACACGAGCAGCTAATTTTCTACCGATCAATTTTTTTAATCCTGCTTTAGTAACTTTTACTTCGTCAGCTAAACCAAATATTTCAAGAATATCTTTATCTGTCTCATATCCTATCGCTCTTAAAAGCGTAGTAACAGGAAACTTTTTCTTTCTGTCGATATAAGCGTACATGACATTGTTGATGTCCGTTGCAAACTCGATCCATGAACCTTTAAATGGAATTACTCTGGCTGAATATAATTTAGTCCCATTTGCATGGCGACTCTGACCAAAGAAAACACCTGGCGAACGATGTAATTGAGAAACAATAACACGTTCTGCGCCATTTATGATAAATGTACCTTTAGGACTCATATAAGGGATTGTTCCCAGATATACATCCTGCACTATAGTTTCGAAATCTTCATGTTCCGGATCCGTGCAATACAATTTAAGTTTTGCCTTTAAAGGAACGCTATATGTTAAACCTCTTTCAATACACTCTTCAATAGCATAGCGGGGAGGATCAACAAAATAATCAAGGAATTCCAATACAAAATTATTTCGGGAATCACTGATCGGGAAATTTTCACTGAAAACCTTAAATAGTCCTTCGTTGTGTCGATTGTCAGAAGTTGTTTCCAACTGGAAAAAATCGCGAAACGATTTTAATTGGATATCCAAGAAATCAGGATAATCAATAACTTGCTTACTTGAAGCAAAGTTAATTCTTTTAGATGATTTGGGGTTATTCGAAGCCAATGGAATATATGTTTTTAGGTTAATAAAAATTAAATTAGCTAAAATAACTTACTACAAAAGAGTATAGACCTCAATTAAAACTGAGGTCTATACTGAATATTATATTGTTAAATTACTTAACTTCAACCTCTGCTCCAGCTTCTTCTAATTGTGCTTTTAAAGTGTTAGCTTCTTCTTTAGAAACACCTTCTTTAACTGCTTTTGGAGCACCGTCAACTAAGTCTTTAGCTTCTTTCAAGCCCAGACCAGTTAAATCTTTTACTAATTTGATGATTGCTAATTTAGCTCCACCTGGTGATTTAAGAATCACATTAAATGAAGTTTTTTCAGCAGCAGCAGGAGCTTCGCCACCGGCAGCAGCGCCACCGCCAGAAACAACTGCAGCAGCAGCTGGCTCTATGCCATGTTCATCTTTTAATATTTTTGCTAATTCATTTACTTCTTTAACTGTCAAGTTTACTAATTGATCAGCGAATGCTTTTAAATCTGCCATTTTATTGTTGTTTTTAAATTAATTATTATTGATTTTATTTTTTTACTATAGAAGCCTACTCTGGTTTTTCCGATAATGTTTTAACAAGGCCTGCCAAAGTATTTCCGCCTGATTTAAGTGCAGAAATAACATTTTTAGCAGGAGATTGTAACAATCCGATAACTTCACCAATAAGCTCATTTTTAGATTTAAGACTTACCAAAGCATCTAATTGATTATCTCCTACGAATACAGCAGTATCAATGTAAGCGCCTTTTAATACAGGTCTGTCATTGGTTTTACGGAATGCTTTAATTATTTGAGCCGGTGTGTTGGCTACTTCACTAAACATAATTGAAGAAGAGCCTTTCAAAATTGGAAACAATTGTTCATAATCATTTCCTGATCGCTCCATTGCTTTCTTAATTAATGTATTTTTAGCCATCGTAAACTTGATGTCTTTAGCAAAACACAACCTTCTTAATTTATTGGTTTTCTCAACATCCAATGTTGATACATCAGTAATATAAAAGTTATTATACTTTTTTAACTGTTCCGTTAAAGAATCAATTATCTGGTCTTTGTCTTCCTTTTTCATTTGTGAAACAGGTATATTTTAAAAATGTAATTAAATAGTTAATCTACAACAACTGCCTTGGAATCTATCAGGATACTAGGACTCATACTGCTTGACATGTAAATACTTTTTACATAAGTTCCTTTAGCAGATGATGGTTTTAATTTCATAATAGTCTGTAACACTTCGGCTGTGTTTTCAGCAATTTTTTCGGCGTCAAAAGAAGATTTTCCAACTGAAGCATGAATGATACCTTGTTTATCAACTTTGAAATCTATTTTTCCACCTTTAACATCGGTTACTGCTTTACCTACATCATTGGTAACAGTACCTGTTTTAGGATTTGGCATTAAATTTCTTGGGCCTAAAACTCTACCTAATTTACCAACCTTCGCCATACAGCTAGGCATAGTAATTACGATATCAATATCTGTCCAGCCTTTTTCAATTTTCTCAATGTATTCATCCAATCCAATAAAATCAGCGCCTGCAGCTTTTGCTTCAGCTTCTTTATCGGGCGTACAAAGAACCAACACTCTTACAGTCTTACCGGTACCGTGTGGTAATGTAACAATTCCTCTAACCATTTGATTGGCTTTTCTTGGATCTATACCTAAACGAACGTCAATATCCACAGACGCATCGAATTTTGCATAGGATATTTCTTTTACAAGTTTAGAAGCCTCTGCCACTGAATAAGCTTTCGCTGTATCCAGTTTAGTCAATACTTCTTTTCTTTTTTTGCTTATTCTAGCCATTGTATTTAGAGTATTCAATCATTGATCATTCGCTGATACAATGATAATTTATCAATTATCGATTTAGTTATTCCAGGGAGCATTCCCCTTCAATGTAATTCCCATACTTCTGGCAGTTCCGGCAACCATTTTCATGGCGGACTCCATGGTAAAGCAATTTAGATCGGGCATCTTATCTTCTGCGATTGCTTTAACCTGATCCCATGAAACGCTAGCTACCTTGTTTCTGTTTGGTTCAGCAGATCCTGATTGAAGCTTTGTAGCATCCAACAACTGCACTGCTACAGGAGGTTGCTTCAAAATAAAATCAAATGATTTGTCGGTATAAACCGTGATAATAACAGGAACTACCTTACCTGCTTTGTCCTGCGTTCTGGAGTTAAATTGTTTACAAAACTCCATTATATTTACACCCTTTGCTCCTAAAGCAGGACCAACCGGAGGTGAAGGATTTGCCGATCCTCCTTTAATTTGTAATTTGATTACTGCACTAATATCTTTTGCCATTTTGTTTTGTTAAGTTTAAGTAGTTTGTACAAAGGGAAGCTTTGATACTTGGCACTTGACTTGCTATATTTAATTCTATTTATTCTTTTTCAACTTGCATATAACCTAATTCTAGTGGTGTTTTGCGACCAAAAATTTTCACCATTACTTTTAACTTTTTCTTCTCTTCATTAATCTCCTCTATAACACCGGTAAAGTTATTAAACGGACCATCTATTACTTTTATAGATTCGCCAACGATATATGGAACATTCATTACTTCTGCGGTTTCAGACAATTCGTCAACCTTTCCCAGTATCCTGTTCACCTCCGACATTCTTAACGGAGCCGGTTGTTCACCTTTAACTCCTAAGAATCCTATCACTCCTGTAATGTTTTCAATAATGTGAGGAATTTCTCCAACAAGACATGCTTCTATTAAAACATATCCGGGGAAAAAACTTCTTTCTTTACTTACTTTTTTACCATTCCTTATTTGGTAAACCTTCTCTGTAGGAATCAAAACCTGAGAAACATAATCTGTCATTCCCAAACGGTTTATTTCATTCTCCAGATATTGTTTAACCTTTTTTTCTTTTCCGCTAATAGTACGGATTACATACCATTTTTTTACTTGTTCGCTCATGGCTTATAATCTTATTGAAAAAGCTGATAAAATGAATTCAACAACCATTGAAATACAGTGTCCATGGCAAATATTATTAATGCAATGATAACGGATGCAACCATTACAACTATTGCACTACTTTGCAATTCACTCCACGTTGGCCATGATACTTTATGAACCAATTCGTTAAATGCGTCTTTGATATAGAAACCTACTTTTTGCATACTCTTAAATTAGTTAATTTCTATTTACTATATCTCGCACGGGTGGAGAGACTCGAACTCCCAGCCAATGGTTTTGGAGACCACTACTCTACCAATTGAGCTACACCCGTTTATTATTTAGCTCACTCTTTAACCAATACTTTGGAGAAACAATTATCTGCTCCTATTTACCTATGCTATACCAGATAAAATAGTTAAGCAGCAGTATATATAAGAACCGCTGCTTAACTATCCTATTAATTATTTAATTACTTCAGTAACCTGACCTGCACCAACAGTTCTTCCACCTTCACGGATAGCAAAACGCAATCCTTTTTCCATTGCAACCGGCGCAATTAAAGTAACGGTAACGGTAATGTTATCTCCTGGCATAACCATGTCTCTTCCGGCAGGCAAAGTAATTTCACCTGTTACGTCTGTTGTTCTTAAATAGAATTGCGGACGGTATTTATTATGGAAAGGAGTGTGACGACCACCTTCTTCTTTTGTTAATACGTAAACTTCAGCTTTAAACTCCGTATGTGGAGTAATAGAACCCGGTTTAGCGATAACCATTCCTCTTCTGATATCTTTCTTATCAATACCTCTTAGTAATAACCCTACGTTATCACCAGCTTCTCCTCTATCAAGAATTTTACGGAACATTTCAACACCTGTTACAGTAGATTTCATTCCCGGAGCAGCACCCATACCTAAAATTTCAACATCTTCACCTGAGTTAACAATACCTCTTTCAATTCTACCAGTAGCAACAGTACCACGACCTGTGATCGTAAATACATCTTCAACCGGCATTAAGAAAGGTAGTTCTGTCAAACGTGGAGGAATAGGAATGTACGCATCAACTGCATCCATCAATTCCATAATTTTTGGAACCCATTTAGCGTCAAGGTTTAATCCACCAAGAGCAGAACCTCTGATAACCGGAACAGTATCTCCAGGAAATTCATAGAAATTCAATAATTCACGAATTTCCATTTCAACAAGGTCTAACAATTCAGGATCGTCAACCATATCCACTTTATTCATAAACACAACTAAAGTAGGAACACCAACCTGACGCGCTAATAGAATGTGCTCGCGAGTCTGTGGCATAGGACCATCAGTAGCGGCAACAACTAAAATAGCGCCGTCCATTTGTGCAGCGCCCGTAACCATGTTCTTAACATAATCCGCGTGACCAGGACAATCTACGTGAGCGTAGTGTCTGGTAGCAGTTGAATATTCAACGTGCGATGTATTGATGGTAATACCTCTTTCTTTTTCTTCAGGAGCATTATCGATAGAATCAAAACTTCTCTTTTCAGATAATCCTTTTTCTGCTAATACTGTAGTAATAGCAGCAGTTAAAGTAGTTTTACCGTGATCTACGTGACCAATTGTTCCAATATTTAAATGTGGTTTGGAACGATCGAATTTTTCTTTAGCCATTGTAATGTTTATTTAAATTGGTTAAAATGTATTCTATTTAGTTAATTATTATTCTTTTTTTTTCCTGCCTGCTCAAATCATTAACCCTTTGAGCCAACGACGGGATTTGAACCCGTGACCTCGTCCTTACCAAGGACGCACTCTACCAACTGAGCTACGTCGGCAAACTCTTTTAATTAATAATGCCGAAACGTTAAATCCTTTTCATAATCGAAATTTCAATTTAATATCCTTATGAAAGAGCGGAAGACCGGGCTCGAACCGGCCACCCTCAGCTTGGAAGGCTGACGCTCTACCAAATGAGCTACTTCCGCTTATAATTTTTTCTACCAACCTTTTTTCCAATGTGGGGAAAGAAGGATTCGAACCTTCGAAGTCGTACGACAACAGATTTACAGTCTGTCCCATTTGGCCGCTCTGGAATTTCCCCTTCGATTCTAATACATCGAAATAATTGTAAATTCGAGCCAATGGAGGGATTCGAACCCCCGACCCACTGATTACAAATCAGTAGCTCTGACCAACTGAGCTACATCGGCATTATCATAAAATCAATGAACAATAGATTATTCCCTTAAAAAAGGACTGCAAATGTATACATTATTTATTTAGTTCCAAAAATATTTTTGTTTTTTTATATAATATTTTTGTTGGCAAAGAAGAAAACTCTGAAAATTGTGCCTGCAAAGGGTTTGCGAAAAATTGTATTTGAATATAAATAGAGAAATAAAGGATTATCTCATAAAGATGAAATAATCCTTTTAAAAATAAACATTAACTTCTTATTTTCTCCTTATGCTTTTGGATTTGTTTTAGCAACGCATCAACAACAAGATCTGTTGCTTCTTCAAAAGTCTTACATTGCTCTCTTGCCACAATATCATTCCCGGGTACGTTTAAGCGAATTTGAACATACTTGTTTTCAGGATCGCTTGAGTTTTCAACTCTTAAAGATACTTCTCCATGAATGATATCTGTGTAAAAATGATCCAGCTTATCCATTCTTTCCTGAATAAATAGTAGTAATTTTTGATCTGCGTCAAAATGTACCGACTTAACTTGTAGTTTCATAATTAATTTTCCTCCTTCTGTTTATGCCTTTGGATGGGCTTGTTTATGTATATTCTTAAGCTTATCTATTGTATTATGAGTATAAATTTGAGTAGCAGACAGATTCGAATGACCCAATATTTCTTTAATCGCATTTATATCAGCTCCATTGTTTAACATATGCGTTGCAAATGTATGTCTTAATACGTGGGGACTTTTTTTAGTAATTGTTGTTACTGTGGTGAGATATTTTTTAACCAACCTGTAAACAAATTTAGGATAAATTGATTCATTATTATCAGTCAAAAAGAAAAATAAACTATCAACTTTTTGGAGCTTTTCCTTTTCTTTTGAGTACTCCTCAAATTCCTTTTTCAATTGTAAAGTAAAAGGTATAATCCTTTCTTTGTTTCTTTTTCCTAAAACTTTAATAGTGCAATTATTAAGATCTATATCCAATGGTTTCAAATTTACCAATTCGGACAAGCGCATACCTGTAGAATATAATAATTCTAAAACCAAACGATCTCTAATGGCTCTATAGCCATGCCCAAAATCTATTTCACTAAATAAAAGTTGCATCTTTTCTACTTCAACAAAAACAGGTAAACGCTTGGAAAGTTTAGGTGATTGTACTTTCAACATTGGATTCTCTACAACCTCTCCTATTCGAAGTAAATATTTATAATACGATTTTAAGGTAGTGATTTTTCTTGTAATGGAACGTGTGGTTATTTTTTGTTCCATTAGTTGCACAAGCCAGGATCGTACAACTGTATGATTCACTTCTTTAATATCTGTTATTTGATAAGCTGTTTCAAGGTACCTGAAAAATTGCTTCAGATCCGTTTCATAAGCAATAACGGTGTGAGTGGAAAAGCGTTTTTCGTATTTTATATAGTCTAGAAATTTGTCGAAGTAAACACCCATAAAGAATATTTTTATATTGATAACGAATTTAATAATTCGTTATCAATATAAAAAGAAAATCCGAAAGAATTAATTTAATTCTTTCGGATACCATATATCAAATAATCTTTTTAAATTTAAAGAGTACCTTCTTGTCTTCTTAAATCCTGTACATAAACGGCTTTCAATACTTCTGTACGTCTGGTAATAGAAGGCTTTTCGAAAGCTTGTCTTGCTCTCAACTCTCTAACAACACCTGTTCTTTCGAACTTTTTCTTGAATTTCTTTAAAACTCTGTCAATCGCCTCGTTATCTTTAATCGGAATAATAATCATCTGTTTGTGTTTTTTTATAAATTGGATTGCAAAGCTAAAAACTAATTTTGAATTTCAAAAATTTATTTACGTATTTATGATTTTACCTTATGGCTACGTCGAATAAGCACATATTATTTTCGGGTCTTTTATTGTCAGATAGTGCTTATGCTCATTTTAAAATTTCTCTGGCGATAACAATTTTTTGTATTTCTGAAGTTCCTTCTCCTATCGTGCAAAGCTTAGCATCGCGGTAAAATTTTTCAACAGGAAAGTCTTTGGTGTAGCCATATCCACCAAATATCTGAACCGCATCATTCGCCACTCTCACACACATTTCTGATGCATAATATTTTGCAAAAGCAGATTGCTTTGTAACATGCTCTCCACGATTTTTTAAGTCGGCCGCTTGAAAGGTAAGCAATTCGGCCGCTTCTATCTCGGTTGCCATATCCGCTAATTTAAATGCAATTGCCTGAAATTGACAAATTGGTTTACCGAATTGTTCTCTTTCCTTAGAATACTTAATGGCTGCTTCATACGCGCCTTTACCTATACCCAATGCTAATGAAGCAATTGAAATACGACCTCCATCCAATACTTTCATTGATTGTATGAAACCATCTCCAACTTTACCTAAAATAGTATCTTTGTGAACACGACAATTATCTATTATTAATTCTACTGTCTCGGAAGCTCGCATGCCCATCTTGTTTTCTTTGCGGCCAGAGGAAAAACCAGGTGTTCCCTTTTCAATAACAAAGGCAGTCATTCCATGCGAATTGCCCTTTTCTCCTGTTCTTGCGATCAAGACAGTTACATCTGCGGATTTACCATTGGTAATAAAATTTTTAGCTCCGTTTATACTATAATAATCTCCATCAGCAACAGCAGTTGTAGCCATATTTCCCGAATCAGATCCGGTACCTGTTTCCGTTAAACCCCATGCTCCGATCCACTCGGCAGTAGCTAATTTTGGTAACCATTTTCTTTTTTGATCTTCATTTCCAAACAATAAAATATGATTGGTACATAAAGAATTATGAGCAGCCATAGAAAGACCTATTGACCCGCATATCTTCGAAATCTCTACTATAGCAGTAACGTATTCAGTATATGTGAAACCTGAACCTCCATATTCTTCAGGAACTAAAACTCCCATCAAACCAAGATCGCCCAACTTTTTAAACACCTCCACAGGAAAAGTCTGAGCTTCATCCCACTCCATCATTTTGGGTTTAATATGTTCTTCGCCAAACTTCCTAATCATATCAGCAATCATACGCTGATTCTCATTTATTTCAAAATTCATACTGTTTTTTTTATTAATGTTTGTGATAGAAAATCACATGGATCCTTAAGCCTCAATAATTTTTCTTCTGCTCAATATTGTATTAAGCTAACAATGTTGTCCGAATATTTTTGTAATATGTTTTTTCCTTTTAAAAATTCTAATTCAACAAGAAATGCAAAACCTGCAATCTTTCCACCTAACTGTTTCACCAATTCTGCCGATGCCATAGCCGTTCCTCCTGTCGCAAGCAAGTCATCATGAATAAGTACATTGCTTCCTTTTTTTATGGCATCTTCATGTATTTCAACAGCCGCAGAACCATATTCCAAATCATATGTATAGGATATCGTTTTATAAGGCAGCTTTCCTACTTTTCGAACCGGTACAAAAGGCACCTTTAGCTTTTGCGCCAATAACATTCCAAACAGAAAACCACGACTTTCTACTCCTACTACCAAATCAATTTTCTTATCGGCAAAAGCCCGCTCGAAACTGTTTGCAATATCATTACATAAGGCCGCGTCCATTAAAACGGGCGTGATATCTTTAAAAATAATTCCTTCTTTCGGAAAATCCTTAATGTCTCTTATTGCCGCACGTATCCTATGTTTTGGCATGCTAATCTATGGTTATATAATTTGCAAGTTTCAGATATAGTTCCTCATTTACCAAAGCAATTTTCTTGATTTCTGAAACGTCTTTATACATGCCGTGTGCTTTACGATAATTCACTAAAAGATTTGCAATATGGTAGCCAATATACGGATGTTTTCTAAATTCCTCAAAAGTAGCCCGGTTAATGTTAATTTTTTGAATATCTAAATCCTGAATAAATAGATGATCTGAAATTTTATTATACAGAATACTGTCCAATCCATACACTTCCATCAATTGTTCTTTTTTATAAAAGCCTCCCAAACGTTTCCTGTATTTTATAATACGAGAGGCAAAACCCGGCCCAATACCGTTTAGTAAAGTAAGCGTCGCTGAATCAGATGTGTTTATTCCAATGATTAAATTATCTCTAAGAAAAGTTTTATGAAAAGCTTTTTTGGCATAAAGCGTTGTGTCTTTTGAAAGGGAAGGTATAAAGATAAAAGGCTCCAGACGTTTGTATTCTGAGGGCGTTATGCAATACATTTTTTGAAAGTCTTCCTTCTTTCTAAAGGTTCCTCCTTTAGACTCGTAGTGTTTAATCATTTTAATCTGTCCTTCCCTTAAACCCAATTTTCTCCATTTTTCATCCGGTAAATTATTGGGATTAAATTTGAACACTTCAATTACTGCATAGTCTGATTTGTTTTTCAGACACCATTCTTTTCCTTTTTTAGGATTATTAGAATTATTGCTTTCCTGAAATAGCCTTACATCCTTTTCAAATTGGGTAAAATCTGTTGGAGCGCTCTCTTCAAAGTAATCGATAAAATAAGGAGCGGCAATAAAAAAAAACAGAAGGACCAATAACACAAGCACTCCTTTTTTATCCCGGTTGGAAAAGGTTAAATATATGGTAAGAAATTTTTTCATTTGCATTAAAAAGCTAGACAAAAAAATAAATCTTTTGCGATTTAAAACCTGTCTATGTGTGTTAAAAAATCAAATCAAATCAATTGGTTTTTTAATATTTCCAATCCTTCTACAAATGAATGCGGTTTATATCCCAATTCCTTATAGGCTTTATCTAAAATAAAACCTGTACGTGGCGGTCTTTTTGCTGCCTGGTTCAGGGTGTATGACTTAATTGGATTCACTAATGATTTATCTAATTTAAAAAAGTCAGCTACTGTGTAAACTAAATCCAGGATACTCATAAAATCTTTCCCTGAAATATGATAAATACCTGTTGCTTCTTTTTCAACTGCGAGAATGCAAGCGTCAGATAAATCTTCAGCCAATGTAGGATTCCGAAACTGATCGTCAACAACATTTACTTTGTCACCTTTTGCCAATGCACCTTTTGCCCATAGCACAATATTGGTACGGCTCATTTTATCTACGATTCCGTAAACCAACATCGTTCTTAAAATAGCCCATTTTATGGGACTGGACTGAACTAATTTTTCCGATTCAAATTTAGAAAGTGCATAGTAGCTCAAAGGATCAGGAGTGTCTTCTTCTTTGTACGGCCCCTTTTCGCCATTAAAAACAAAATCGGTAGAAAGATGAATTAAATGTGAATGACCGTCCTTTTGATATTTTTTACAAGCATTGATAATGTTCTCTACTGCTGTCACATTTAATTTCCAACATCCTTCTTTATCTGCTTCGCAGGCATCTACATTTGTCATTGCAGCCGTATTTATAATCGTATCCGGCTGGTATTTTTTAAAAATGTTTTCCGTTTGCTCTGTGTCTGTTATATCAAATGATTCATATACATATCCCTCTTTGTCAAGTATCCTGTTTTCGCCTATGGACGTAGCCACTAAGGTCACATCTTGTTTGCCTTTTAATGCGTAAATAAGCTTTTGTCCTAATAAGCCATTGGCGCCGGTTACCAGAATTGTTTTTTTATTCATATTACAAATCCCATACACTGCTTCGTTTGCTTTGCACGTAATTTTTTAAATTTAACACAAAGGCCATTATGAGATATATGATAAAGGGAGAGAGGAAAGTAATGAATGAGGCGTATATAAAAAACAACCGCACATTGGCAGTTTTAATACGAAGCTTTTCGCCCCACCAGGCACATACTCCAAATATTTGACGTTCGAGTAGTGTCGCTATTTTTTGTATCATTTTACAAATGAATTAATTTATTTCCGATGGTGCAATTTAAGCATTTTTTTTGAATACAATATTCATTTTTTAATTGGATCAACCCTTGAGTGGTATATGCTGTATCAGATTTAATGCCCAATTCATTCCATTTTGAAATGATGCTATTATTCTCGGGCCTGATATTTTCCAATAGTGCAATTGCCATCTCCTTATACATATCGTTTTTTTTCTGAGCGCCATAAATAAAGAGAAAGGGTACAATCGTATTAATAATAAGATTGTCAATAGAAGCCTTTCCTATACTTTTTAGCTGTTTCTGTGACGATTTGTCAAAAATAAAATGTGATTGCCAATAAACGGATGGAGCAATTTTAAATAACAACTCTACCTCATGAACTGTTTTACATGCTACTATTTGTGAAAATAAATTGGTCGATTTATAAATTAAACCCGCAAATTGAGCTATTCGAATTGTCGGGAAATTAATAGGCCTTAATCTCATAAACTTCCATAAAGATTTTTCTATTGGATGCAGGTTAAATTTTTGTTTTAAAAAGGTATATTCTTTTTTAAGTTCATTGGAGTAATCGTCAATAAAAATATCGTTTAAAAAACCGGCTTGACCC